>Ga0208916_10000015_pt1 | contig 75218 bp, 60 predicted proteins | sample DEB19_08_DNA_5_FD_184523 | JGI IMG/M metagenome (GOLD analysis project Ga0208916, IMG submission 184523) | Aqueous microbial communities from the Delaware River and Bay under freshwater to marine salinity gradient to study organic matter... | ecosystem: Environmental > Aquatic > Marine >... | reverse complement strand
CCCCCCGTTTTTTTTGGCAACCTGGCTACCGAGTTAAAAGTATTGAAAGGCATTATAATTGATAGCTCTATAATGTTTTTCTAAATAGTTGGTAATCATGTTTTTCAGGGATTATACTATCTCGTTTTTGAATGCTACGCCGTATCCAAAACCACCAATAATACCAACATTACCAACTTGTGCCCAAGTATTTCCATTTTCACTTTTTATAATTGCAGAACCATCTCCAACAGCAACCCAGAGACCTTGGTCGGTACCATCTTTGCCATAGGCTACGCCGTATCCATAAGTAGAAAGACTACCTTTTGATGCAGCGGGTGACCAAAGATTACCATCTGAACTTTTTGCTATGATTCCACCGTTTCCGACAGCAACCCAGAGTCCTTGACCGGCATCATCTTTGCCATAGGCTACACCGCGTCCATCAGTAATACCACCAACATTTCCTGCAACAGTCCAAGCATTTCCATTTGTACTTTTTGCTATAATTCCAGTTTGTCCAACGGCGACCCATAAATTACCTCCTATACCATCTTTGCCATAGGCTACGCTAAATCCAAAAGAAATACCACCGTTTGATGAAGCAGGTGACCACAGATTTCCATCTGAACTTTTTGCTATGATTCCACCTTGTCCGACGGCAACCCAGAGACCTTGACCTGTACCATCTTTACCATAGGCTACGCCGCGCCCCGAAGTAGTAATACCACCAACGTTGCCAGCGGTTGACCACAGATTACCATCTGTACTTTTCGCTATGAGACTACCTGCACCGACAGCAACCCATAAATTACCTCCTATACCATCCTTACCATAAGCTACTCCAAACCCTTGAGTAAAACCACCAACATTACCAGCGGGTGTCCAAGTATTTCCATCCGAACTTTTTGAAATAATTCCACCTTGTCCGACAGCAACCCATAAATTACCTCCTACACCATCTTTACCATAGGCTACACCGTATACACGTGTAGTAACACCATTTATGGAGCCAGCTGGTGACCAAAGATTTCCATCCGTACTTTTTGATATGAATCCACCGTTGCCGACGGCAACCCAGTTAGCAGTTATCCCCCCCCCCCCCCCCGTTTTTTTCGGCAACCTGGCTACCGAGTTAAAAGTATTGAAAGGCATTATAAATGATAGCACTATAATGTTTTTCTAAATAGTTGATAATTATGTTTTTCAGAGAATTATACTATCTCGTTTTTGAAGGCTACTCCATATCCAATCGGCGTAATACCACCTTTTGTTCCAGCGGGTGTCCAAATATTTCCATCCGTGCTTTTTGCGATAATTCCACCGAATCCGACGGCAACCCAGAGCCCAGCACCTGTACCGTCTTTGCCATAGGCTACGGTGTATCCAGCAGTACTAATACCACCAACATTACCAGCGGATGACCACAGATTTCCGTCTGAACTTTTTGCTATAAATCCGCCTACGCCGACTGCAACCCAGAGACCTTGACCAGCACCATCTTTACCATAGGCTACGCCGTATCCAGAAGGACCAATACCGCCATCATTGACAGCAGGTGACCAAATATTTCCATCTGTACTTTTCGCAATTACCGTTCCTGCTCCTGCTCCAACAGCAACCCATAAATTACCTCCTACTCCATCTTTGCCATAGGCTACGCTGCGTCCAGTAATAATACCACCAACATTTCCAGCAGGTGACCAAAGATTTCCATCTGTACTTTTGGCAATTCCTCCGCCTTGGCCAACGGCAACCCAGAGTCCTTGACCAGCACCATCTTTACCATAGGCTACGCCCCATCCATAAGTAATAATACCACCTTTACCACTCACGCCAGATACAGTTGCCGCCGGCGACCAAGTATTTCCATCTGAACTTTTTGCTATGAGACCACCGTCTCCGACGGCAACCCAGAGACCTTGACCAGCACCATCTTTACCGTAGGCTACACCGAATCCATAAGTATTAAGACCACCAACATTTCCAGCTGGTGACCAAATATTTCCATCTGAACTTTTTGCTATTATAGAACCTTGTCCGACCGCAACCCATAAATTACCTCCTAAACCATCTTTACCATAGGCTACACCGCGTCCAGAACCAGTAATACCACCAACATTACCAGCTTGTGTCCAAGTATTTCCATCTGAACTTTTTGCTATGAATGAACCTTGTCCGACGGCAACCCAGTTAGCAGGTATACTAACCCCCCCCCCCCGTTTTATTCGGCAACCTGGCTACCGAGTTAAAAGTATTAAAAGGCATTATAAATGATAACACTATAATGTTTTTCTAAATAGTTGGTAATCATGTTTTTCAGGTTATACAATATCTTCTTTGAAGGCGACACCGCGTCCAAAAGAAATACCACCTGCTGTACCAGCAAGAGTCCAAATATTTCCATCTATACTTTTAGCAATGGGTCCGTTTTGTCCAACGGCAACCCATAAATTACCTCCTAAACCATCTTTGCCGTAGGCTACGCCACACACATTATTAGAAAGGCCAACTTTAGACCCAGCGGGTGTCCAAATATTTCCGTCTGAACTTTTTGCTATGAGTCCGCCAAATCCGACGGCAACCCAGAGACCTGCGCCTAAACCATCTTTGCCATAGGCTACGCCCCATCCAATATCAGTAATACCACCAACATTACCAGCGGATGTCCAAGTATTTCCATCCGAACTTTTTGCTATGAGACCACCTTCGCCAACGGCAACCCATAAACCAGCTCCTAAACCATCTTTGCCATAGGCTACGCCGCATCCATTAGCAATACCACCAACGTCGCCAGCGCGCGACCACAGATTTCCATCCGAACTTTTTGCTATCATTGAACCACCACCGACAGCAACCCATAAACCAGCTCCTAGACCATCTTTGCCATAGGCTACACCCATTCCATTACTACCAGTACTTAAACTACCTCTTGTCCCAGCTGGAATAGCAGTCCAAGTATTTCCATCCGAACTTTTGACAATAATTGAACCTGTCCCGACGGCAACCCAAAGTCCGGCACTTGTACCATCTTTGCCATAGGCTACGCCATATCCACTAGTGAGACCACCAACATTTCCAGCAGTAGTCCAAGTATTTCCATCCGAACTTTTTGCTATCTTTGAGCTTCCTCCGACGGCAACCCATAAATTACCTCCTAAACCATCTTTGCCATAGGCTACGCCGCGTCCAGATGTAATACCACCAACATTACCAGCTTGTGACCAAAGATTTCCATCTGTACTTTTTGCTATGAATGAACCTTCACCAACGGCAACCCAGTTAGCAGTCACACTTATCCCCCCCCCCGTTTTATTCGGCAACCTGGCTACCGAGTTAAATGTGTTGAAAGGCATTATAAAATAGAGGGACTATTAAAATAGAACCTCTACACCAAAATAAATACATCTTTGCTTTCCCACGCTTTCCTGTACGCCCAATTCACAAAATAGTACGCGCCCGTGGTGGTCGTGAGTTTCATCATTTGTTTGTCCTCTATCATCTTCTCGCAAATCACCTGATTGGAACCCAATCCATCCACCAACAACATCTTGTAGTCCGCGTTTTGTTTGATTATCTTGGCCAAGGCTTCCAAAAAGCCTAAATAGAGGAAGGAGGCGGACCCCGAACTTGTTGTAGGGTGGGGTTTTTCATCCGTAGTTAAGCTTGCGCTCACGGTAGCAACCAATCTCAACGTCTTCCCCCCGTGGTCCGCCACATGTTCATACAACATATGCGAATCCTCTATGAAATACATCGCAATCATCGTGCCTCTATACATCAGTGCATAAATGAAGAGTATCCCCGCCTTCACTCGGGCTTGTATCGCGCCGATGTCCAGGGCAACGACGAACCCTTTTAAAGAAGCGATTGCCTCTATGACTTGGTGCCAGTTGTCTTTGTAGATTTGGACAAGAGTCGTCGGCGCCGAAGGCTTAGAAGTCTTCGGCACCTTCTCAATAAAGTACAAGTTTGTGCTAAATGTGGTGATGGGTCGGAGTCCGGCACATCGGCCGACGTCCTTCTTCAAGAGGAACGCTGGTTTGTCGGGGGTTTTGTCATGGACGTTGTAGATATGGGTCGCAATCAGTTTTTGAATCGTGGCATCTTCGGCGGCGGCCACGTGGGAAATGTAATTGGCGACGTTTTTCGTAGGTTCGGCAGATTCCATGATATGGACGGGATAAGACAAGATGGTTCCACTGGGTTTTGTTACGAGAGGGTAATCAAAGTCGTAATAGAGAGAGGCCTGGGCGTCGTGGCCGGTCATCCGGGCCTCTATGTGTTTTGATTCACATTCGTATAAAATCTTGTCGGAAGGGATGAGATGGCGCTGTAAAAGCGAAGCAACTGATGAAAGCTCTGCGACTGTTGAATCCGATGAACCCGATTGTCCATTTGTCTTCACTTGGGCTCTCACCACATATTTGTTCCTACACGGCTTGATAGAGATTGGCTTCCCGGACCGGCGCAAGAACCAATCGTAACTATGATTGGCGTCCATGAAAGACCAAAATGGATACTTGATGCGGATGTAAATAGTTGATACAAATACGACAAACGCGATGAAAGCGATGATGTACAATAACCATTCCATAACTACTAAATAAGCGCCATTATAATAATGGGATTACAACAATAACCCCCTTCGGGGGCTATCTGAAAATTGCTTGACACAAAAATGGTACGTTTTTGTGGAGAGGTGTTTATTGAATGCGACTTATAAGTCGCACTCAAAAAATTGCGTGACGTAAAAACGGCACGTTTTTGCGGAGAGGTGTTTATTGGATATAAACCCTTCGGGTTTATAGCCAAAAAATTGAAAACATAAGTAACTTGTAAAACAGAAAGTATTAATACAGTTCCAAAAATGATGACACGCAGCCAAACTAGACAAACTAACACCGCCGCTAACGACAGCAACGACAACAACACCGCAAACACCGTTGTTATCACCACTCCTCGTAGAAGCATTCGGCTTATTGGACGATACCAAGAACCAGTGCTCAGGAGAAGCATTCGGTTAAACCCTCAACTTGTAGAAGATGAAACTCCGATTACAATGGATATCGTAGAGGTCCGAAGAAGAAGTGAGCGAATCAAGCAATCACCTCCAGTAGATTACTTGAAGCTCTCGGGTGAAAACAGCTTTTCTGAACAAAACGACTTCGCTGAACCTCAAGGCTATATGGACTTGGACGAGGATTACAATCCCAAGTACGACTTATCTGTCATCGTAGATGATGATGACGACGAGGAAGCGGAATACATTCATCATCGTTTGACTGAACTTGTTGCTTCTCCTCTTTCTGAACGAAGATACGACGCAAACATTGACTTTGATGTCGCCAGCGTTGCCTGGCGCAGAAACAAGCGCCCCATCGGCAATGGGATGTTTACTTACAGAACGCGAACCAATTAAGACTACACTAATATGGTTAAGGAGGGAGACCCTTTGTTTTTTACGGCTTTTCCTACGGTAATGGTATATGGAGTCATCCCCCAAAAAACGACTAAATGAATCCATTGTCGCCATATTGGGTAAATTGTCCGGAATGAAAACGGACAATCAATTCCAGAATCGTGCATACACAACCGCCCAAGAAACCATCTTAGATATCCAAGAAGATATCACGAATATAGAACAGTTGAGAGGTCGTCCCGGCATTGGCGCCACGATTATGGAGAAACTCACGGAGTTTGTAAAGACGGGGAAAATCGCCAAACTGGAACAATACGCGGCAAATCCGGTTTCCATATTTAGTGAAATATACGGTGTTGGTCCCAAGAAGGCGGCTGAATTGGTGGCCCAAGGGTTTACGACCATTGCGGAGTTGCGGAAGGCTATCAAGCAAACGCCGAATGTTCTCAATGCTACGCAAAAAGTGGGACTTCAATACTATGAAGACATCTTGGAACGAATCCCGCGCCGAGAGATTGATGAGTATGATGGTGTCTTTGAAAAAGCTATCGGTGAGCAAGCTATAAGCGGGCAAGCTATAAGCGGGCAAGCTATAAGCGGGCAAGCTATAAGCGGGCAAGCTATAAGCGGGCAAGCTATAAGCGGGCAAGCTATAAGCGGGCAAGCGATAAGCGGGCAAGCTATAAGCGGGCAAGCGATAAGCGGGCAAGCTATAAGCGGGCAAGCGATCCAGAAAGGCGATAATAGAAAGGATACCCGCTACGAAATCGTCGGCAGTTATCGCCGATTGGCCCCCGATTCAGGAGATATTGATGTCATTCTTACTTCCGACAATGCCTCTATGTTTGACCATTTTTTGGACACACTAATTCGCCAAGGTGTCATAGAGGTAGTATTGTCACGCGGTAAATCAAAGTGTCTCGTGATTGCGAGTTTGCCGAGTCATCGTGGTAAGCGTGGTGGGTTCATTTATCGCCGGGTTGATTTTTTATTCACACCGCCGGCCGAATACCCTTTTGCCGTGTTGTATTTCACCGGGAGCAAGGGGTTCAATGTGGTGATGCGGAATCGCGCGCTAAATCTTGGATACTCTATGAACGAACACGGAATGACGATAAAAGGTGTTGGCGCAAAGATAGAACAGACATTTACAGATGAACAAGATATCTTTGCGTTCCTGGGACTAGAATACAAGAAGCCGGAAGAGAGGATAGATGGGCGTAGTGTTGTTTTGCTAAAGGCGGCGACTCAGTTAAAGGTGCCTTCGGATAAGCCGCCGAAGGCGGCGACTAAACCAGAGGTGCCGCCGAAGGCGGCGCAAATAAAACAAGATAAACCAAAATCACCTAAAACCAAAAAGATAAGACAAGCAATGAAACCACGTACTTCCAAGAAGAATGTCGATGAGGCTCCCTTCGGGAGCGCCTCATCTAATCCGTTGAAAAAAGGCGAACGCCTTTTTGACAATAATGTTTCCACAAAGTCTGTGTCACCAGATGATTTGCTAAAACTCTTCGCCGAGTCTGGCATTTCCATTCTGGACGGTTTGACCGAATCCCAGCTCTCCTCTATGATTGAGAAGGCGAATGATATGTATTATAATAGTTCTAAACCTCTGGTTTCCGATGCCCAATACGACATCATAAAAGAGTACATCGAGCGAAAGTTTCCCGCAAACACCGCCATAAAACAGGTCGGCGCCGTTGTCGTAAAAAACAAAGTCGTCCTCCCATACGAGATGGCCTCTATGGACAAAATCAAACCCGAGTCGGATGCCCTAGTCCGATGGACCGCCAAATACAAGGGCCCCTATATCTTATCTGCGAAGCTGGACGGGGTCAGCGGCCTCTACACGTGTGAAGGGGAGATGCCGCGACTTTATACGCGCGGCGACGGCAAGGTCGGCCAAGACGTGAGCCATTTGACGCGGGTCCTCTCTCTCCCCTGTATTCCCGGTCTCGTGGTGCGCGGCGAGTTCATTTTGCGCAAGGCCGTTTTTGACGCCAAGTACAAGGGGACATTTGCGACGGCGCGTAATTTGGTGGCGGGAATCGTGAATGCGAAGACGATAGATGACAAGACGCGCGACTTGGATTTCGTCGTGTATGAGGTCATAAAACCCGTGCTAAAACCTTCTAAACAACTGGAGACACTTTTGGGCCACGGATTCAACACGGTCTGGCATCAGTCTGTGTCATCTTTGACAAATGAGGCGTTGTCGGCGGTATTACAAGACACGCGGGCCAAATACGAGTACGAAACTGACGGAATCATTGTCACCGATGACAAAGTTTGGTCACGAGGCACCGGCAACCCCGAACACGCCTTTGCGTTCAAGATGGCGATTAGCGACCAAATGGCGGAGGCGAAGGTGGTGGATGTGCTCTGGGAAGTGAGTCAGGACGGGTATTTGAAACCGCGGATTCGCATTGAACCGGTCAATATCGCGGGAGTAAATATTGAATACACTACCGGGTTCAATGGCAAGTTCATAGAGGAAAACGGAATCGGCGTGGGGGCGGTGGTGCGCGTAATAAGGTCGGGGGATGTGATTCCTTATATTCGCGAAGTCATCGCGCCGGCGGCGAAGGCGAAGATGCCCGATGTGCCCTATGTTTGGACGACCACGCGCGTGGATGTGATGGTGGAGAACGCGGCGGAAGACCCCGCAGTCAAGCGCAAGAACGTGATTGGATTCTTCTTGGAACTGGATATCAAGGGTTTGGGCGAGTCCAATTTGAAGAAAATGGTAGAGGCGGGACACGATTCGGTGGCGAAGATTCTTGGACTCAGTCTAGCAAACCTGGAAAAAGTCTTTGGGCAAGGGAAGACGGCGCCGGCGCTTTATGAAGGCATCAAGGCTCGGGTAGAGGGGGCCACGCTGGCGGAACTGATGACCGCGTCCAATCTGTTTGGGCGCGGAATTGGACGGAAGTCGGTGGATGCGCTGCTGAAAGAAAGTCCGGATTTCTTGACGTCGACAAAAGACAAGGCGACCAAATTAGAAATCCTTAGTAAAATCGGGGTCAAGAAGAATGGCGAGCAGTTTTATGATGCCATTGTGCCGTTTCGGAGATTCCTGGAGGAATGTGGATTGGCATACAAACTTGTTCATGTACAAGAGCCTTCGACCCAGATACCTTTGACTCAAAACCCATTATCCGGGAAATCGGTGGTAATGACCAAAGTGCGAGATGCTGAAATCATTGATTTCTTGAAACGCGTAGGCGCGACCTTGGATGACACAATGAAAACAACGACGTTTGTTCTAATTGTGAAAGATAGAGGAGATGTATCATCCAAGACCAAATATGCCGAGGCACGAGGCATACCCATCATGACTGTGGAGGAATTTAAGGGTGAGTACCTTTAAACGTCAGTACTTATAAATACCGATTATATAACCTAAATCACAAAAAGCGATTGTAATCGCCCCTCCCGAATCCCTTGGAGATGTATATAGAGATTAATAAGAGCGCACGACATAAGTACTTCGTGAAATGCGTCTGTATTTCACGAACATATTGAAAACCGGTTCAGGATCCGATCACCGTGCGTTATTGTAATTTGTAAAAAAATAAATGGTGTAAATGTTATCTGGTATATATTTATTCATAAATACATATTTTTCTATTGTTATTATATAACAATGTCATCAACAACTATACGAAGAACCTTAGACCAAGCACTTACTACTATAACAAAGGATGATGTGCCTAATATATTTAATAGATATTATCAGTCTCTCTTAGAAAATCTATCTGCCATTGAGTATTACAATACAGATTGTCAAAATCGGTCTTCTGCCACATGTAGGGATAGTTTGTTAAAAAAAATTGAGTTGGAACATTTAAACACTACGATCCGGGTGGATTTAAGATATTTGGCTGCCCAATTAGAAAAAGAAAATCATGTTGATTTAACTGCAGAAAAAAAAATAATAAATCCACGAATTTCGTTTGGTGGTAAAAGAAAAACACGACAACGAAGAAGTAATTGTAAGCGCGTGCGTAAGTCTTACAAAGCGAAGAGACACGTTGCTTAATAACTAAACCTCCGGATAATCTCCATATCAAACTCTGTCAACAATGTGTGGCCATATTGTTTGCCTAACGCCCGATAATGCATTATGTATTCTTCCGCGCCGAACTCTTGTTCGTTCGTATATAATGTACACGAATACGACTTGCCATTCCATTTGTACTTTTTCTCTATTTTGGCAATTTCGTCGTGGGTCAGGTCGTCAAAGGTTTGAATAAACTCGCGTAAGGTTTCGCGATGTGCGTCTCCATTGGTGTATGTGATTTTATAAGCAGTTGTCTGCGACTGGTAAACTTGTGACTGTTTATCCATATACGGGATTTAGACACGTCTTTTTATCTGGTATTGTGAAAAATTGATTTTTTCACAATGATATCGTTTGGACACATAGAACACTCTTACTACCTTTAATAAACACAAGCTTATATCGTAAACTTATATCGCAAGCTTATTATCGCAAGCTTATAAAATGTCCAACACAACAAACGTTATAATGGGTTCCGCCGCCCCCGAAGGGGTTGGTTCCACTGTCCCTGAAGGGGAAGCTAATTATAACTCTTATTACGAGTCTTTCTCGTTCCCTCTATCCCCTTTCCAAAAGCAAGCCATCCAAGCCATCGTGGATGGGAATCACGCCCTTGTATGTGCCCCCACCGGTTCAGGCAAAACCTTGCCCGCCGAGTTCGCGATTCAGCATTTCGTAAAAGCCGGCAAGCGCGTCATTTACTGTTCTCCCATCAAGGCATTGTCCAATCAAAAGATGTATGACTTTACCAAGAAATATGGGGATGAAATCTCGTTCGGACTCTTGACAGGGGATATCAAGACGAACCCCGGCGCCCAAGTGCTGATTATGACCACCGAAATCTTGATGAACAAGTTGTTCTTATTATCTGCACCTTCAACAGCCCCCATATCATCAGATTTATCTTTGGAACCTTCATCAACCGAATCTTCTTTAGCACCTTCATCTGGTTCGCTCACCTTTGACATCAATCTTGAAACCGATCTCGGCGCCGTGGTATTTGACGAGGTCCATATGATTAATTCACCCGATCGCGGCCACGTATGGGAAAAGTGTATCATGATGCTCCCCAACCACGTCCAAATGGTGATGCTCTCCGCCACGCTAGACGGCCCCCAGAAGTTCGCCAACTGGGTCCGCGGAACCGGCACCAAGGACGTGGTCCTCTGCCAAACCCACACACGTATTGTGCCCCTCACCCATTATACCTATTTGACCACCGGCGAGGGATTCTACAAGAAACTCGGCGACAAAGAGGCAGAACGCCGTGCTCGCGCGTCCATCGGCAAATGTCTCGTGCTCCAAGACGCTACCGGCGCATTCAACGCCGACACTTACCGTGAGACCGCCCACATCTTGAAACTCCAATTTGAGAATCGTGTGTTCTTGAAACGCAAGGCGGTACTCAACGACTTGTTTGCGCATTTGAAGGCGGAGTCCATGTTGCCCGCGATTGCGTTCGTGTTTTCCCGGCGAAATGTGGAAATGTGTGCACAAGAAATCACCGTGCCGTTGCTGGGCGACGACGCCGACCCCCATTTTATTCGCACGAAATGTCAATCTATCTTGTCGCGCTTGTCCAATTGGCACGAATATGCGCGAATGCCCGAATACGAGACGTTGGTGCGCCTGTTGGAGCGCGGCATCGGCATCCATCATTCGGGGATGATTCCAGTGTTTCGCGAAATCGTGGAGTTTATGATTGCCGAGAAACAGATTCGGGTCCTTTTCGCCACGGAGAGTTTCGCGATTGGGCTGGATTGCCCCATTAAGACCGCGGTCTTTGTGAGTCTGAAGAAGCCCGATGGCGGCGAGCATTTGCGCTATTTGTTGCCGCACGAATATACACAGATGGCGGGGCGCGCCGGTAGGCGCGGTTTGGACACGGTGGGCAACGTGATTCATTGCGCCAATCTCTTTGATTTGCCATCCACGAGCACTTACAAGGAGCTGTTATCGGGGCGGCCGCAAACACTCACCAGCAAGTTCAAGTTGTATTATCCGATGATACTCAATTGGTTGTCGCGGACGGGGCGCCCGGGGTCAATTGACGATTTCGTGGAGTTCGCGGAGGATTCTATGCTCCAAACGGAGATGCGCGCCATACAAGGCGGATTGGAGCGCGAAATCCGGGATTTAGAAGCCAACTATGAAAGCGTATTCGCATTGATACAGACCCCGAGAGAGACCTTGGCTGAATATTTGGACCTGGAATCGCGACTGGCATTTGCGGCGAACAAACGGCGCAAAGAAATAGAGGCGGAGATGCGGCGACTGGAACCGATTGTGAAAAAGGATTTGCCGCATTATCGCAAATATCGGGATAACGTGGCCTTGTTGGCGGAAAAGAAGAAGACGTTGGAGAGCAACCAGTACTATATCCAAGGAGTCGTGGAAAACCTGATGGCGGTATTGTTGGAGAATGGTATCTTGGTGGGTGCCGAAGACGATGGGTTCTATGAACTGAGTCGGCCGAAGGGGGTCATCGCCTCGCGCGTCGCGGAAATCCACCCCGTGTTACTCGCGAACATTTGCCCACTTCTGATGAAAATGGAATCGGCGGAATTGGCGGGGACGTTGAGTTTGTTCACCGATGTGCGCGTCCACGAGGATGTGAAGATATGGGCGGGGTTCAAACACATTTGCGACGACGTGTTGCTCAATGACTTGTTGTGCCAGTTCAATGATGCCAAAGAAGACTTGATTGGGATGGAGAATCGCGAAGGCGTTGTGATGGCCGATTCGGGACTGGAGCAGCATTGTTATGACATAGTGGATTATGTCATCAAATGGTGTGGGTGCGAAGATGAAGCGCAGTGTCGAGGACTCATTGAGCAACTCGCGGAAGACAAGGGGGTTTCGGTGGGCGACTTTAGCAAGGCGTTGCTGAAAATATCCACGATATCGCGCGAACTGATGGCGATGTGTGAGACGGTCAAAGACGACTCGTTGGTAGAACTGGCGCACAAGTTGTCCAAGATAGATTCGCTGGTTTTAAAATATGTGGTTACGAACCAGAGTTTGTACTTGTAAGTGGGTTCGTAGGGTCCAATGTATGTTGTGCCCCTGATGGGGGGACCAAGCTGAGCCCAATCGGATGGACTTGTTCTTCGGCTTGTTTTTTCTCAACTGTTTTTTTTTCAACCTTGTTCTCTTGCTGTTGTTCGCGCATTTGTATCAATATGGACATATGTTGTTCCAGACCGTCTTCCATTGGTGAATATAAAAACACTTGATAATTTGTTTTTATATGGGATGAGAGGCAATCGTTGTTTTGAATAAACTCCACAAAATATATTAATTAAAATATTCACCAATATAAATGAGACGTATTATATTTACCAATAATAAAAGGTTGAACTATAATAAATATACACTCGGCAGCGGTGTAGGTAGTGTAAATAGTTCAAATCGCGCGGCTCTTAAACGTCGGGCATCAGCTTCTTGTTGTACTCGTAATATTGTGCGTTCTGGAATAAGATATGTGAAAGTTCTTTTTCGTGAAACCTTTGGAATTATACAGATATCCCAGCTTGCGGTATATTCTAATGGTGTTAATATCGCACCAAACGGAACGGTAAGCTCAAAAAATACATTCGGGTTTGGCAGTTCCGAGAATTATCCAAACGATGGGATACTAAGCGCAAGAGGTTTTCCATTTATCTATCATTCATATGAATTTTCGGAGGTGGAGGAGGAGGAGTTTGGATATTGGTTGCTTGATTTAGGCCAAGAGTTTGTCGTGAATCAAATTGTATACTATAACCGTAGCGACAGTAATAATGACAGAGCAATTGGGATGTTAGTTGAAACATATGATGGTACCTATAATAATAATTTTCCGAATGTCAGTAGTCCATTGAATCAATTTACGTTAAATAGTGATTTAGTTCAAACATTATTATTAGCATAGGTGAAATGCTATTTTCTATTATAAATTACTTTGTATAATAGAATGTTTATCCGAGGTTATAAAATTACTTTGTTTCACTCACGATTTGTTGAAACATCACATTCAATTGATTGATATCCGCCCCCACGACGCTGAAATCGGGAATGACGTCTAAATTGCCTTTGCGGAAACAGAGGACGGCGGGAATGCCGCTCACTTGGCGCTTGGTTTTGAATGTTGCATACAGCTCAAATGACTCGTCAATATCCACCTTATAACAGTTGACGGAATCGGGTAAGACGGAGAACCAGTGGTCAATGAGAGGCTCCACCTTCTTACATGGCCCGCACCATTCGGCACCGAGCTTTAGCACGACGTGGCCGGGGTTCTGTGCGAGTAATTCCTTGAATGCCTGGACGGACAATCCGTCTAAATCTTGAACCTTGGGTTTCGCGTTGTTTGAGAATTGCATATATATGGAGGATGGAGATTTTGGGATGAGGTTTTAGCGCGGGGTTGTTGAATAAAGTGATAATTATAAAAACGTGTAAATATTTACCATATAAACTTATATACAAATATTATTATAATAATGTCTTCCTATACAATTAAAGATATTGACGCAGCAATTAAAATTGGTACATTTGTAGCATATGCTAGTAATAATACACCTCCTACTGGTTGGATAGCGTGTGATGGTACATCACGAGCAAATACTAATAATATCTATGGAGGATTAATTGATATGAGTATTGGAAATGGAACCAACTTATCTGGTCAAGTATATCAAAACTATACTCCTCCAGATTTGACAGATAGAATAATGACAGGTGTATCGGCAACCACAAACGACTTGGCATTAAATAGTACATCTGGTAGTAATACTCTTAGTTTAAGCGTGGATAATCTTCCTTCTCATACACATACGATTTCACTTACTGATGCTAGTCATAATCATACTGCCATAGATTATCGTAATGCTACTACAACACCAGCATTTCCCGGCGTCTCTGGACCTGGTGGCAATGATGACTCGATTGGGACTCGTACAGAGACAACTAGCGCAAATACAGAAGAACACACGCATAGTATTGTAGTTAATAATGTAGTTAATTGGACTCAACAAAGTAGTATATCTACAAAAAATCTATCATATCAAATTGTGTGGATAGTAAAGTATATTTAGTAATTATTACACCTTTTCACATTCAAAACGCTCCCTTTGGGGGGGGGGGGGGAAATTTCATAAGGAAAGAAAATGGGTATACTTTTTGCACTTTGGTTACAAAAAAAATGTAATAACTAATATTTTAGTATCCAATTAATTACATAACAACTATTTAAAATATTAACAGGAGTACCAGTACCATTGGAGTTCGAAGTACTATTGGCGTGGGAATGTGTCACGCTGGATGTCGTTTTAGAGTCTAAATAGTCAGCTATAGCTCCATCACCGCCATATCTATCACCACCATTTGGCTGTTGTGAATTACCATATGGCTCTGCTGCGTCTTCACCCATAGACCAATCAACGTTGGTGTGTATATGATTAATGCCAGTATGATTTACAGTACTTGGTGTGCTATGATTGTGTAATGGAACCTCAGTTATAGTGTATTCGTTATTATTATTGCCTACCGTTGTTTTCAAATTAGCAGAGTTGTTTGTACCAATCATTGTATATTTTCTCAAATCTGGAGGAGTATAGTTTTGATATACTTGACCAGATAAGTTGGTTCCATTTCCAATACTCATACCGATCAATCCTCCATAGATATTATTAGTATTTACTCTTGTTGTGTTATTGCAGATAATCCACCCTGATGGATCAGTTGAGCCTCCATATGGGCAAATAGACCCAACTGGGTATGTTACGGATAAAGTGTTAATAGTATATGACATATTATACTATACAATGTCTTTTTTTATAAATAGTATTAACCCATTTGCTTTTGCTGGTCAAATGATTGCATATTTAGGTACAACAGACCCAGATGGTTGGATTATATGTGATGGAACTGAAAGAGAATGGGACAATAAATATCAATCATTAATTGATATGAGTATTGGAACCAGACCTATTACTTCAAAATATAAGCCTCCCGATTTAAGAGATAGACATCTGCGTGGAAAATCAACAGACTCCCCCACAAATTCTGTCTCAGGTGATAATAATAATTTATCTGTTAGTATAAATAATTTTCCTGACCATAATCATGGAACAAGCACATCATCCGGTGTAACTAATGCTACTACAAGCCACACACACACATATACCGATTACTATTATTCTGATAGCGGGGGTGGTAATAATGCAAATGATGGAGAAGCAGGTGACGGTACCCCGGGTGATATACGAAAAACATGGAATACAAGTAATCCAACATATACAGACCATTCTGTAACAATTACAAGTGCTGGTACAAATACTAATGTTTCTATTTCTATACAAAATAATAGTTATCGTATAAATTGGATACTAAAATATTGATTTATGTTTTACAAATTATTATATAAAATATATATTTTTAATGGTGTAATTATAGAATAAACCTTACTAAATATTTAATATTATATCAGTTTTACACCTTTGCGCATTTATAATGCGCAAAGACTAGCTACTTTTGCACTCATAATCCGCCGATAAATCGGCGTTTTATACCGGTGAAGATTTAAAACCGCACACCTACGGTGTGCTTTGTTTCAAATCGTTACCGATACCGCGCCATTAAAGATTTAAAACGTGCCGTTTTAAATGTTCAATGGTGTAATTGTGCAAAGGTGTATAATAATATCCCCGTCCAAATCCCGCAATTATTCTCCATCCCCATATTAACCACAATGTCCTCTCACAATCTGGATATCAACAAGTATTCGCTGGAAGAAATCTTCGGGCTCTTTGACCTCACTTACAATTTGACCGAGGATTCTATGCGCGCTGCCAAGAAGAAGGTTCTCATGATTCATCCCGACAAATCCCGTTTGCCGCCCGAGTATTTCCATTTTTACCGAGAGGCATACGACATTGTCCTAAATATTTACAAGCAAAAGGCGCGGCAGACCGAAGGCGCCCTAAATGCGAAATCCGTTTATAAACCGCTGGACCACGAAGAATCCCGGCCGGATATTTCCAAGAAGATGGCCGAAAGCGTCTCAGGAACAAGCAAAAATCAGAACGCCTTCAACAACAAGTTCAACGACCTCTACGACAAGAACATGGTCAAAAAGGCCGACACGAGTCGCTACGACTGGTTCCGACAAGCCGATTCCGTCTTTGACGACTTTAGTCAAAAACAGGTGAATCCCAAGAATATGGGGACCGAATTGGAGGCCATCAAGCAGAAACAGGCGGCGCTCCAGGTCTATCGCGGCGTCCAAGAAATGAATGCCAGTGGGTCTCGCGGCACCAGTTATTTTGAAGAAGACGACGGGGCCGACTACGTCAGCAGCGACGTATTTAGCAAATTGAAGTTTGACGATTTGCGCAAGGTCCATAAAGACCAGACTGTGTTTGCCGTGTCCGAGTCGGATTTAAACAAGCGGGTCCAGTATAAATCGGTGGACCAGTTTGTGCGTGACCGCGACGGGGGCAACCAAGCGCCTCTCTCCAAGATGGAGGCGTCCCAGCTCTTGGAACGGCAACAGAAAGAGAAGGAGCAACTGATTATGAACAAACAGCATCGCGACTATATGCTTCAAAAAGAATACGAGACGAAACAACAAGCAGTCAGGGCGGCGTTTTTACAACTAAAATAAGTAAATCTTAACCCTTATTCCAACATTATATGCCATCATTCTATAATGGCTAGAGGTCGTGGAGGTATTGGTGGTTCAGGTATATTTGGCGGCGTCGGAATCGGGACTGGCATCGTGTGCGATTCCAAGGACAATTCGTGGTATTGCTCTTTCACCAAGATTGTGTCAGTGATTATAAATCTGTTTATCGTGTGTCTCATTCTGTATTTTGTGTTCAATTGGGTTTCCACAAGGGTGTTTCGAAAGAGTGTTCGCGGCGGTGGGTCTAGGTCCCTAATATAATATTCTTATTGTGGTTGTAATAAGAATATATCAAAAATATATACATTATAGAGATGTTTGACAGAAAATATGCATACCATTATTTATTCACAATCGGTGTAATCACGGTCGCCAGTTATTTTAGCGACAAAATCAAGCAGGGGCTCAGCAGCAACGACGCCGAAAACAATCTGATTCGCCAATATTTGTTGAACGAGTCGCCCCTCTATGGATTCAATCGCCCCAAGATGTGGATTCACAGCACCTACGAGAAGAACGCGCGTCAGTGGAAGGATTTCTATAGCCGCAATTCCACCGATTTGAATCAGCCGTACATTCATCTCACCATCAAATCCATTATCAACCATTGTGGAAACGATTTCAATATTTGTTTGATTGATGACGAAACATTTAGCCGACTTATTCCCACGTGGAATATTGATATGGCGACGGTCCCTGAGCCCGCACGCACAATGTATCGCGAATTGGGAATGATGAAGCTGATTTATTTGTACGGCGGCATCGTGGTCCCCAATTCGTTCGTGTGTTTGCGCGCGCTGGCGCCCCTCGTCGCCGAGGATAAGCCCTTTTTCGCGGAGGAAATCAACCGGTCCTCAAAGAAGCAAGAGTTTTTACCCAGCACTAAGCTGATGGGCGCGCCCAAGGGAAGCCCCGTCATCAAAGACCTGATTGAGTTTATGGAGACGCGCAACAGTTTTCCTCATTTCAACAACCAGTCCGCGTTCTTGGGAGAGGTCCAGCAGATGATTCTGTCGCGCACTGAGGCGACAACTATCGTGGATGGCCGCTTGATAGGTGTCAAAACCACGAAAAACAAGCCGATTCTGCTGGAGGACTTGATGAGTGATAATTATTTGGACCTGGATGAGAAGGCATATGGCATCTACATCCCTGCCGAGCAGGTTTTGGCCCGGCCCAAGTACCAGTGGTTTGCCTACCTCTCTTCCGCCGATGTGTTGGCGACCAATGCGGTGATAACAAAGTATTTGAAGGCGTCGGCCGTCAATGAATATACGAAGGACACGCATACTGTGAAAAGCGTTACGACGATATAGAGGGAACCGGATCCGGTAACGCACCTTCTGGTACTTCACCTTTGGTTTCTTCACCTTTGGTTTCTTCACCTTTGGTTAAAGTGCCTTCCGGTAAAGCACTCTTCGGTGCTTTATGTCCCTTGTGCGCCGACACCTCTTGCGCCGTCGTGTCCCCATTGTGGTAAATCATATAATCCACGTGATACTTTGATTGGTGGTATTTGATTTCCGAATCAAATCGCACATTGGCCGTTCGCGACAGTTGCCGCACGATATTCGCAAACATTCGGTAGGTGAAATCGCGGTCAATATAGAACCGTTTGGACACGTGATAATACGGGCGGATTTCGTCGCGGAACTTTACAAATAGCTCGTGAAATTGGAGTTTCTTGAAAGCATTCAGGTCCAAAAAATAATACTTCTCCGTTTTCAGGCATATTTGTTCCAATAAGGCGAACAAAATGCTGATGGGGACGTTTTTTTTGAACACTTGCTCGCACATTATACAATAACTATACATTCATTCGCGTTTTTATTATATTGTTTTTTTCACATTATCATTTTCAAATATGCGTTTTAACGATCTTATTGACATTGTTCGTGAAAAATGCCAGCTCAATAATGTCTTCGTGGACTTTGTGGAAAATCGTGATACATTTACAAAGATGCGGCACAATGTTGTATTTCTCGGTCTCCGAGAGCGTGTCCGTGAACTTCACAAATGTGAAAAAATAATCCAAAATATCAATGACTGAGTACCCATAGTCATGGATTTCGTAGAGGATTTTCGTTGCGTCGGAGATGTTGTTGGCCCGTAGATGTGCGACATATCTTTCAAACAACAGATACGAGATATTGGAGCAGAGGCGGCTGGTTAGCGCAAGGTCCACCGGTTTCCCATAAATGTAGATTTTCTCCAAATGATTGATGAGGATTCGGATGGAATTGTTGCTAATATTTAGTAAAAAGGGGCGACTGGCTTCGTCAATTTCCAGCCTCTCTGCTTCAATGATTTTGTTCATCGTTGTTGCTAAATGTTCGCGTGTTGACGGTGCGATTTTTATGATGTGTAGTCGCGACTGTAAGCTTTCATTCACCTTCTGAATATTGGTACATACCGACAAAAAATGGATGTTCTTGTTGTATTTGTCAATACAGTTGCGAAACACTTGCTGGCTTTGTTCGTTGATGTTGTCAATGTCGTCCACCACGATTATCTTCTTTTTCCGGGGTATGCTGGACTGCGACTGGCAAAACGTCTTGAGTTCGTTGCGAAAAAACTGGATGCCCTGTTCTTTCAAATTGTTGATTATCATGATGTTGTGTTCCGGGAAAATAGAGGTCTCGCTGAATCCGTAATATTCGCGGATAATGGCATTGATGACGGAGGTCTTTCCAGAACATGTGTTTCCCACGAGGAGGATGTTTAGGTCGTCTATCTCGTTGAGCGTTTTGAACACGGTGTGGTGTTGGGGGTCCAAATAGAAGTCGCGAATGAAATAGGGTTTGTATTTGTTTATGAAGGTGGATGTCATTTTGCGCGGGATACTAATAGAGGCAATTCGCTTTTATCTATTTTGCGTAGTAAATGATATAGATATATACCAAAAAGTACTATAGGATGTCAAAAAATCACTATGACACATTGGGTGTATCGCGCGAGGCAAGTGATAAGGAAATCCGGCAAGCCTTTCGCTCACTCTCTATGAAATATCATCCGGACAAGGTGATGAACGCCGAGCCGGCAGAACAAGAGCAGGCGAAAGTGCGGATGCAGGAAATCAATGCGGCGTATGAGATATTGGGTGACGACGCAAGCAAGCAAGAATACAACAATGAGTTGGATGGTGTTCACGCGAACCCATTTTTCCCTGGAGGTGGGTTCCCTGGAGGTGGGTTCCCTGGAGGTGGGTTCCCCGGAGGACCCGGAGTCCATTTCATGAATATGAACGGAAACCCCGACCTTGGCAATATATTTGAAATGTTGTTTAGCCAACATGGGGGTGGACCACCGGGTATGTTTTTTCACCCGGGTATGGGCATGGGTCCTCCTCCGACCATTGTGAAAAACGTGGAGCTCACGCTTTCACAAGCATATACGGGACACGCTATAACTGTGGATATTGAGAGGTGGATTCAAAAGGACAACCAGAAAACCGCCGAAACGGAGAAAATCGGTCTAAATATTCCCGCTGGCATTGAAGAAGGTATGAATCTGTTGATAAAGGGCAAGGGCAATGCTTATTCCAATGGTGTTCGGGGCGATATCAATATCGTGATTCAAATCACGAATACAACCCCCTTCCGCCGTGTTGGAAACGATTTGTATTTGAAAAAACAGATTACGTTGAAAGAGGCGCTGTGCGGATTTCAATTCCAGTTTGTTCATTTGAACGGGAAGACGATGGTGATGAATAATACGACGACTATCATTTTTAACGGGGCTAAAAAGAATATTAACGGGCTTGGTATGACAGCCGAGGGCAGTTTAATCGTGGAGTTTGATGTGGTTTTTCCGACGGAATTATCCAGCCTACAAAGAGAGGCACTTACAAATATCCTATAATTTTCGTCGTTTGGTCTTTTTGTTGCGTCGTTTGCCTCTTGAACCAGCTGCGCCATGGCCGCCAACGGTTGTTTGTTGGTCTAACCTAGATGACTCTCCTTCTAAGCTACGCGGCCGTTCTCCTTCAGCTGACTCTTCAACTGACCCTTCTTGTAAGCTACGCGGCGACCCTTCTTCTAAGCGAAGCGACCCTTTTTCTAAGCTCGGCAACCCAGATTCATCTATCGGCTCCTCTTTGTATGCCACAAAATAAACCAGCATCAACGTAGAGAGCCCAACCATCGCCATTGAAAGCGCACTTGGATTGGGATTTGGTCTGATGTATTTTTTGAAAATATTATTGATGCCGTCCATTCGTATATATGTATGTTCTAAAATATTACATAAATATATATGCTGTCCAAAATTGATTACAATATGATAATTAAAGTACAAAAACGATACCGCATACTCGAGAAACAGGTTCGTGAAATAGAAAAAAACATTCAAAACATTCATAGCGAGTTTAGGGAAATAGACGAATATATCAGCGACAATTTACAGAATGCCTTTTTGGAAAACATCTATAGCGACAACGATTTGTCCCGGATGAGTAAATTATCGGGCGAACGGCCGTTTACGGCAGATATGGAAGATGACCTTATGGAGATGACGGATAAAGAGGTTTCCTCGGATAAAGATAACAAGCAATCCGAAGATAAAGACAAGCAATCCGAAGATGAAGACAAGCAATCCGAAGATGAAGACAAGCAATCCGAAGATGAAGACAAGCAATCCGACGACTTGTCAGAAGACGATTCATCTACTAACTATTCATACACCAAAACCTATTCCGCGCAATTACAGTATCCCATCCAAGACTTGGCGATGAACGTCGCCGATTATGTGGACTCCAACCCTGAACTCACCGAAATAACGTTCATCTATTGTTGTTTTTCAATCAACAAGGACAACATTGTTCCATTCGTTGTGTACAACGTGGATACCAACAATGATATTGTGTCGTTCCCCTCTATGACAGCAAAGGCCACAGATGACGTCAACAAATATATAACCGATGTTATCAAAGTCGGCACATTTGTGGGATACATCCCGGATACATCCACCATTTATTTGTTTTACAACTTTGCGGAACCCGATTCTCTCCCAGGCAAGCGCGCAACCATCAATGAATTGTGCCATCTAAAGTCTGTAGACGAAATCGCCGTTGACGAATCCATCATCGCATTATTCGCGCAAAATAAGCAACTTATTCACATATTAGATTTGGAAACCAATGAGCAAATTAATATTCCATTTAGCGGTTATTTATGCGGACTGGACGATAAAAACGCAGTAATCAATATTGATGAAAACGCAGAGGACGATATTCCTCTATTCACTGACGATATCTTTGGTGTAGGATTGGAAGGGGATTATTACTATTTGACGACGCACAAACTGGATGTGTCCCGCAGGGAAGATGCGCAGCGCTATGCGATTTTCCCTTTGGACGGTATTAATTTTGATAAACCGGACCAAGATTATTCGGAATACAATTCGGTCTATTACAAATCGGACAAACGCGACTTTTGGGCAATCACGTCGGTAAAACAAATTGGTAAAATATAATCAATTATTATGATATAATTCATTATATGTATCGTGTTGGAGGATCACTTACAGAAATAAATATAGATAAAACCGAAGAACCGACGATGTCTCCTATGTCGGGACAAGGACAAGGAGTCCTCTCCGGACAAGGAGACCTCGTAGGTGGATTACTCTCCGGAGGAGGTCTCGTAGATGACATCATGAAGGGCGCAAACAACTTATCATCGGATGGGCCAAAGATTCCGATTCCCGACACATCTATCAAGGAAGACATTTTACCCGACACAGCTACGACAAACGCAATTATAGAACAGGCTCGCACGATGGACGACAGCTCTTTTTCGGCTTCTGCAATCCTGAATGCGATTTTTGTGTATATTGCTAAACTCCTTTTTGTGGTATTTGAAATAGACAACAAAATGCTACACAATGGATTGCTCGCGCTTGTATGGCTTTGTATCGGCGGTCTCTTGTTTTTGATTGCTTCCGGAATATCAAATACCAATATTACGTTTATTCTATACTGCTGTGCGCTATGGATAATGGCGTTAGCGGTGTTGTTTGTAATTATACAGCCCTATCGGAAGGGTGTGTAGAATGACCCCTTCTTACAATTGCCTCTTCGGGGCCCTTCTTAAACTCCATTGGCACCATATGACAAAATAAATGATTCCAATACATCCTCCTCTACGGTTTCTTTCAGCGAGTCACGCAAATCGCTCCCATCCGGCTTATACCCAGCATTGGATTGATACAACGAGATGTAATCCAGAATCAGCTTCTTGTTTTGATTCACGCGGATTTCTTCCGCCGCGCGAACCTTCTCTTCCGCGACTCGTGCTCGTTCGGCCTCTCTCTTCGCCTCTTTCTCTTTCAGTTTAGCCATTTCTTCCGCGATCCGCTTGTTCTCTTGGTCTTTGATGCGCTGTTCATATTCTTCGCGCATTTCAGCGTTTTTGCGCGCCATTTCGTTCTGAATCTTGCTGATTTTCTCGCTCACCACGGAATACAAAATGTCATTGGTAGGTGTGGGGTCTTCTTCCTCTGTTTTGGTCCATTGATACTTATCTTCGTCGGCACTAATAATGATATTACAAATATCGGGTTTCTTAATCGCCTCAAACCTCTCTGTTCGCTTCTTGAGTTCCGTGATTTTCTTCTGGCGCTGTTCGTCGGTCTTCTTCTTACAACATTGGGTCCATAGATTGGTTTCGTCGCCCGAAAATGTGGCAATAAACTCACCGATGACTCCTGGGGGAATAGAGGGACTGGTCTCCATCAATCGGTCAAACTCTTCGCGATTTGTTTTCAAGAAATGCCCGGCGTCTTCGGACCGGTCATCGGGGTGTTTTGCGAGCTCAATCTTGATATTGCGCGCGAACTTGTCCCAGGCAATCGCCGACACTCGGTGCGATTCATTGTACTCAGAGATTTTCAAGTATTGCTGGATGGTTGTCAAGATACCGATGAAGATATTGACCGAACCGATGACCATGGGGGCGTACAATTGCATAGATATTGGCAGACTGCCCTGTGCGAAAGAAGCCGTACCACTGATGGTTGATAGAATGATGGCGGGGATGGTGAACCACGCGTGTAATACGGAGAAATTCTGGTGGGCGCGATAGTGGAGCCATTTGTAGCATTTGGCGATGTCGCACCATTCAACGACGATTTTCTCGTTGGTGGGAGACCAGGCGGCACTAATGGTTGTTCCGGCGACGCTGGATTCAGGCTCCTGGTCTTTTATCAATTCTTGGGTTTCGGACATTATATATATTGTGCCCAAGAAATTGGTTAATGGTAGAGAGGTTACGTATCCATTTGGTCTTGTTTAGAAATTGCTTACATATAAGATATAACCTTATGGGTCCTGTTCAAAAAATTGCTTAACGAGGTAAGGTGTTGAAAAATTGCTTAACACGAAAACGTCAAGTTTTCGGGTTAAGGTGTTTCTTGGCTATGGAATCTTACAGATTCCATAGCCAAGAAATTGAAATCTTTTTTTGAAATAAACTGATGGCATAAATATTAAACCTGAACCTTTTACCAAACGAAAAACGAACTACAAACTACGATGTCTACCTACGATATCTTCCTCCCCAGAATCACCATCACCAACTTGGACACCACGGAAACGATGAAACAAAAGATTGTCGGCACTATCCAGAATATGGGTATTGGCAAGATTACACTCTTTGATTTGTTCTTTTCCAAGAAACACAACAACCACTACGCTTTCATTTCACTTGAGTTGTACGTCAATTATGCGGCGGTCCAATTTGTGAAAAGCATCAATGACCGCGGCTTTGCTAAATTAGCCGACAAGGATTATTACTGGAAAGTGGTGAAATACGTTTTGCCAGACTACCGTCGCCCCTCGGTTGTCCTGAATAATGCATTTATTCAAGAAGAGGAAGACTTGGTCAACGATGTCTTGACCGAACAAGATGTACAAGACGATGTCTTGGAAGACGCTGTCTTAGATGACGATGCCTCGGAAGAATGTCTCTTTACGGAAGAATACGCAGCTGTCTTGGTCGACGATGCCTCGGAAGAACGTCTCTTTGCGGAAGAATATGCTGCTGTCTTGGACGACGATATCTTGGACGACGATGTCTTCTTTGACCTTGAACCCAACTTGTTTCAAATGCCAGAATCAGATGTTGTATCTTTCAACAACAACTACGTTGAAACCAATGACTACATTGATAACAACAACATTTGGGCAAATGACCTGAAGCCACTGTTTCCCGAATGGGCGCAGAACCCGTTTCCCATTCCCAATTGCTTGATTTTGAAGCAAGAGGATTCGGTGTCTTTGGCAGCAGAAAATGATTTTGAGATGTTTGCTAGAAGAGTCTTGGGGCGTAGTCTGTTTGATGAATTGTGTTCTGTATAACTTGTGTTCTGTATAACTTGTGTTCTGTATAACTTGTGTTCTGTATAAAACTTTTACTATAATCTGTATAAAAATCTGTATAAAAATCTGTATAAAAAAAACCCATATCAAAAAATCTGTATCAAAAAAAAATAAAAATCCGCGTTATAATTACATATATAACGTAGTTTTTTATTGTAAATGCCAATTGTTACTGCCTCTCTTTACGGTGGTCTTGGAAACCAGTTATTCCAAATCGCCGCGACGATTGCTTATTCGCTCAAGCACGGTCTCAACTATCAGTTCAAACATTCAACTAATCTCGGTAAAAGACCCACTTACTGGAGCAATTTCCTCCATAAAATGTGTAAAAACCTGACAGACGACCTAGATACAAGCAAGTTTATAACAATCAACGAAGCCTCTTATCATAATTGTATAACCGTCGATTCCGTGGTTTTAGATGATTATTTCCAAAGTCCCCAGTTTTTCAATGAATACCGCGCACAAATCTTGGGCACCTTTGATATTGAGAGTCATCGTCGCATGGTCCAACAAAAATACAACATCATTGAATCCAGTATCAGTATCCATTTCCGTAGAGGCGATTATAAACAATTGCTAGATTGTCATCCCATTTTGCCCGACGATTACTACGCCGAATCCATCCACTATATTTTGACTCAGGATTCATCCGTTACGCATATCTATTATTACTGCGAAGACGAAGACGTGGCGGACATAGAGGCGGTGATTACCGAGTTGAAAACCATGTTTACAGGATTATCATGGAGTCGGGCGAAAGCCGACGCCGATTGGGAAGAAATGGGTTGTATGAGTTGTAGCCGACATCACGTGATTGCGAACAGCAGTTTCAGTTGGTGGGGAGCATACCTCAGAACCGATAGCATTGTTGAAAAAAACATTGTATGTTACCCTGCTCTCTGGTTCGGGCCTCTCATTGCCAAGGACGTTTCCACGATGTTCCCCCCCAATTGGATAAAAATATGGATATAATACAAATATGGAAAGCGCAATCGGCGAGTTGAAAAACCGGTTTAACCAAATCAACGACCAAATCGGCAAAATATTGGAAATCAAGATGTCGGCGCATTTCAAAATCAGTCGGTTCAAAACGATTTACGACGAAATGATACAGTTGAACAGTTCAAAGAAACATTTCCTGGTTTGTTTAGAGGCGTTACATTTCCAGTATAAAATGTTTATCACCGAACAGGAGAGTTTAACACGAGCATTGTTGATGTTGTTGAATCGCGTGTATCGGGACTATTTCAATTATTACAATGTAATTTTGAAAGAGCTGCCGAAATATGAGGTACATGCGCCGGTGATTGCGAAACAACATTTGGTCTACAAGGATGCCGAGCCCAGTGCGGAGTTTCAACCGGAAGATATTGCGCTCGTATTTGAGAATATGATGTCGCTGCTTTATTCGGTCGCATTGAAATACAATGAGAACGAAACGGTGATTCGCCAATACAAGGCGCGGTCGGTAAGTGGGATTTTCATCGGCAATTTGATAAACACGCTGGAATATGATAACCGAGTATTGGATGACCATGCGAGCCTCTTTATCAAGAGTGTGGAGTTCACATTACAGACGCAGGCGTCGTATTTTTCAAAAACGCTGAAACGGTTTCAATGTGCTGTGGAAGATATAGACAATGAGGTGTCGTTTCAAGAATCGCCGTGGGACAATTCGGGGATGAGTGTGGCGGACCAGGTGGTTCAAAAAACGGATGATGGGTATCCGATGGTGAGCCAATGGACAAGTCTACCAGACGACCGAAGCCCTCCTTCGGTGGGCGACCGAAGTCTACCAGACGACCGAAGCCCTAAGGCCTTAGAGGCCTTAGACCCTGAGCAAAAGGCTCTAGAAGACTTGGGTAAAGACCCTGATACTAAAGACCCTTATCCAAAGGCTCTAGAAGACTTGGGTAAAGACCCTGATACTAAAGGCCCTTATCCAAAGGACCCAGATGACGATGTTGTCGGAATGACAATTGATGAAATCAAGGATTTGTAAATCGGTAACGATGCCACACCGTTTGTAAAATTAAACCGTCGAAGAATTGATGGGACTTTGTGCCATTTTAATTCTTCGTCGGTTTAAAACATAAAGTTACCTTTGTTTTTTAGTATCTTGTTTTTGGGCGTTTTCGGTCTTGAGCTTGGCTTTTTCTTATGGCGGGTCATCTTTTCCTTATGTGAAGACTTCTTCAGCGACGCCTTTTCCTTAGCATTCGGCGTTTCAATAAACACGTTTTCCGGCTCTTTTTGTCGCAGTGATTTACCGGTCTCTGGCTCCTTCCTCGCCAAACTCGGGTTGTATTTCAAGAACCACTCATCATATTCGCGCGTTCCTCTCTTGTCTGCCAACTCCTTGAACTTCGCCGTCTTCTCCGCGCGAATGTCTTCCAACGCCGGTTGTTTCCCATAGCATTCAATAGAGAACCGTTTCAACACACCCTCTTGGTTCAGCTTGTTTTTCTCCTGAACATTGAACAAGAACATCGCCATACATAGGATGCGGTCCCGATGGTAATACGGCTTTTGCGTATACAGAAACCCAAAATAGAACGTCAGCATCGTATCAATGGTCGCGATATTCAGCGTTTTCCCCTCTATTTCAATCTTGTTATAATTGTGGCACGCAATCGGCTCGTACAAGAACGCCACCGAGTTCTTTCCCACTTTTATCTCACAATGGCGCGGAATCAGTTCGCCGATTTCCCCGTGAATAGTCAGTGTCACCGGCTCATCAAACTCCGCCTCTAACTGTTCCTTGATAACCAGCGCGTTTCGGTCAATGTCCTCCAGGATGACGTCAAAATCGGGAATCTTCTCAATGGCCCGACGCTGATTCGCCGGCATATATTTGGAATAGAGGGAGCACGCATACCCGCCAAAAAAGACCGCCCCCATATTCGCCAGGGCATCGCGCACCATCGTGTGGATTTTCTCCGAAGCGCCTTTCACGGGTGTGCCGTCTTTGATACTCTTGATGTCCGTGAGTTCCATCCGGCGCTGGAACTCCACCGTGTCGCAACTTATTTTACTATTGATGGGATAATGTTTGTTTAGCAATATCAGGCGCTTGAATACTTTTTCCCAGCGGCTCACGTCGCCCGCGGGACGCGACAACTCCAGAAACATATTCATCCTCAGGAAATTGGGCGAGCAATACTTGATTCCGGCAATGGTGATGGAGTCTTTCATCAGTTCGTCAAAAATCACATTGTGTAAATAGGTGATGTCCGCGATGGGCGTGAAATTGACGAACACCTTGAATGTCCCGTGGTGGACGCCCGCCTTCGCCTCCACCTCTAAATACCCCGCGTCGGAGTACAAGTTCGCCAGTTCAATGGCGTCATCCAGCGCATTCTTTGAATAGAAGTCGTAGTCGGGGATTTCCAAGTCCTTGTTGTAAAACTGGTCCTGCTTTGGCAAAATGTTGTTGATGGCCGTCCCGCCATAACAAATGAGAGGCTTGGATTTCAGGAAGTTTTCCAAGATGGTGATGATTTTCTTGATATCGGGGTTCATCGCGATTTTCTTCGCCTGGATATTCTCGGTTTCGTCTATTGCGTGTCGGAGAATCGCCAGTTCGCATTCCTCAAATGTCATATCGTCATTACATGACTCGTTCTTGTATTTCATACTGGGTATATTATGAAATACACTGATATTTTATTCGTTCTCTTGTTTCTTCGCGTTTTTCAAATTGGAGTCGGCGATGAAGGCGGACATCGGGATAAACGCGCAACCATATTTGTTGAATAGTGCCTCGTATTCGCCCAATTCCGCGCTTTCGGGTTGGTAAAACTTGTAGGCCAAGAATTGGGGATGCCATTTGTCAATTGCTTCGGTCGGTTTGGGGGCCTTGATGGCGTCAAATTGCGGCGGTTCTACGACCATAAAGCTGTTGATGCTCGTTTTCAAATTGTTTGTGTTGCGATTTACCTTTACCTCAGGGAGAGATAAGAGGTCGCCGTAGGCATAGAGGGGGAAGTTGGTGGTTCCCGTCTCCAAATGAATCACTTTGTCTAAACATTCGTCAGGATTAGAGTCGCACTTGTCATATTCGTTCCATTTAGGTGCGCTCAGTGTGTCAAAGAATATGACGACGCGACCCTGTAATTTGCGCAGGGGGGTTCCGCTGTTGAAGGTCCCCTTGAATAACCGTTCGCTAAGCGCAATGTTGATATTCTTGGCGATTCGTTTGTATATGGGGGCGGTGTTGTCCTTGATTCTCAGTAAAATGAAGAGAGGGTCATTGGTGGAAGGGGTCGGCGATGAGAAGGCGGACCCCGCCAAATGATTTAGGGCATCGGCCAACTTTAACCGATTCGCCGAAACATTCTCAGTCCCCATTGTTTTGTATTCGGGGTCGCCACTGTATGATACATATTCCCTGTCGTTGCGCGAAAAGATTTCAAAATCAACGAATCGGCAGCCGCGTTCCAATGTGAGCTTGAGTGCTTCCTTGCTGGCATAGAGGCCGCTGATGGCACTGTTGTACGAGGATTTGACGATGAACTCGCGAATGGGTAGGTCTAAATAGGTTTCGGGGATGCCGCCTTTGATGGATAATGGCATTTTCTCATATTTAGCGCGGACAATGGCGACCTCGTCCTTTGGATCACTGAACCCTTCTATGAGAGGACTCGCCAAAGCAGATACCAGAGGACTCGCTGAAACCAAAGGTTTGGATGTATATCCGGACAACATTGAATAGAGGATGTATGCCAAAATAAGGGCAATGATTCCAATAAGCACAATTCTGTTTGGATGCATATTCAAATATATATTGATAGAGGAAATATTTTACCGTGTAAAGGCGTGAATATATCATTCTAATATAAATGAGAAACCGAGATCACAAGACTCGTAAAAGAGGTGGCATGAAAGTCAGACAGAGTTTTAAAAACCGATTGGAAGTCGCACGTAAAACTGAAGATGATGTTGAAAAAGGCGTCGTAAAACCGACGGGCAAGGTTGGACTAATACCAATTGCCGAACCTTATACAGATGTAGTCAACAACAGTAATGTTTTGGCGGTCAACAGTGATGTTTTGGCAGAAGCAATCCCCGTAGTTGAAGGCGTAGTTGTATCGCGCGAAGAAAGCAAGGGATTCCCATCATCCAATAAACTTCTTTTAGGAAACAATCGCGATGTCAAGCCGAAGGGGGATTTTATAGACCGCATTAATGAATCGGCGCTACCGAAGCCACCAGCATCAGCAAAGTTACCGAAGCCACCGTCAACAGCGAAGCCACCATCTAATCCGTCAGTCCATAGAACAATCAAGGTGAAGCCGCCCGCCCCTCTACCCACAAATATGAATGACCCCAAAACACAAGAGATGATGGCGAAGTTAAAGCCGTGGGGGATTGATTTGTTCGCTGGCATAAACGCACCGCCACTTCCACCACCAACGCTCGGATTCACCGATGTTATCAAGGCAATTTTGGAAGACAACATAAAACGAATCACGGAATCCGACAACACGATTCTAGAACGATTCCATAACGAACGGATACTTACATCTAAGATGATAAACAAACCGCCTATAAACGCTACTGTATCTGGAATAAACATGACAATCCCATGGACCGTTCTGGACGAATGTACGCCCATTTTAATCGCGGCAAAATTTGGTCTCGTCGGACCTTGTAAACAAATCCTGGAATCCGTAGATGACGCGAAGAAGACCGAAATGCTGAAAGATTATGACAAAGACGCCCATACCCCGCTCAGTTTTTGCGCCAAATACGGGTACCAAGAGCTTTGCGAATATTTGATTGGCGAGCATCAGAGATTGGGTATCCCATTGGAAGGCACCGATTGGGACAGATTGGTGTCGGTTTCTGAGAAAACCGAAATCAACGAAATATTGGGAACAGACATTGCCTTGACCGAATCCTATTCGGTGTTTCTGGATGAATTGCGACGAGCGGACCCCAGTAAAATAGAGAATTACGACCTTGTTTTGAAAAATATGGAACGCATATCCTTGTTTGGCGACATTACCACCAAAACCCCCTTATTGCTTGCTTCTGAACAAGGACATTTGGGCATTGTGGAATTGTTGTTGTGCGGAGGCGCTGTCAAAAAGACGATGTCAAGAACGGGCACTCAGAAAAACATAAAACGAGACCTAAGGCGTCCAAAAGAGATCGCGCGAATGTGCGCAAACCCTCTCGCAATGACAAGTGAAAAACAAACGGCACTACATCTATGTACGCACAAATGTTGCCCCTCGCCGGCATCCTATGAAACTGTTTTTGGAAACGTGATTGCGAATGACCAATACCGATTACAATACAACCAGGTTCACGACGACAAATACAAAAACATGAACCACGTGATGCGATTCAACCGCATCATACATTTGTTGTTGCGATTTATGATATTTGAAAACGGCGTGATTGGCGCAAATAAACGCCCCAATGGTCTGAAAATTGCCCTCCAAAATGCCGTATATGAAGATAGTATTTACGACGACGGGTTGGGCATTGACGTGTGGGATAATGCGAGAAATTGTTTTACCACGTTTTTCTTTGATAAAAAAATCAACTGGTTCACTTTTTACCAGAAAAGAACGGGCATCCAGTCTACACAGTCGGCCATTGACAGTAATATTGAACAAAACTTCCGGTCCGATTATATTAGTCCGTTTATCAAAACTGATTATACGCTGGTTACAAAAATGTTTAATCGTTCGGATGAGAAGTGTGTTTTTATTAGAGGCGACCCAAATATGTTTGTTGAGTTGGAAAAGGGGTTTGCGGATGATGTATTTGCCGTTGGCGAAAAGACATTTACGCAAGCGGATGGAACCACAATTACGATAGATAACAATATAACCAGTTTCACGGATTACTTTGTTCGAAATGTTTTACACCGTCAATTCTATCGTCAGGCGTTTGTCTCGGCGAATGACCGTGTGATAGAGGCGATGCTTGAAGGTCGCGCCGAATACAATCGGAAAACCATTCGGCAGCGGGATTTGAGAAATCGTGTTCCGATGTAAAAATGATTCTTGGGTTTTCTAACCATTTTTACAAGTTATAAGAACTTGTATAAATCTTTTCACCGTATAAATCTTTTCACCGTATAAATCTTTTCACCGTATAAATCTTTTCACCGGTGTAAAGAGTTTAAATCCAGCGTGGTAATATATACAAATGGCCGGCGGTCTTTTAAATCTCATTTCAGAAGGTGCCAATAACGTAATTATCCATGGCGGACCCAGTCAAAAAACAATGTTCCGCGCGACATACAACAAAATCACCAATTTCGGACTACAGAAGTTCCGCATTGACTACGACGGATTGCGCGACCTGCGCCTGAGCGAAGAGTCCAAGTTTTCGTTCAAGATTCCGCGATACGCCGAGTTGTTGATGGACACCTATATTGTCATCACGCTCCCCCATATTTGGAGCCCCATCTACCACCCTTGTGCCCAAACGAATTATCAGTGGTCTCCCTATGAGTTCAATTGGATTCACGACATCGGCACCAACATCATAAAAGAGGTGGAAGTCGTGTGCGGCAACTATACGCTACAGCGATACTCGGGAAACTATTTAGGCGCAATGATGGAACGCGATTTTTCCGCTGCCAAAAAAGACCTGTTCAATGAAATGACGGGCAACGTGAATGAGCTCAACGCCCCGCGAAACGCAAACGGCCGGTCAGGTGCTTATCCCAACGCGTATTTTCAGCCGGGCAGTTTAGGCGCCGAACCCTCTATTCGCGGTCGGACCTTGTACATTCCCATCAATATGTGGTTCACCCTTGATAGCAAATGCGCTTTCCCGATGGCGTCGCTACAATACAACGAGCTCCATATCAACATCACATTGCGGTCAATAGAGGAGTTATACCAAGTGCGCGACGTGTTTGACCACACGAATGGATTGCCTCTGATGCGCCCCAACTATACACAGAATCAATTCCAGTTGTATCGGTTTTTACAAACCCCGCCATCGGATAATTTAGACGCCGAGAATTACGAAAACAAAACGAACGGATGGAATGCGGATATCCACATTTTAGCGAATTATTGTTTCTTGTCCAAAGAGGAGACACGGACTTTCACGTCGGAAAACCAGGTGTATTTGATTAAAGACGTGATTGAGTATAAGCACGAAAACGTCACGGGGGCAAAAAAAATCAAGATACCATCGTCGGGGATGGTGGCCAACTGGATGTGGTATTTCCAGCGCAATGACGCATTTATGCGAAATGAGTGGAGCAATTACACGAATTGGCCGTATGGGCAGCTGCCGAGTAATGTGGAGACGCCATCAACTCAGATAAACCTGGGCACATCTTATGCGCTGGATTATGCGCCCTATCAAAACTTCAAGACTGCCAACAGTGCATATACGACCGACACGAACCAAATCTCGGAACCAACTGGGTTTCAAATCACGGGTGGATTCAAAGTGGAGAACCGCAAAGACATTTTGGAAACGGCGGGCATTTTATTCAACGGCGAATACCGCGAAAACCTGCTGACCCGCGAAGTGTTTGATTATGTGGAGAAATGGACGCGGACCTCTAGCAATGCTCGTTCGGGTCTCTATTGCTATAATTTCTGTTTGTCCAGTGATTCGCGCAAATACCAGCCGTCGGGGGCGATTAATATGTCCAAGTTCAAAACGATTGAGCTGGAATTGACGACGTATGTGCCGCCGGTGAATCTGGACCGAGTCCAGTATGATGTGATTTGTAATGCAGATGGGGTGGTTATTGCGACGAATAGTCCGGGGCAAGGTGGGTCGTGGTATATGTACGAATACAACTATAATTTGGTTTTGTTTGAAGAGAGGTACAATGTGTTGTCGTTTGTTGGTGGATATTGCGGGTTGATGTATGCGCGATAGAAGCTTCTGCGCATCAGCGATAAAAGGTGCGCCCGAAGGCGATAAAAGGTGCGCATCAGCGATAGAAGCTTCTGCGCCCAAAGGCGATAAAGGTTATGCGATAAAAGAGTAAACCGAATATATATACTATATTAATGACGACAAAATGGGTGGATGGAATCAATGATGAATTAGAAGAAACACCAACAAGAGAAACGACCACAAGAGAAACGACCACAAATAAATGGACCGGGTTGGTTGTAGAACCTCTCACCTCTATTTACGATAAAGTAATCAAAGACATTGAAACCGAATATGAAACCTATGCCAATGCGTTATCGTCGTCGAAAGAAGGTTTTGAATACGAGATTGATAATACGCCAATTTACGCGACGCGCGGACCGGAAGACGAAAAGATTCAAGAACAAGAAGAAGAAAAAGAAACGTCTCAGACGAAAGATGCGCCCCCTATGAACGAAGATGAAAAATCCCAGATTATGACAACCGTCGCGGATATTTTCATTAAAATCATCACCGTGTTGGCAACACTCTTTGTGGCGTACAACCTCTATTACAATATGAAAAAAACGGGACAACAAATTGATTTTTATGAAAACTTGAGTTTCCTATCGTTCGGCCCATTCTATATTTTGACAGGCGCAATGTTGAAAACGGTCAAGTTTGTTGATGAAGCGATGACAGATGTTATCCCGAGTTATTTACAAAAGTTGCTGGATTATACAAATGTATTTGGTGACCGAACATTGTTTGGTATTTTATTTATGGTCGCCTCTATTATTGTGACTTATTTGAAAGGTGAAATCGCGCGCATATACACATTTATTTTCAAAAACAAGATGACTGGGAAGTCATTGTACAAGTTCCTTTTCAAATCGGAGGGCAACAAATCGGTTGCCGGATTACTCAAGGCCGTATTCATCTATTATTATTTGTTCAATAATTTATCAATATGGGATCCCGAGGCGGGAATCACCTACAACACGGGGATGATATTTTTCAAATCCATCGGGTTTATATTTTGGCTCATTTTTATAATTGTGTGTTTTGCCGCGATTTTCAAGCCTTTGTTGTCACTTACAGCACTCATCTTTTTTGGTATCGTGTTTTTCTATTCTATGTTTTGTATCCCGTATGATAGGAGTATCGCGAATACCATCAATACTATGCGCAGTATGAGTTTTGATATGAATATGAACAATGTGTTGTTTGACCCGGCTTCCGACAACGAGTTCAAACAAATGTTTGAAAGCGGATACAAGGGATTGTTCAAATTGGCGCCCTATGGCGTGATGATTTACGCTTTCGCCGTGGCAATACCCGATATAATGAACATCGGTGTAGATGGCGTGAAATGGACGATGCTTTCGCTGGCGATTGCCAGCATATTGGGAATCAGCGTCTCGGGAATCCGCGAATACTTTATTGTGAACAAGATTATCAAAGACGTGAAGAACGCGATTGATGACCAAATAGAGGATTTCAAGGCGATTGATTGGGACGGAATCAGCGCAGACCAGTCGCGATTGCTACAGATGCTGAAACGCACAAGTGAGACAAATACGATGTTGAATATATAATTTTCCAATGGTATAAAGATATGTTTCTATACTATTTATTGCGAACGAATGGTTAAACCGAAATCCCATACACCGACATTGAAAAAGAAATATTACCCGCTGGTGAGCGTGTGTACGCCGACCTACAATCGCCGACCGTTTATTCCCACGATGCTCACGTGTTTTGCGAATCAGACCTATCCCAAAGACCGCATTGAATGGGTCATCGTGGATGATGGGACCGACAAAGTGCGCGATTTGATTGAGGCATCCGGATTCAAGCAAATCAAGTATTTTGCGCTGCCGGACAAATTGCCGCTGGGCGCGAAGCGCAATTTCATGCATAGCCATTGTACGGGGTCAATCATCGTATATATGGACGACGATGACTACTACCCACCTGACCGCATTTCGCACGCGGTGGATACGCTCCAAGAAAACCGCGGGGCGATGTGTGCGGGGTCCAGCGAAATCTATATCTATTTCAAACATTTGAAACGGCTGAAGCAGTTTGGTCCCTATGGCCCGAATCATGCGACGGCGGGGACATTTGCCTTTCGTGCGGAATTGCTGAAAACCTCGCGGTACGAAGAGACCGCGGCGGTGGCAGAGGAGCGCGCGTTTCTCAAAGACTATACCGTGCCATTTGCGCAATTGGACCCGATGAAAACCATCTTGGTGTTTTCGCACGAACACAACACGTTTGACAAACGGAAATTGCTCTCCAATCCTCATCCGGATTTTATCAAGGACACTCCGAAAACAGTGAATGATTTTATCAAGTTGGAGAAGGAACGCGATATCAAGAAGTTTTTCATGGAAGACATTGATGGGTTGTTGGCAAAATATGAGCCGGGCGAGCCGAAGATGAAACCGGATGTGTTGAAACAGATTGCAGAAATAGAGGCGTCTAGGGAGAAAATAATGATGGACGAGCAGGCGAAGGGGATGGGACAGATTATGATGAACCAGCCGGGGAAGGAACCTGTGGCACTCACGATACCGCAAATCGCGGAACTTCTTAAGAACCAACAAGATGTGATTGCGCAACAAGAGGGGCGTATCAGAGAGCTGGAGTTCATGAACAAACAGTTACAGGGGATTATAGTGGAGAATGCAAAGCAGCAAATGCCTCAAGTAAAACAAGAAGCACAACCTCAAGTAAAACAAGAAGCACAACCTCAAGTAAAACAAGAAGTACAACCTTTGGTTCCGCTTTTGCCAAAACCAAATATGGAGTCATCTAAGTCAGAACCTCTGTTCCGAATTGATGACATGGCGATGTTCAAATAAAGGGAACTCGTCAAAGGGAACTCGTCAAAGGGAACTCGTCGTTCCCTTTTAATCCCATACAAAAAAGGGAACTCATCAAAGGGAACTCGTCGTTCCCTTTTAATCCCATACAAAAAAGGGAACTCATCAAAGGGAACTCGTCGTTCCCTTTTAATCCCATACAAAAAAGGGAACTCATCAAAGGGAACTCATCAAAGGGAACTCGTCAAAGGGAACTCGTTGTATTCAGCGAAGAATACCATACTACATTTTTTTTGTTTTTATTATATTTGTGTCTTTTTTTGTAAAGACACAAAGACTCAATCTGTATTACGCATCTGTATTACGCATCTGTATTACGCATCTGTATTACGCATCTGTATTACGCATCTGTATACTATATCCCATCATCTTCCAATTCTTCCGCCTCTATCTTCTTGACATTCTTATCTAAATACCGGTACATCCTCTTGATATCTAACTTCGTCACTTCATACGGCTCAAACAAATTGTCTAAATTGTTCAGCGTGGGGGTGCTCTCAATAATATCTACATTCTTGGACGCATAGAACACCCGCATCTCATGAAAAAACGGAATCAGGTCCTTCTTATCTATATCTAACTTTTGGCACAAGTCGTACACAAACTCAATGTTGTTATATTCAGTGGAATACTTGGTCAATACTTTGGTGAAACGCACCTCCGGCAACACTTGCGTTCCAATTTGTTGATGAAACAGCCGATTGTTATTGAACGTCTTTATCAAACTACTCATTTCATTGAAATGCCAAATCTGATTTTGAAACGTGATTCGGTCTATGTAATCGGCAAAACACGTGTTCTCCAAGAACCGCAAATAGAACGGTATCGCCTTTCGCGGGTCTTTCGGCAACACATCCACCACATTTTCGTGGAAAAGCAACGCCACCGTCGTGCGGTCGGTTTCATTCAAGACTACGTTGTGGTCATCTATGCTATATTGTTTCCGAAGAAGAGACGTGGTGATTTTCGTCGTGTCATCATTGAATGTTTTTACGTTCAAAATGTTTTGGAGAATTACGGCATCAATCATTTCGGGTTTGGATTCATAGAGGCGCTGTAAAAACCCGAACTTGCGCAAGTCGCCAATCGCGTAATTCACGATAATCTGTTTTTTAGCTTCGGGCATCGCGGGGTAAAACCGGTTCAACAAGTTGGTCATTTGGCCGTCCGTGGGGGTTTTCAGTTCAAACACGTTACAGACTTTCATCAGTTCTTTGATTTTTTTGTCTACATTGTAGTTGCCAATACAGATGATGGGATTCATCGTCATACTTTCCAGCTTTTGTTTTTTCGTCTTTTTCTGGCGAATGAGTTTGATGAGGGCGGTTAGGCCGCCTTTGTCGCCGCTGTTCATTCCGTCAATTTCGTCCATCACAATGGCGATTTTCTTGATACGGCGGTGCATCATATCCAAGACATTACACGATGAAATATTATTGCTGGTGATATTTTCAATGAGCGCCTTGTTGCGAACGTCGCCTGCGTCGTAGTGGATGACATCGTAGTTCATTGACTTCAATATATCAATGACGAACTGGGTTTTGCCGACGCCGGATGACCCGTAGATGTAGAACCCCTTCTTGAATGTTGGATTCGCGTGGTCTTTGGGGAAAGCGTTCAATATGGCCTTGATGTTTTCTGCGATTTTGTCCCTCTCAAATAAGGTGTTTAATAATTCGGTATTCATTGACCTAACTAATTAAAATAGTTTGCCATATGTTTATGTTGATTTGAACGAATAGTGTTTGTATATTCGGTCAAAGCGTACCTTCGGGCCCTTCGCCCACGAAAGCGCCTTATAGACCAAACGAGCTGAAGTCGGTGGTCACCGGGCGGAAGTTGCTTCCTTTGGATTGAAGAGCACCGTTGTATGTATATGGGTCAATAGAACCGGCCTTCTGCTGCGAAGGTAGAGGCTGATAGATTCCGGTATTGTTACTTCCAGGACGAGGTCCACTGTACGATTGTTGGTACCCAACGCGGGTTGGGTCAGACCTTTGGTCAGGCCTTTGGTCAGGCCTTTGGTCAGACCTTTGGTCAGGCGCAAGCAGCCTTTGGTCAGGCGTAAGCAAATTGCTCACTCCCGATCCAGCAGAATACAACAAGTTGCCCGTGGTATTCACAATGTTACCCGCGGCATCAAAGGTTTTATTCACAATGTTACCCGCGGTATCCACGGTCTTGCCCACAATGTTGCCCGCGGTATCCACGGTCTTGCCCACAATGTTGCCCGCGGCATTCACTGTATTGTTTGCCAGATTCGCCGCGATGGCGCCCGTACCAACGGCGGTAAGTCCCGCTACCGCCGCGGTGTCCGTAATGGTTTGTCCTGTGCTTTGGCCCAGAGAGGCGATGGCGGATGACGGACCCTTTACGGCGAGAGACGAACCGTCCTGGGCCATGGACCCAGATCCGCCCTGGCCACCGCAATTTGTACAAGCGCCACCTTGGCAAGCGGGGCACGAAGGGCATACGGGTGGGACAATCTGGGTCTTCAACATGTAGTCGTTGGAAAGACCGCCAACCGCGTTGGAATTGAAATAGCTCCACCACTTCCAGAAGTCGCCATATTGGCCGCCGGAGATGTCGTGATTTCCAGATGCGTCTTTACTGACAGCACTCGTTTTGGGTTGGGTCTCAGAAGAAGTCCATACTCCCGACGATGTGAATCGCACCGTCTTCTTGATGGGGATATATCCATTGGAATTGCGGTTTTCAAACACAACAACCAGAGTGTTTTCGCCCGTTGGCCAATACATCACGGTGTTCTTGTTGGCATAGTCTTGGACGAAGAACGGCTTGGTCACCGATTTGCTGAACGATTGCTTGATATAATCAGCATCTGCCGCTTGGGCATCAGCGGTGGCACTCAATGTGATATTCGGCGTGGAATCATCTTCGCGCTTCCCTTCACCACTTCTGTAAAATACATCAATTGTCTTGGAAGGGGAGACAATCAGCAAGTTTCCATTCGCAATGTCATATTTGATGGTGTTGGTGATTTGATAGACAGTACGACTGGGGTGGTAGAACGGCTCAATCAACGATTTATCATCATACCCGTCGCTGGTTTGTTGGGGATAAGCGTTTGTAATATAAATGTCGCTGTTTGAATCGCCCTCTGCGTCGGCAGTGAAATCAAGAGACGTGTTCGGGTTAATGGACCCAGTGTAGAAAGCGGCAGAACCGTGCTTGACGGTTCCCGAAAACGAATTGCCGATTGTTGAAGCGAACTTGGTTCCCTGAGCATCGCCTGCGAATGAATTGCCACTAGTGCCGAGACCTGTGATATCCATCACGTAAATATACGTATTTGACCCCCATGTGAAGTAATTCACTTGGTTGCTGCCCGATTTGTATGACCACGCGACCTCTATTGCGTCCAAGGTAGATTTGCGGCTTTCGGGGGTTACCTGGTTAATGGCCTCGGCTTTAGACACGGTTATGCCATTTTCGGTTGCGGTTTTGTCAACGGTGCCGTTTTCATATTTCACAATCTGGTTATTGGCATTATTCTTTCGCGGGACGATTTCAACGGCCTTGATTTTCTTTCCATCGTTATCAATAGACCCGGAATTGGTATATACGTCATTGGTATATACAACGACTACGTTGCCGTTTCGCGGGTCGTAGTAAATATCATCGTAAATCTTGGTTATCGGGTTTTCGCTGCTATAGATTCCGACGGTTTTGGTAGAAAACGGCGCGCCATCATAGTTATATGTGGTGAACCCCTCTATTCCCATATAACTTTTAATCATCGCGGATAGCGCCAAAACCACGAGCAATATTATAAATAAAATTAATGGACTAAGTTTGAACTCCATATTTGCGCAAATATATATTCTACAACGAAAAATATATATATATTCAAAGCGGGCAAGCACTTTGTTGTGTGTATCTCCGATATTCAATGTATCTACGATATCCAAATAAAGGTTTCGCACAAATCATATTAGAATGGATCCAATTGTTGCTAAAAAACCAAGAGTCAAAAAAGAACACGTCGCGCTGTTGCCGTTCAAAGATGTTGCACATTCATTTGAGATTGGCATTGACGAGGCGGGGCGTGGGCCCTTATTTGGTCGTGTCTATGTTGCTGCTGTGGTTTTACCGAAAGACATAACGGATAAAGAGTCCCCGTTTCGCTACGACTGGATGCGCGACAGCAAACAAATCAAATCGCGCAAGAAAATCGGTGAGCTCGCCGCCTATATCAAGTCCAATGCCCTCGCCTGGCACATCCATTACGCTGAGGCCGACGAAATTGACCGCTCTGGTATTCTAAACTGCGTTATCCGCGGGATGCATATCTGTATTGATGAAATCGCCCGGTCCTTTGTTTCTAAACAAGGATTTGCGCTAAATAGCGGACTCCTCTTGGTGGATGGCAACTATTTCCGTCCGTATACCTTTTTCAACCAAGAAACCGAGACGTTGAAAGCCGTTCCACATGAGACAGTGGAGAAAGGCGATGGGACGTATGCGTCCATTGCGGCGGCATCCATTTTGGCTAAAAATGAGCGCGACACTTATGTAGAGGAGCTATGTGCGAAGCATCCTGTATTGGTTGACCGATATGGACTACATACGAATATGGGGTATGGGACCAAGGCACATTTAGAAGGAATCCGGACCCACGGAATTACGGAATGGCATCGGCAAACCTTTCGTGGCGCCACGGACCAACCGATGAATAAAGTGTTGGAAGACGCCGACTGTTAGGTGTCGTGAACCGACTACTAATATGTTCAAATATGAATACGAATAAATAGGTCTCATCAAAACCTAGATAAACCGATTCCAATAGAATGTCTAAATATGTCACACGAACATCAAGATTTGCCTCATTATCACTTGAATATAAGCCATAGTGAAAACAGTTATCCACGGTTTGAAATCCCATCACCTCTTTTTCTAAATGATTGTCCGGAGAGAGGCGTCAGTGCGGCCACTTTGGGTGATGTGAAATGGTATATTCGTGATCGGTATTCTATTGAAACCGAGTTTTATCTTTGCTGGAAAGGCGTGGTACTGGGACCCGATACGATGAAGTTGAGCGACATTGAAGTGGATGGTCGGCGGATTCGTTTATATGTCCCCGACCCAATAGAGGCAACCTTGGTTGTGCATAATGTCTTGGTGTAAGATATAACACCAATGAACTTTTCTCTCTTTTCTGGCATTATGGCTTTCTACGCTGTCCTGACTTATTTTGTTTTCCCGATGATTTTCTACTACACAATGGGGAAGACTGCCCAGGCCGCTGGCCAAGGGTTTGTTGTGGGTAGTGTAGTATCAGTGGCGCTTTGGTACTTCTATGGATCCAAGATTGTATAAGCCTATAGGCGACCGAAGCTCCCCCTTCGGAGGGAGGAGCGACCAAAGAAAGGGTGCGACACAAAATAATATAAAGATTATACAAAAACTGGTATTATAATGAAAATCGTAACAGCAGTGGTAAATAATCCTGGGTTTATTGAGATCCAGTATTATACTTTAAAAAAATATTTCAAAGGTGAATACGAGTTTATTGTTTTCAATGACGCCAAGGATTTTCCAGACTTCAGCAATTATGGAAATACGGGAATTAAAAAACAAATAGAAGAAATGTGTTTGCGACTAAACATAAAATGTATAAATATTCCAAACCAGAGTCACAAAACGGTTTCATGTGCCGCCACAAGATGCGCCGATTCAATGAACTACATATTACAATATCAGCTACAGAATCCGGACAAATATTTGTTGTTGGACAGCGATATGTTTTTGATAGACAATTTTGACATAGACAAATATTCGCGTTATGATTGTGCCGTTGTTTTACAAAGCCGAAATGGTGGCGCGACAAATTATTTTTGGAATGGTATTTATTATTTTGATATGACAAAGATGAAAAATGTTGAATTTCTTAACTGGAATTGTTGTCCCGGATGCGATGTTGGCGGAATGATGGAAAAATGGCTCATTCATCAAATGGCGGGACAGCCGATGCCAAACACAGATGAAATCCGATGGACCGATAAGTGTTTCAACACTGACTCTATTTATTTTATAAAACATCTGTGGTCGTGCTCGTGGAATAAGAATGAGATTCCTAAAAACATTACTAACACGAGGCTTGTTGAATATTTGGAAAAAGATATTCGCAATGTTGGAGGCAAGTTTTTCTGCGAGATTTATGACAATGTATTTCTACATTATCGGGCGGGCGGAAATTGGATGAAACAAAATCCGCAAATTCACGAATATATGACGAATTATTTGAAACAATGTTTGGTATAATGTTCTAACAACAATCTTCGTCGCAAATCATATAGAAATATTCAATAAATATTTCCATATGCTCACTTCTCTTCGTCGCAAATCATATAGAAATATTCAATAAATATTTCCATATGCTCACTTCTCTTCGTCGCAAATCATATAGAAATATTCAATAAATATTTCCATATGCTCACTTCTCTTCGTCGCAAATCATATAGAAATATTCAATAAATATTTCCATATGCTCACTTCTCTTCGTCGCAAATCATATAGAAATATTCAATAAATATTTCCATATGCTCACTTATAACAACAATGTTCGTCGCAAATCATATAGAAATATTCAATAAATATTTCCATATGCTCACCCTATCCAGCTGTTTCTACATCATCAAATCCAAGTTTGACGCAAATAAATACATAGAATGGATGAACAACTTCATTTCTATTTGTAATAATTTCAATCTGGTTATCTACACCAACGAAGAGAGCGCCCACCATATAAAAACAAATGGCAATCCGCGCATTCGCGTCATAATAAAATCGTTTGAGCAATTCTTTTGCTACAAATATAAAGACCAATGGATTCGGAATCACGAAAAAAACGTGGCGTTGAACCAAGAAAGCCCGTTCAATACGGCGTGGGAATTGAATATGCTTTGGTCCGAGAAAATCGCCTTTGTTCAAGATACAATCGCAAATCGCTATTTTGAAACAGATTTTTATGGCTGGTGCGACATCGGATATTTTCGCAATCGTCTGATTGATACACACACGATAAATTTGATGTCTTGGCCCAGCATTGGTACCCCGGATAAAAATAAGATTCATTATGCATGTGTGGGAGAAGACCTCAATGATTTGATTGGCATAGTCAACCGGCGCGGTAAAAATGGGTTGCCAATTAAGCCAATTCCGACGAATCAAACATCTGTTGCCGGGGGATTTTTTTTGATACATCGCAACAAAATACAGTGGTGGTCGAACCTCTACTATAAGACCCTGGAATCCTATTTTGAAAACCAGCGATTGGTAAAAGACGACCAAATCATCATTGCGGATTGCGCGTTCTCACATTTGGCGCATTTCAGACTATATAAAGAGGCGTCGTACTATGACAAATGGTTTATGTTTCAACGATTGTTGCTGTAATAATATAAACGTATCATCAGAATCGTTTTATACTCATGATCAGCATTCTGATGCCGATTTACAATGGCATTGAATACATCGGCGATTCGGTTTCCTCTATTCTTGCCCAGACTTTTACCGACTGGGAGCTCATTATTGGTGTAAACGGACACGAACCGATGTCAATCGTATATTTGATTGCGAAACAATATGAAAAACACGCGAATGTGAAGGTGCTTGATTTACATGAGGTTCGCGGGAAATCCAATGCGCTGAATGAAATGGTGAAGCGTTGTCGCTACGATTATGTTGCGCTGTTGGATGTGGATGACGTGTGGTATCCGTACAAATTGGAAAAACAGGCGGTGTATCTTAACCGTTATGACGTAATCGGGACCAATTGTCTTTATTTTGGCGACCGAAATATGGTGCCCAGACTTCCACTTGGAGATTTGGACGCCGCTGATTTCTTTGAATACAATCCGGTCATCAATTCGTCGGTGGTCATTCGCAAAGAGTTGTGTTGGTGGGATTCGCGGTTTGATGTAGAGGACTATGAGTTGTGGTTGCGTCTAAGGAAAGGTGGGAAAACCTTCTATAATTTGGCGGATATTTTGACCCAGCATCGAATACATACGCGGTCGGCATTTAACACGAAGGACCATAGTGCCCAAATTGCGGAAATTAGATGGATTCACCGCCGATGATGAAGTCCGCCGATGATGAAGTCCGCCGATGATAACTTGTTGTCCAATGACTTGTTGTCCGTGTCTAAAAAATTGATTTTATTATGATAACAAAATCAATGGTATATAGTACCTTTTATAAATCAAACAATATGAACGCGAAAATTATCTTTGACACAACTGCTACCAAATCGGGCATCTACGAAATCGTATTGCCTGCCGCCGAACCGTGCGACGCACCGCAAACCATTCATATTATGACCGACGTATCCGGATCAATGGACGAGCGATGTAAAGATCGCAACACAAAAATGGACCAAATCAAATACGTTATAAAAAACATCATCCGGTTTCTCTCAACCCATTGCCCGAATATCTTGCTGTGTGTCAGTGCGTTCAATTCGGATGTTCGGATTGTTTTGCCGACGACTACGATTTGCGCCGAAAATCTGGATGACTTGTTGAAAAAGATTGATAAAATGTACGCGTGCGACTCAACGAATATTGAACTTGCTTTAAAGGCGCTTCGCGCCGACCCCTTACCGGCGCTTCGCTTAGAAGAGACGCTCTCTGAAAACAGGCACAATATTATGATGACGGATGGCGACGCCAACGAAGGCGAGACCCGCGCCAATTTGTTGGCCGAATTGGTGGACGTCGGTGCCTCAAATACATTCATCGGATTCGGACTGGACCACAATCCGCATATGTTCACCACCCTCTCAAACACACGCAATAGTTCGTATTACTTTATTGACCAGGTTGAAAAGGCGGGCATCGCTTATGGCGAAATCCTCCACGGCATTGTGAATCGCGTATATAAATGCGCACGACTCGTTGTTGAAAACGGTGAAATATATGATTGGAAGACGGGTGCTTGGACCACCGAACTCTATATTGGTGCGTTGGCATCAGACGCCACGAAAAAGTATCATATTCGCAGCGAGGACCCGAATAGCATCGTTGTGCGGTTTATGGAGGACCAGGCACTGGTGTGCGAAACAGGGTTCCAATATATGCGTGAAGATTTGACCCAGATGTCATACCGTCTTCGCACCTTGGACTTATTGTATCGGGCGACCCATGTTGAAGAAGACAACCGACAACATGTTTGTGTTCTGAAGAAGGAACTCAAAACCTTGTTTGATGAAATGACGGAATATATGAAGACGCTGGAAGACACAAAGTTGATGAAGAATCTGTGCGATGATATCGTGGTGGTTCATCGTACCATTGGGACAAAATATGGGCAAATGTATTCTAGCGCGAGACAGTGCTCGCAGGGGACGGAGCGGATTCACAATGCGTCAGATACGCCCATGGCGCTGCGAGACAACGACGACGTGTTCTCATTCACACCGATGACAAGACAGAGCAGGTACAGTAGGCAAACCAACGCACAACAATCAGATGACGATTGTCTGGTTTGGGGATATACCCCGGATATCTTGCTCTGGGGACCCAGAACCCCGCGAAAAATACAACAAGTGAATTATGATTCGGACCCGGAACAAGAAGGCTTGGGCGGAGAATCCGATGTCTTTGGCGATTATACCGTGTCCGATGAAGCGCAAACACCCCATACGTCAAGAACGGCGACATCCATTATTCGCGATATTAGCGAAGCGTCCTCCCTTCATGGAGAAGCGTCCATTAGCGACAACGAATAATTGTGTATTATGATTCTCCCGATATTGTTTTTTATTCGTACATTATATTATATGAGCACAGACCCGTGTGAAAAAGTAAAAGAAATTGATTTACAAATCAAAGGTCTGACTCAAACACGCCGGGTTGAACTACAAGAATGTAATAAAACCAAATACTGGGATAAATCCGTGCAGCCAACTACTATGATTGAATTGCTCCAACTCATTTATGAAACCCCGGAGTTTGAAGAGTGTAATAAATTGTTTGAAAAGTTTCCCGAAATCAATGAACGAACCGATGGAAGTTTGTCAAAGCCATACATATTTGAAGCCTTGTGGAAAATCATTTTTCTGTTGTATCTTGATAACTTGACCCCCACCGAATATAGTCGCGTATTCAAAATATCCATTGAAGACGGCGGAACGATTCATCGGTATCAATATATAAAAGACAAAATCAATAGTTCAAGTGATTTTGGAATTGCCGATTTGTATTTTGTCTTGGAGGGACGTGCCACGACAGAGTCTCAGAAGATGACGTCCGACATCAAAAGCGAATGCGAGGTATCCAAATATAAACCCGACGTGAAAGACGCCTACCTCTTCACCAGCAAGTTTTTCAAACAGGAGAAGGCAATTGGAAACTACGACGTGGCCGAAATTGTGTTGAACGCACAAAAGGTTCACGGAATTAAAAAATACAAGATTGTTTGTCTGGTTCATAGTCGCGCCGATTTTATAAAACGAATTGATAGTTCGTCCAAAGAAGCGTTGAAGGAATACATTGATTCCAATCTAATCTACGATTATGGCGATTTAGCAACTATTTTTTATCCAAAACTCTGGCGGTGGTTACGAGACAACTTTGAGCCCGACAATATTGCCGACCTTAAGAGATGGCGAAGTGTCCTTGGAAGCCCGGTCCAATCATCCAATAACGTGAGCGATATTTTGCGGTTTCATCAACGATATGTCGTGGAATATACCAATGACCGTATTGAAGAAAACTTGGTCCGCAGCAACAATCCGGGGAAGTTCATTTGGGGGGCAGTCGCGCGGTCTGGAAAATCATATATGATTGGTGGGTTAGTCGCAATCCGGAAACCGCGGTTCGTAATCCTGGTTCTTGGTGCCGTGAACGAAACACGCTCCCAATTTGTAGGCGATTTGTTTAAAAAATATGCCGACCTCAAAGAATATGAAGTGTTGGAAAGCGAAGACTTGAAAATGCCGGTTGAATATGATGCCGACAAAAAATATGTCCTGGTTATAAGTCAAGAGAGTATTCGCGCGAAGGTCAATTCGGCGAATAACAAGACAATCCAAAATGTTCCTGAAAAAAATGTAATTGATAATGTGTTGCGTGTATTGATGCGCAAAGAAAATGACAAAATCATATTTTTTGATGAAATCCATCAAGGCGGCAGCAAGGATTTGCCTTTACAACAGAAAGTGATTGAGTTCTTTTTTGTAGCCGAGCCTTCCATCAAACCTCTGTTAATATTGGTTTCCGCGACCTACGGCAAACCATATAAGCGTTATGGTAGCACGTTTACAGCCGACGATAGTCATACTGAATGTATCCTGGTTGAATGGACATATGAAATGATTATGAAAATGAAGCGGTTTTCTCAGGAAATGGTTGCGACCGACAGTGGAGAACTCAACGGTGATAAATTAATTGATAAAGATAGTTCCGATTATGCCGGGAAAATGCTGAAGTTGAAAACCATCACCGATAAGCTGATTTACAATGGTAAAACCGTCGAAGACATTTCCGCCGAATATACTAGATATCCTGAGCTGAAATATTTGCTGCCGACGTTGAAGGCGGAATGGGATGGTTACGAAATAGAGGAAGAAGACGGCGAGAAAATCAATATACGGACGGATATAAGAAAAGTATTTGAATTGAAAAACCGCAATGAAAAACAACGAAAACAAGAAAACAAAGATTGTAAGAAAGAATGCGACACCGACAAGCCAGGGAAAGAAGAAAACGAAACGTGTAAGGCGGATTGCGACAATGGTGATTTTGAAGAGTTCAAATACAAGACCGCCGTTACTAAAACGCTGACCTATATTTCGGATTACGTTTATGGCGAATTATTGAGTAAAAATTACGATTATAACGCGACCGGTTCCGGAGATGTACATAGTCAAATCTGGTTTCTGCCAACTACAATGATGTGGACGAAAACACAATTGGCAAATGACGATGGACCGGTGGAAGAAGAAGAAGAAAACAACGGTCCCAAACATTCGGTTGTCGCAACAATGATGCGAAATCTAGCGGCCCTTATTGTTGACCACCCCAGTTTTTCTAATTTCAACGTCTGTGTTGTTCATAGCCAATCCGGATTGCCGAGTAATTATTACGACAACGACAGCATCAAGGGTCGCCACGGCGGAAAGGTGTATTTCAATTGTATCAAATTGAATAAAATCAAGAATCGCACCGACGACGACGCCGAACACATTGGAAAGAAATACCAGAGCGTAAAAGAATGTATCGCCGATATTGAAAACGAATCGCGGAACAACAACAAGTCGCTCATTATATTAACCGCGCAACGGTTGCGTCTCGGTATCAGTTTGCCGTGTGTGGACGTTGCCATTCATATGGATAATATCCGGTCGTATGACATCCTCTATCAAACGATGTTCCGCGTTTTGACAGACAGACAGAAGAAAAAGAGAGGCTATTTTGTGGATATGATTTACAATCGCGGGATTGAGTTTATTTATAAATACGCTCGGGCGAAAAAAGGCGGACACATAGAAAACGTGACCCGTGACGAAATCAAAACGGTGATGTACGATTTTGATGCTGGACTCATTCGGTCTTCTTACAGGTTTTCTTCTGTTGAAACGCCAATCAATAGCTACGAAGAAGTCGCCTCTGCGTTTCTTGTGTCGGAAAATGGCGAGGATGATGCGAAGCGTGAAAAAATGTTGCGTGATATTGACAAAGAAGAGAGGAAAGAAGAAACGGGAGAACAACCAATTAAGGTCGCGAAACCGGTGCCGGTTGAAGATACTAAGAAACAGGTAGAAGATGATATGAAAAAGATATTGAAAAAATACAGCAAAGAAATTGCGAATATGATTCGCGATTACGATTTTCAAAAACAACGCGCTGAACCCGAAGAGCCTCTATCGGAACGTAAGAAAAACTTTAAAAAAACGGTTATTGAAAAGGCAGAAGAAGTAGAAGAGGAAGAAGAAAAGTTTGATATCAAAAGTGTTCTTGACCACATTAAGAATATTTTCACGATGATTCTGTTGTTTGATGAAACAGAGGATGGAATCACACTTGAACGAGTGATTGACCCCGCGTCGTATATTGATAAAAAAATGAACAGCATCCGAAGGTGTAAAGACAATGATAAATTAATCTATTGTTATTTAGCTGGAATACAAGACCCGCCCAAAATTGGAGACCGGTTACAGAAGAAGTCGCAAGTATTCAAAATTGGTAGCCAGATTACACGGCGCGATGGCGTTATCGGCGAAGTGGTTCGTATTAAGAAAATCAAACATGATATAGAGGATAGCGAGGACAACGAGATAATTACTCAATATTTGGTACAATGGCATAATGGTGATGGTACAAAAACCACATATAGTTCCGAGAACCAATTTGTTGAAAATCTGAAACCGGTTGTTGGCAGAATTGTTGGAATATCGCGTGCGTGTCGTAAATTATCGGAATGCGTGAAGAAAGGCGAACAATTACGGCACAAGATTGGCGACCATACGCAAATTGGTACCTATGCAGGCAAGAATAAGATTCAATATGGAGATTCAATGATGTCGCTGAACCAGTTTTCTGAAAATCATTATTTAAATATAAAAAATGAACGACGAAAAGAAAACAACGCGTGGGCAGAATGCGAGATTATTAGAGACGGCGAATGGATAAGCATGGAACGATTGATGGGAACCACGATTCTCGGATATGCTGTTCAATGGGAGAATGCTTCAACGCCGGAAGAATATAGTGAACGCGGCCTTGAAACCGACACGATACAATTATCCAATGCGTTGGCAAATGATTTGTCTCAGTTAAGCAACGACGAAATACGAGAGAAAATTGACAAGCAATTCCGTCTGATTCGGTATTTGATTGCCAAAGGACCCGGTGAAAAGGATGTATTAATTAATTTATACCAATATATTAAGGACAATATGGATAAAATCAAAGACCGATTGAAAACGAAACGTTTTGATAAGAACGATTCTGGATTTTGTCCGGCGGATTTTATTAGTAATGATAATGTATTGGAAATTATCCGCAATCATTTAACACCCAAAGCATCCGAGCGCAAGTTATTTGGAGAAGTATTCACCCCCTTAGAACTGGTTTGCGAAATGCTCAGTCATCTGCCGTCCTCCGTTTGGAAAGACCCGACCCTGAAATGGCTTGACCCCGCAAATGGAATCGGCAATTTCCCAGTGGTTGTCTATTATAAATTGATGGATAGTCTGCCGGATGAGTATGATAAAGAGGGTATCAAATATTCAACCGTCGCAAGCAAAAGCAAACATATTATTGAGAAAATGCTTTATATGAACGAATTGAACAAGATTAATATCGGAGTATGTAAGCGCATCTTTAAACTAATTGACCCACGCGCAACACCAAATATGTTTCAAGGGGATTTTCTGGAAGAGAGGACCACCGCGTTCGGCGGAATTGCACAATTTGATGTTATTATGGGGAATCCGCCATTTCAATCCACCGGAAATAAGAAAAAAATATACATTAATTTTGTTATAAAATGCTTGACTCGTATGTTGAAGAAAAATAAATATTTATTGTTTATTACTCCGAAACAAATAATACGTGTTTTATTGGGCGAAAATGTTCAACAACAGCAAATGGATACTATGTATAATATTATGGTTTTGAATACGAGAAACGCAATTAAGGAAAATTATTTCAAAAACATCGGAAGTGATTTTATGTATTTTCTAGTTCAAAATGGGGACTATGCTGGCACTACGCTTTTTACAAATGATGATAATACGGAAACCACGGTAGAATTAAAGTTCAATTCATTTCTACCATTAAATGGAAATATATCGTATGATATTGTAAATAAATTATTGAACGCAAATGGTAACAAAAGCCTGTGGAGAAAAGCGGCAAGGATTGATTGCGATGACAAAGAAGACATTAAACGAAATGATATTCGCGCTTCTCCCGATAAAACTCATAAAAATAAACTACTGGAATTAATGCGGACAACAGAGGAGGATGATGTATTCAAATGGACAAGCAAAACCCATCCGGATATGTTCAAGTATAAAGTATTTTACCCATCGTTGGGGGAACGATATTTGATTGATGAAGACCATAATTTATTTCCTGGAACTACCCGCGTTTTGTATATTCTGTGTGAAACATTAAATGAATGTAAAAATGTAGTTATTCTGGGCAAGAGCAAGTTATTTCAATATTTAAAACAGGCATATACTGGACAGAGCCCGGTAGACAGTGTGTGGAATAATTTACAAAAACCGAGTAGCTTTGATATTAAAATACGCGACGATGAAGATATTTATAAATATTTCAATTTATCTAGAAAAGACATTGTCGAAATAGAAAGTCATTTACCGGAAAAAACATCGGTGGCGAAAAAAACTCGCAAGAAGAAGGGCGGTGTAAATAAGAGGGGTACACGACGTGCGATGTAATTTTTTTATCTGATATATAATTTTGGTTGTGTGTCTTTTTTGAGATATAGAGGGTGTTTTGGAACCCCTTTTTTTGATATATCAATACAATAGGGGGTCGTAACCAGCTCGCTTAGCCATTTGGGCTCTTTTTGATTATTTCCCCAAGCGTAAATGATTTTGTCAACAAGTCCGAGCATGGCTTGAATATGTTGGATATTATTTTCGCCAATTGGATCCGTAACATATTTCAATCCTTTGGGGTCTGTGCTGCGAAACGCAAACAAATTGCCCACGTAAACTCCGCCATATCCCCATGATTTCGCAAATGAAATCACGCGGCGAATTGTGGGGTCATCTTTGGTTGCGTCGGCGGTTGACGGATTCAGCATTACAAATAAAACGCGAGGCAGTGTTTCGTCCCAAACACGCAAAAGCTGGTACCGGTATAGGTTGTCCTCGGATAGTAAAGCAGTAGTATTCATTTTATCATATATGTGTTATTTTATTATTATTTATTTGAATTATAATAAAAAAGATTTCAATTTTATGAAACATTTATACCGGTGAAGATTTCAAATGTCAGGCGGGTCTATAGTCCGCCTGACATTTGAAATCTTCAATGGTGTATATCCAATATTGATAGACACGTCTCTTACATAAACAGATGTTAGTGAAATGCGCTTGTATTTCACAAAGTGCTTATCGCTAGATAAACAGTAATTCCAACTCATTCTGGTCTATGCGTTTGAACTCCGACGTGCGGTCCATCTTGCTATAACTCAGCAAGAACTCGCTCTCCCCCGACTTGACAAAGCCCAACACATATTCCACTTTCTCGCGCTCAAACGTGAATAGTCGCGACGACCGGGTCAAATCCCCCGTCTGTGTGTCAATGGCAACCAGGATGTGGTAATAGTATCGTCGGTCCTCGTAGGAAACCACGTGGCAAATAAACCACGTCTCCGTGCCTACACGAATACCGTTGGTTGAACCGCGCACCGATTCAAAAAACCGCGGTGTCTTGTGTTCGCATTTGTTCACGAGTGTGTTGGCGTGGCCGATTTCGTAGGTCGTCAGTGGCCACCATTTGTAAACCACGCGCAAATGGTTGTCGGCGGCGGCATAGAGGACCCAGTTTTTCTCTATATTGGTCTGGCCATCGGGTTTTGTCAAGAGCGACGAAACCGCGCGTTTATTCTCGTAATCAATGTGGCCATATTCCACACGCATTGTGCCGTCGGGGAGTCCGCGATTGGCCGTGAAATAAGTGGTACCGGCGTGCTCAAGCAGGCGCATATCCTCTAGGCCCACATAACGGTCGTCGTGTTCTCGGTTGTAATCTAGGGTGAAAGATGAGGTGACGGATGGCAAGTCTTCTTTTTCAGTCGCCAAGGCTTTATCGCTTATGCTCTCGCTTAAAAGATGTACCGTCATTATATTGTGCGTCGTGATGTGCTCGCGATTCACGTATCCCCCCGATTCATTGATATAATAATTCACTTGGCGGTGATTCGTTACCAGACGCCCATAGTGATAGCAGACCGACGGCGTGCTGTTTTTGAACTCGTCCGAGGCCAGCGAGGGCGCAAGAATCGCCACAGGCGACCCCGGCAACGAGTCCGAATAAAACTTGTAATTGGACAACACATTGCGCAAGATTCCGTCCTCTATGTTTTTGGCGCACAACACATACATTGACAGCGCCCCCAAATCTATCTTGTCGGGGTTGTAATAGTATCCCGAGATGGTGTATTCGTAGTCAATCTTGTAATCATAGATGTCGTTCTGTAGAAACAAATAGTCAATCTTGGATTTGTCCACGTCCTCCAATTGCCGCATCGCCATACAATAAAACTCATACACGAGCTTGTGCTTGGACTGGTTGCGGTAATAGGTCATAATCTCGTAGATGTTTTCCAGACGCTTGGGGAAATAGTCATAGGCGAGCATCCAGTAGGCGACGGCTTTCTCCGGTTCGCCCATCCAAGAATAACACCGACCAATATTGTAATAACTCTGCCAGACTTCGTCAAACCAGCCGCCGATTTCAATGCGCTTCTTGTACATTTCAATCGCCTTCTCCCTCTCTCCATTGTCACGATAACTGTTTGCCAAATAAAATGTGTAGCGGTCGTTGTCGGGTTTCTCTACGAGTCCCTCGGTTAGCAGGCGGATGTCGCGAATAAACTTGTCGGCCTTGGCTCCTCCGTCGCCAATATCATTGATGAACGCCACGACGCGCTCTATTTGGTCGTATTTGGTGCCGTCGGGGGTACTGATGACTTCGTGCGTGACACCCCAATACGAAATGTCCAGACTGTTTTTCACGATGCGGACATTCTTGTACGAAAACCGGTCGTTCCCCTGGAACAAATGGAGGACATCTGATTGGTTGAGTGATACCTTGAATTGGGTTGCGTCAAATTGGGGACCGCTCTCCAAGACCATGTCGGCATCCATCAACAAGATGTAGTCGGCGTAGAGGCCGCCCGTATTGGCGGAGTCCTTACATGCTTGTAGGGAAAATGTGCGGTTGTGTTCAAAGTTTTTGAACGGCTCCGTAATAACGCGGCCCGGGATTTGGTGCGCCGCAAAATAATCGCCGATGAGTTGAACGGTGTTGTCAGTGCTGCCGGTGTCGCAAATACAATAGCAATCAATGATTCCGATGAGTGAATCAAAGAGGCGAGTAATAATTTTGGATTCATTTTTGACAATCATATTTAGCGCCAGTTTAGGCAATATATTCAGCTTAATTCCGTCCTCCTGATTGAGAACGGAATCAGCACTTTGCGAAATGCGGGCGCATTTATCAAACAACTGTATTTCGTCCATTTCCGTATAGCCTCTATTGACGGTTATGTTTATACCCTTTCTAATATTATTTGCTCTCATTCTTTTATTCAATTACAATATACGAACTCTGATGGCGTGTTCTAGATACAATAATGATAGAGTGAGAATTGATAAACAAAATGCGATATCGACGGCCCCTGGCAGATATGCGCTGGATGTGCCTGGTCCCGGTGACCAAACGGCATTCAATGCCGACCCGCATATCCGTATTCAAAAATGGGGTGCCAATTTCCGCGACAATATGATGGATATTGATAGCGATCTGAGAGGGATGACGCGACCCTTGACCCGAGACATTCCGGAGGTAAATGATTACAAACAATGGAGTGTGAAATCGTCGGCGGCATTTACGCCGGAAGAGACGAACTACGTGACTGATGACAGTCGCGCGACCCATCCTGCGTGGACATATAGAGAGGCGCAAATCAATCGTTTTGAACCGCCTCTGTTGAATCCTCTGGACCAATTGGAGAAACCGTTCCATTATGATTTGAACACGCGCATTTTGGAACGAGACCATTTTACGCCGACCCCGGTGAAGTTGGCGATTGCTAGCCAAGGCAACGTCGGTCAAGGCTACGCCGGACAGGGCTACGCCGGACAGGGCTACGCCCCATTCATCAAAGCTGGCAAAATCGGTTCATCTTTACAATAACTATATATTTACCGGTATACACCATTGAAGATTTTAGAACTTGTAAAAACTTCACACCTTCGGTGTGCTTTGTTTCAATTTCTAAAATCTTCAACGGTATATATATAGTTAAAACAATGGAACTCGCAATACCTCTCATAGCACTTGGTAGCTTGTATATTGTAAGCAATCAACCAAAACCCGAAGAAAAGAAAAAAGAAGGATTTGACAGTTTGCCAAACACCAATATTCCCGATAAAAACTTCCCCGATGAGACCGCGAATAACCCCGAACTGGACGTCAGTTCCAAATTGGCAACGGTGAATCAATACGACGGTCGTTCTGCTTATACCGACAAATATTTCAATCAGTATGCCCAGAATAGTTTAGTGAAGAAGGCCACCGAGGCTGACACCTCTCAATATTACTCGTTGGCAGGAGAAAAAGTGGGCGCGTCGCATTTTAATCACGGTAACATGATGCCCTTTTTCGGTGGCAAAATCCGGTCGGCTGTGGATCCCAAATCCAACGAGGCGATTATGGATAATTATTTAGGCACAGGAAGTCAGACCATTGTGAAATCGGAACAGGCGCCTCTCTTTGCCCCCAACGAAAAGTACCAATGGGCAAGTGGTGCCCCCAATATGAACGACTTCTACCAGTCTCGTGTCAATCCCAGTATGCGAATGGCGAACGTGAAGCCATTTGAGGAGGTGAAAGTGGGACCCGGTCTCGGCCTCGGGTACGGCACCGAAGGTGCCGGTGGATACAATTCGGGCACAATGATGCGCGAGTCGTGGTTGCCAAAGGACGTGGATGAATTGCGCACGGCAAACAAACAGAAGTCGTCTGAGGTGATGCAGCTGGGCCACGAAGGGCCCGCGAAAAGCCGCATTACCAATGTCGGTATTTTAGGCGCTTTTCAAAAGAACCGGCCCGAGACCGCCTTTGAATGGGGTCAGGACCGCCTTTTCACTACGACTGGTGTAGGGAAGGGGGCCACCGCGCAGTCTATCCAGGTTGAGCGCGATGTTGCTCGTCCTGAGACCACCGTTTCGTATAGTGGTTCCGCGCAGAGTATCCATCATACACGTTCCGACGCGGGAGAGGTGCTACCCAGCCATCGTGTTGAGTTGGGACCCACCCAGCTGGGCGTGGCGAATGCCAACGGACGCCAGTTCGCGAGCGACGGAGACTATGGAATCAAGACAAATCACGTATACGCCAATAACCGCAGCACCAATGAAGTGAGTGATTATTTTGGCGCTGTGGGAAGCGGTATCGGGGCGGTCGTTGCGCCTCTTTTGGAGATGATGCGCCCGTCGCGCAAAGAGAATACGACTGGAAATATGCGGGTCTATGGAGATGCCAAGTCGCGCGTTGGACAATCCTATTTGTACAATCCCGCCGACGCACCCGCGCACACGATGCGCGAGACTACGGAGAAGTCAGTCAATCACTGGAATGTGAATAGAGGCCAGAAAGGGGACGGATATACATCGGCGAAACACGAGGTGGTGCCCCAACACCGTGATACTACCACGAAGTCGCATACTGGCGGTGCGGGGTACAAGAACTCGGCGCTGAGACCCTATGACGCGGAACTGGCTTATGAGCCGAGCGACATCAAGGCCTCTACCATCAATGGGCGTTTCGGCAATTCCAATACCAACTTGTTCAATAACTCGGTGAATTATCAGGGCAAGCCGAAAGACATTGATATGATTAATAATCGTGCGGGAATGCCAAATATGCCGTACCAATCGCAGTCGGTCCAGAGTATGGGGGAATTACAAATGAGAGGCAGAGAGGAGTTGCCGCAAGTAGAGCGAAATAACTCGGATTTGTATAGCGCGCTACAGCAGAACCCGTATGCCATCAAGCGTAATTACCAATAAGCTGTTTGTATGTGTGTATAATATTTATCAAAGATATATATATATTATGCTTTATGGTCGCACGCTTCATGGTCCTACGTTTCGTGGAGGAGACCTTTCTAAAATGGACGGTCTGCGTCATATTTTGAGCGTTGGTTACGAAATTGAATGCGGCGTTTTAGCAAAGCTGACACAAACTGATGTAGGTGGAGAAATGGTTTTATACAATTCAGATAGCGCCCGAAAAGACATTGAAGAACTAAAGCGATTAGAGGAGGACCCCGATGCCGATGTGGAGGATTATATTATGGAGCGCCAAGAAGAAGTGATGACGGATGTCATTGTGGATAAGCGTGGACGTCCCGACAAATACGCGGTTTTCAATATCACCAATGATAATGCGATGACGCCATTCATACGAATGCTGGACAAAATCTGTTATTATGATATTGAATCGGCCGATGAGAAAAACTCCATCTATGTTTTTCGCGATACTGCCGGCAAAGATTATAAAATACAGTTTTTGTTGAAAGATGAGCTGGGTTGTGCCTTCCACACCTCGGTTGAATGGGTCGTCACTTATTATAAGCCAAAACGGAGCCGCAACGTCATTATGGACACCTTTGTAAATATGATAACCAATTTGGTGCGGCATTTGGATGAACTCGTGCCGATTGAAGGAAATTACATTGCCAAATATAAGAACGCCGAAGGGGACGTGGAAGAGTTTGTAGTTGGAAAACCGAGTCAGCGGATGCTGTTTCATAAACCCGGAACTGGCCTCTATTATTTACAAACGCAAGTCTCGGCTGCGCCAATAACGATTGACGACGCATGCTCGGTTGTACAGATGACGTTTTCCGCGAGTGCCGAACACATTGTAGATATATTGGTGGCATTGTTGGATAATAATTCGCAAGGAATCGCGTCATATAGCGAAAATGTTCGCGAGAAATTAGAAGATGTGCAGCGAATAGAGGGTTGCGTTGATGAACTGATTCGCAATTACAATCGTGAACACGTCGGCATTTACAAGATTCAGGGGTCTAAGCAATTCACGAAAACGGTGAAAACGTATATTTTTATGATATTGTTCAAAATCGCCCAATATATCAAGTTCAAGAAAACCTCTAGTAAATATTTTAAGAATGTTCTGTATTTTAATTCGCGCCATAGCAATTATGTGTTGTACAATAATCTGAAACGACAATTGGAAATCCAATTTGGGATGTTAGAGGATGCGCGCGTTGCGTCTATCATCAAAGACATTGTACTTGTCCCCGACATTTTACAAAGTGGCATTGTTCCGGATGGCGTCAAGATGCGCAAGGGGGTATTTTCCAAAACGAATATGCTTGATAAAACGAATCAGCACTATGGCGACCCGACGTATTCGTTGATGAGTTATTTTGATTTCTTTGAGCAGCCGGTGGATAATGAAGCCAACCGAGTGGGCGGAACGGGGAATATCGTGGACCATGATTGGTTTGAATATAAGGGGGTTGATGAATATTCCAACAAGATGGACTTGAATGATGATATTGTGCTGATTGAATGCCGCAATTTTCAAAAACTATTGTCCCTCTATGTTTACAATATGGCGGACGCGGAGTTGAAAGAACAAATGGAATCTGGGTCGTGTAATATATTGACGGGTCGTATGGGTGCGGATGTCGGCTCAATGTCGGTTGCCAACTTTCGGAAATTAATTGACCTCTATGGTACTATGCCGAGTGTGAAAAGCGCAACTCGAAAGAGCAAGAGCAAGAGTCAGAAGAAGAAGAGCAGGACCAACAAGTCGGCATAAGAATTGTATTTACACCAGTCAAGATTTCCACCCTACGGGTGGGAGGGGGCCTGTTCAAAAAATTGCGCTGAGTAAAAACGGTACGTTTTTGCGATGCGGTGTTTGAGAAATGCCCCCTAAAGGGAGCATTTTTCAAAGTGCTTATGCCGAGCGCCCTTCAGGGAGCTCGGCATACAGATGTTATTTGGATATAAACCCTTCGGGTTTATATCTGAAAAATTGCGCTGAGTAAAAACGGTACGTTTTTGCGATGCGGTGTTTGAGAAATGCCCCCTCCCCCTACGGGTGGGAGGGGGCTGTTCAAAAAATTGATTTTTTTGAATTGTTTTTATTAAACTTAAACAAATTAAACTTACGCAAATCAAAACACAATTCCGAAACATAGAAATGATATTTTATTCCGACCAAATTGAAGCCGACATCATTGATAACAACGCCCTGGATGTCATCGCCGACAAGGTGGATGAGTTCAAAGAGGACATCAATATGTTATTCACCTACTTCACCTACTCTGTTATCGGTCTGGATTACACGCAAAACCTCCTCAAATACAAATCCAATCGCGTGGCATTTTATTGTATGGACGACGTGTTTGATATCCGCAATTGCCCGACCGCAATGATTTATTCAAAACAAGTCAGCGGCGACGAAATTGTTTATTACATCATGATTATTTGTACCCAACGGCGGTTCAAAAACTTGGGCTACGCCACGGCCCTTCTCAACGGATTTGTGGAGAAGATACGCCAAGACACCGAGAAACCTGTGAAAATCGTCCTCAGCGCATTAGACGAAGTGGTGTCCTATTACCAGAAATATGGATTTGAAGTGGTGGATTGTACGCTAGAAAATTATCCGCATTTAGCCAGGTTTGAAAAATATGATGAAACCAAGATTTATACCATTATGGAGATGAAGGTTAGCGACAGTTAAGGCGACCCGTAGAAAATACCTCTACATAGAACGATTATTATTCTATGCCCCAAGCCAGCGTTTTTTTCCGACTATTTTTCAGGGGGTCTCTGTCTCTACATGACCGGTAGTTGTTTCGTTTTTCATCATCCTCTATGTACATCAATTCGGCCTCTATTTCATCGCGTTTTTCTACAAGACGGCGACGTATCTCATCATTGTTATACACGATGTTTGTGAGCGAATAGATGCTTGTTTTGTCCATCGTTTGTATTTCGTCCTTTATTTTGGCAAGCGCTTGTAGCAGTTGTTCTTTCATGGGCAGCGGCATCATTTATTGTATAATATTATAATTGTACAATAAACTTTTTCATATATATTTACACCGATGAAGATTTTATAACTTGTAAAAACGGACTGTGGTCGGCTCCCCTTCGGGTGGGGCCTCCCGAACCGTTTTTACAAGTTATAAAATCTTTAATGGCGCGGTTCCCGAAGGGTAGTAACGATTTGAAACAAAGCACACCTACGGTGGTTCGGGAGGCCCCACCCGAAGGGGGGCCCCACCCGAAGGGGGGCCGACCACAGTCGGTTTTTACAAGTTATAAAATCTTCACCGGTATATATGCTGTAGCAAATTATTTGCTATTTGCGTGTTCAAGGATTTTGCTACAGTCAGTTTTGTTATCGTTTTTATCTAAACAGATTGCGTACAATTCATATATTTTGTCAGCCGATAATTTGGTTTCAACTTGAGGCTCTTTTTTATTTACAACTTCATCTTTGTTTTTATTGCTGAAAATATTATGGGCAATTGAACTGCCTACACCGAATGAAAACCCTTGTTTCATAGTATCGAACATTGATGGGGGCGAAGGCACTGGTGCTGAAGGAGCTGGAATATATTGTTTTGGTGCTGTTACTGGTCCTTGCGCTGGACCCGGTGCTGTCGCTGGACCCGGTGCTGTCGCTGGACCAGGAATATTTTGTTTCCGTGCTGGTGTTCGGGTCGTTGTCTTTGGCATATATATTATTAATATTATTTACTTATGTTTATATACTAAATAATATGTACATCATCTGAGAATTACATAAAGTATTGTCTCTTTGGGGCGTTTTACATACTTATAAAATGAGATGACAATCATCTCATTTATAGCCTCCTTTGGGGATTGAACCCAAGACCTTTTCATTACAAGTGAAATGCTCTACCACTGAGCTGTATGCCGAGCTCCCTGAAGGGCGCTCGGCATAAGTACTTCAGAAAATGCGGACGCATTTTCTGAACAGCTAAAGAGGCACTAATATATATTCGGTTTCGGCTTTAAATTCTTTTAACCTTAAAACAATATAGAATTGTTGCCCAACATATTGTATTATGTTCTTCCGAAAACCAATCTTTATGGCAAGTCGCCGCGTATTTTCCTCGTGTAAAAACGACAATACAGATTTATATAAAAAATTGGATGATATTCATTACCGACTAGAAAGACTATCTAATATTCAATTTGGTATTTACATGACGTCAATCATTACAATGGTACTTACCATTGTTTGTAAATAAAAAACATATACCATATTGTATCATTCATATACTATGGTCTTCCTTATTTGTCGCCCCATCCGAAGGGAGGGCTTTTGATTAACTTATTCAGTCATCAATCTGGGAACACAATTAATCGTCTGTAGCTCCTGCGCCATCAACTTGAACGCATAAGGTATCTCTGCATATGCGAAATCCGTCATATTGTCGCATATACTACACTTATGGACACTGAAATTGAACTTGCCGAGCATCGCGTTGCCCTCGTCATTGTATTGCGCTATCATGCCGCATTTCTTACACACATGGACGCTATATTTATCCGACACATCGTACAAGCGCTCGCGACAGAATCGGCTGATACCATGCGCCAACATAACGTCGCGCTCCATTTCACCGATACGGAAACCGCCATCACGACTCCGGCCTTCGGCCGGTTGCCGCGTCAAATTAACCATCGGTCCAATTGACCTACTGTGCTGCTTGTCATTCACCATGTGTTTCAAGCGCTGATAGAAGACGGGTCCGATGAAGATACTCGTCTGGAACTGCTCGCCGGTCAAGCCGTCATACATCACCTCGTTGCCATAACTCTCGTATCCCTGGTCTTGGAGCTTCTCCGCAATGGTCTTCACATCCAAGTCGCCGAAACTGGTTCCGTCGCCAAATAGGCCGAGATGGACGAGCACTTTCCCGAGCAACGTCTCTTTCAGTTGTCCGATTGTCATACGAGATGGAATTGCGTGGGGGTTGATGATGATGTCAGGCTTGAGGCCGTTCTTGGTATAGGGCATATCACACTCGGGAATGATGAGTCCGCACGTGCCCTTCTGACCGTGTCTCGATGAGAACTTATCCCCGATACACGGCTTGCGAAACGTGCGCATTCGCACCTTGGCGCAGTTGTATCCGTCGCCATTTCGGCACTGGACGTTGCTATCTACGTAGATTTCCTCCCCGCCCGTGCGGACACTCTTGCTCTGGTCTTCGTACTTAATCTGTTTCGTCGGGTCGTTGCGATTCTCCTTGATATTGACCACCTTGGAAATGATAATCGTGTGGTCTTCAAGCAATGTGTTCTTGGGCACGAACCCTGTGGAATCAATCTTGTCGTAATTGCCATATTTGATTCCCTTGGTCTTCGTGGGGTCCGGTTTACATCGGCTTACGAGCCTGGTAATCGTCTTGTCCTCGTCCTTTTCCGTGTGATAAATCGTGGTCGCAAACATTCCGCGGTCAATGGAACCCTTATTGACCAACACACTGTCTTCCTGATTGTAGCCAGTGTATGACATAATCGCCACGTGGATGACTTGGCCGGATGGGATTTTCACGAGGTCCAGCCAGTTCATTAGGCGCGTATCTACGAGGGGTCTTGACGGCGAGGTCAGCACATACGCGGTCTTGTCATAACGCTTGTCGTAGTTGGTTGAATAGACACCCATCGCCTGCTTACCTTGGGCGCAATTACTTGACAGGAAATTATTTCCAGCTATGAAACTATGATTCTCTGATTCAACGGTTATATCTGAAATTAGGCGGTTATCTACCTCCACGATGCTTTCAACCATTTCAAATACGGCTTTATCAATGATGTCCATTGTTCCAACCAGTGTTTTGTTGATTTCCATGTTTTGAACTTCGCACCAACCTTCCGTTGTCATAAACTTATGGTCATCTGTTGCCACAATTTCACGACCTGAAATTGTGCGAAGCTTGAATATTTTTTTGTCGGTTTCACGAACATATTGATATACTACTTTTGTGTGTGATGTAGACATTGTTTCAGGATTAAAGCTGATAACGGAATCACCTATTTTTACATCTTTTATCGGTATTTTGTCTCCATTTGAAAGGAGGACGGTTTCATTAATATCCAAACATTGATATGTATTCCTCGGTGCCTGGTTGTGCTCCGGAAACGGGATACACGACGCAAGAACGCCGAAAATGGTACTGGGATGGATTTCGCAATGGGTGTATCTGACGCGCGTGTTCTCAATGATATAGGAGTCCTTCGCGCGCATCGCAATCATCGCATAATTCTGTTCGCACGGGTCTATGTATTCAACCACGGACTCATCCAGCTTACAATTTGTGAGCAGGTCGTTCCACGACAACTCGCTCTTGTCCAGCTGGTCAATGATGTCGCGCGTGATGATAGCGCGACCCCCCTTCACGCGCAACAGCGGCCGCGTCATCCGCCCACCATCATTACAAATCTGGATTTCCATGCTCTTGTAATTGAATACGACCGACGTATAGATATTGATGATGCCGCGGTATTTCTTGTCCTTCATATCGTTGTAGAGCTCCAACGGCCGGTCGGTGTTTCCTATCCAGCAACCATTGATAAATACTTTCACCGTGTCGTAGGCATCCGCGGGCTTTATTAAGTCTAAGGCTCGGACAAATGGCTCGGCATACACATAGAGCGACGAACTATTGGACGAAATCGTCAAATGCATGAGCGTGCTGATGCTCTTGACAACACCGATGGATTGACCTTCCGGGGTTTCGGCACAACACAAGAACCCAAATGTCGTGCCGTGGAGTTTGCGCGGCTCAATCAGCTCGCCCGACTTGTCTATCGGCGTATTTACGCGGCGCATATGACTCAGTGTCGCCGCCGTCGTGAGTCGGTTCAACACCTGCGCAACACCCACCTTGCTGCTGTTGCTCTGCTTGATACTGAAGTCACCCGTCGCCAGGGCGCGATTGATGCCCGTCTCAATCGTCGTGGATTTTATCATTTTACAAATATTGGACGAATTGATGATGTTCTCGTAGTTGTCCGTAGAGCGCCACGAGCCATTGTTGATTTCCTTCAAGATGTTTTTCACCATCTCCTTCACCATCTTGTTGTAATAATTACGAAACAAGTTGTTCAAGAGTGTGCCGGTCGTGTCTATGCGCTTATTCACATAGGAGTCGCGGTCACTTGGCTTGATTCGGCCGAGCGCCGTTCGTATCAGCTTGTTCGCCATATATCCCAGGAAATAAATCTTCTGCTTACTTGTTCGGCAATGAGGGAACAAATCGTTCGCCAACACTTCCATCACGAAATCGCGCTTCTTCTTGGTGCCGTGGTCCTTGTCCATATTGATGGGCGTGAAAGCGGCATAACTGGTGATTTGGCGAAGGGCATCCTCTTCAGTCATGTATTTGTTCGCCTCTATGACGGAGGCGTTCAAGTATTCCATGATTTCCTCGTTTTCCGCCGCGGTTTCGTTCAACAATATGTATTGGCAGATTTCGCGGTCGGACAATACGCCGAGCGCTCGGAACACGACGAACAAGTCCACTGCTTCGCGGATGCGCGGGATTACGACTTTCAGCGGATATCCGTACCCGTTGTTGCGACTGATGACCTCAATCTCTATTTGCTTCGGCGAGATACACTTGTTGTCGGGCATGGACTTGATTTCGGCGTACCAACTACATTTTGCGGTGTTCTTGCCGTCGTAGCAATAGACCACATTCTGTGCCGCGCGCTCTTGTTGGAGTACGGTTTTCTCTGACCCCTTGATGATGAAATATCCGCCGTGGTCAAACGCGCATTCGTCTATGGCAGCGGGATTGATATTGGTGTGCTGGTTCAAGACGCAAATGGACGAGTTCACCATGATGGGGAACTTCCCGATGCTGATTTTGGAAATCGTCTTGTTTATGATTCGCGGCTGGTCCATATTCAAAGTGTCGCGGACGGTGTATTTGATGTTGATGTCGATGGTCATATTGGACGCGTATGTGAAGTTGCGCAGCTTCGCAATGTTCGGGAGCATGATTTTGTGAGAGCCGTTGTTTTCGTAGATGTGGGGCTGGTGAATCTTCAAGTTGGTGAATGTGATTTCGGCTTCCAACAAGTATTGGTTCAATTCGGCGATGAAGTCTTTGTCGGAGCGAATCATCACGGGGTTGAACATATCAATGGTTTGGTGGAGCTGGCGGTTCACGCAATCGTTGTAGGATTCCAGCTGGTGTCGGACCAACATAGAAGAGTGTCGGCCCTTGAAATAGGATTCAATGATGGAAAAGAGGCCGTCCGCGTCTTTGCCGAGATGACCGAGTACGGTTTCGTCGTCGTCGACGACCTGAGATGCGATTTCTTTTTCTTCGTTCATGATTTCTTCCAACATTGCCTTGGAATCAAATTGGGGCATTTCGGGGACGATGTCCTTATGTAAAGGCTCTGCGACAGTGGAAGCTGTCTTGGTTCTGGGCTTGTACGCCCTTTTCGGTTTAGTGGTGGTTTCAACAGTGTTTGACATTTTTTTGGTATGAATAATATATGTTTTTAATATTTTTTGTAATGTGTTTTTCAATTTTTCGGAGGACTCCCCTCCCTACGGGAGGGAGACCTCCAAACAACACTTTGTAATGACGAAACTGAACGTTTCGTCAGTACAAACAATTTTTTGATAGCCCAGCATCCCATCGGGATGCGGGCTTTCAAACAACACTTTAAAAACGAAACTGGCGTTTCATTTTTAAACAATTTTTTTATTGCCAATTTAATTATATAATTTTTTATATTTTTGGCGTGCTTTTTGTAATCTTTCTTCTGTTTTTTCCAAAATAATACTATTATTTGCTATTTCTGTTTTTTTTACTTCCTTCAAACTGTCTTCAATTACTTGTTTTAGTATAATATCATCACAATCCTCACCATTATCAGTTTTACATTTATAATCACCTACATCTTTAACATCGTATAACTCTTCTTCTTCCCAAGACGCACTCCAATAAGAGTTATAACGAGACCTGGCACTATACTTATCTAGAATTTCAGTAATTTTAATGCCTGGAAATAACCTTTTTATTTCATTAATAATATACGTTTTGTTACCAGGGGTTGCTAATTTTGTATTAAATTCATAATATTTGTGTATTAAATCTTCAATGATGAAAGCATAAGTAAACTCACATTCTGATGCTTTTTCAATAATTTTTTCATATATGTGTGTAATAATCGCATATAATGGTATTAATCTTAATTCGTTGGAAGGAATAATATGTAGCACTGTATCTTTGTTATCTTCATCTCCGTCATCACTATCCATTTTTATTTTATATAATTATTTTAAATATGTTTATATAATTATTTTAAATATGTTTATACCGGTGAACATTTAAAACGGCACACCGAAGGTGTGATTTGTTTAAAATCGTCACCGATACCGCACCATTGGAGATTTAAAACGTGCCGTTTTAAATCTTCAACAGTGTAAATCAATTTGTTATATTAAAATCGGTCTTTCAACGAAGCACAATAAATGAAAAAGTACAAACATTTTTTTGTTAGATTAATCAACGATATAAACCTTATCACTTGATATTATTAATGTCCCATAATCGGACCCATCAAATAGAGGTTCTACAGAGATTTGAAAAACCGGACATAGTTTTTTTGAAGGATAAAGAATGCCTAATTTGTTTAGAATCACTGGAATCGGATATAAACCAAATTGTAAAATTGCCATGCTGGTGTGCCAATTCCGCATATCACATTCCGTGTATAATCCAATTATTACAATCCGGCGAAAACAAGAATTTTTGCCCCCATTGTAAGACAAAATATACTATTTTTGTAGAACATGTTGTTCCAACTCAACAACTCCCGAATAATATTTTATTGTTGCAAATAGAAGAAGCCAGACAAGCGCGAGAGTTTTCACAAACAATGCTAGTTCATCTGTTATCAAATACGACAATGAATATAGTCAATCTGTGTGGCATTCGTAGTTATCCAACCTATAACACCGAACACTTATTCCCAGTATTGGTTATGCTGTATTTTTTAAAGATATTTATAAACGTTTGCATGTTTTTGTATTCAAAAACGGATGTTTATAAAATACAGACCGGATTATTTTTTAGCTACTTATATCAAGCAATCACGTTTGGATGGTTGGTATTCGCCTTGTCCGGAGTAAAAAATGACTCGCTCTCTATCATTTTATTAGTGAATAATTTATTCTTGGGACTCGCCGATTTGGCATTCCGGGTATTTGTAGAATACAGAATGAATGCCCGTGTAACTGACGACGTATAATCGTGTAAAAAAGGTATAGATACATCTATACTGTTTTATTAAAAGCTCTGGTTAAATGCCAAAATACAAATTGTTTAGTCAATATCTGGACTTCTATCGGAAGAAGACACACTTATGTGTGAATGATTATAAAAATGTAATGGAATACACCAACTATATGTTTCATTGTATTACACCCGAACACATATCGTTGATGGCAATGGAACCGACCACCTCATACGACGTTTGGCAAAAAGACCACGAGCTTGTTATAGAGGAATTACCGACGCCTAAAAAAACACTTGTCCATATTGACGAAAAAATCAACACCATCGCGGATTTGTTGTCGGTGATTGGCAAATACCCAGTTTGCGAAGACATTGAATACAATATAAATATGTCGGTTTTACACAAGATTTCGGTTGAACTAAAAGAACTAAATTCTATGATTGGGATGACTCAGCTCAAGAAGAATATCCTTGACCAGATTTTGTATTTCTTACATGGGTTTTCGGGGTCTGGTGAATACAAGCATATTGTCATTTATGGGTCACCGGGAACCGGTAAAACGGATATTGCTAAGATACTTGGGAAAATGTATTCCAAGATGAATATTCTGAAGTTGCCCTCCGGAGGGGCCCCTGGAGGAGGGACTGGAGGGGTAGAGAAATCCACCGTAGAGAAATCCACCAGCGATAAACCTTTGTCCACCAGCGATAAACCTTTGTCCACCTTAGAGAAGAAACCTGTGTTCAAAAAAGCCACCCGCACCGATTTGGTCGCCGGGTATTTAGGACAAACCGCAATTAAAACGCGCGCGCTCATCAACGAATGCCTTGGTGGCGTCCTCTTTATTGATGAAATCTATTCCTTGGGCGACGACTCGTTTTCAAAAGAGTGTGCGGATACCTTGTGCGAGGCGCTGAGCGACCACAAGGACGGTCTCATTGTAATCGTGGCGGGATATGAAACGTGCGTGAATGAACGTTTTTTCAAACTGAACCCTGGATTAGAGTCACGATTTTCGTGGAGATTCACGATTGATGATTATACTTCATCCGAGGTCTGGCAAATATTTAAGAAGAAAGTGAAAGATAGTGGTTGGACACACAGTATTTCGGAATCCGCGGGGGAAGATTGGTTCAAACGGAGGTACAAGGATTTGCCGGGGTTTGGGAGAGATATTGATGCGCTCTTTTTTAAAGTGAAGATTGCGCATAGTCGGCGGATGTATGGGGCCGCGGATTTGACCCTGGTTAAAAAAGTGTCTGTTGTGGATTTGGATGCTGGATTCGTTGCTTTCAAAGAGAGTATGAAGAAATCGGCGCTGTATGGGGGAGATAAGGGATATGTGTCGTCCATGTTTTTATAAGGTAGGCTCTGAAGGGAGATGGCCGACCTATAAGGCCACCTTCGGTGGCTGACCAAAGCCCCTCCCTTTGGGTCCCTTCGGTGGCCTCGTAAATATATTCTAAACAAAACAGTAGTATAGAATATATTTAATGAATCCTGCTATAGGTAGTAATGCTACTGGAGGGGAAAAAAAGGTAATCAGAATAAATCCCGAAATGTTTAAACTTGCCAACAATAATACTCGTAAAAAAGGTACCGAGAAGAAGGAACCCAAACCGATTAAGATGAAGGCTGTGAATCATGATAAAACGCTTAAGCGCGACATGTTGCGACGTATTCGCGCCAACCAGGCCGAGCAATATGATAAGATTTTTGGTGGTTCGGCGAATCAGAATGGTGCTACTAGCGTTAATAGCACGGTAGGCGCTAAGAACCTGAATGGTGCAACAAGCACGGTAGGCGCTAAGAACCTGATACGTATATCCGCCGAAGAGAAGTTTGACGACGGATTCAAAGACACCTTAGACTTTATGAATAAATTGGTTGATAAGCATAAGCGCGAGCCCGTTAAGCTACATAATCAAACAATTCGGGCACCAGACCCAAGGGCTTTTATTCAACCGCAACAATCCGCGTATCCACAACCCATTGTTCCTCAACAACAACAAGTGTATCCACAATCTTCCGTTCCACAACAACAACAACAAGTGTATCCACAATCTTCCGTTCCACAACAACAACAACAAGTGTATCCACAACCTTCCGTTCCACAACAACAACAATCCGTGTATCCACAACCCATTGTTCCGATGCCTTTGGTACAAACTCCCATCCCTGGTGGCGAGCCCCCAAAATACGGCTGTTTGAAAAACGGCTCTCTCCCCACATACCGCACCTCTATGAACAAAACCGTAAAGGCAACCGACATCCAAGAAACCCCCAAGACCGACAACGCAATTGAACGCATTCGTGCCCGACTCAATGAGCGCGCAAACCGCCAACATGCGATTAAGGTCCCCAAAACCAAACCCAACAAAATCATTCGTAGAACGTATCACGTCGGCAAAGACAAGTATAGGCCATCCGTTGGTGTCTTGTTGCCAAATCGCACAATACGCAATAACGTCACCAACAAATCGTTTATGTTGAAGAATACATCCATTGACGAAATACGCCGATTTCTTTTGAAACAAGGGTTCATCAAAGTGGGGTCCACCTCTCCCAACGATGTTTTGCGCAAGATGTATGAAAGCATTATGATGATTGATGGCGAGATTAAGAATTACAACCCAGATAACTTGCTGTATAACTTTTTCAATGACAAGGCTAAATAATGGCCGTATGACGAAGTCCACCGTATGACGAAGTCCACCGTATGACGAAGTCCACCCTATGAAAAAATTGAAAACTCAACCGATTGTTTATTAGAACACAAATAATAAACAACAACACAATTATAAAAATGGAAAAAAAACTGAACTCACGCGCCGAACAATACATCACCAAGTTCAAGGATGATATTCGCAGTAAATTGATTGAACTCGGATTCGGGGAACAAGAAAAGGCAAACGCACTGCTTGAATACGTATACGAATACGACCGCCTCACATTTAGCAAAGATGACATCTCAAAACGCAAGCGTATCCAGAACTCCATCCCCACTCAGAATCGGTGTAATGCGAAGCGCGCCGATAACAAGCAATGTACTCGCAAGCGCAAGGATGGATGCGAGTTTTGCGGTACTCATTCCAAGGGGGCGCCATATGGTATGGCCGACGACGTTTGCGGCGATTGTACCAAGAAACTGGACGTCGTCGCCAAAGATGTGAATGGAATCGTGTATTACATTGATAAGTTTATGAATGTTTATAAGACGGAGGACATATTGTCGGGCAAATCAAATCCCGCGGTTATCGCTAAATGTCGCGAGATAAATGGCACCATCATTATTCCGGAGATTGACCATTTATAATGCCGAAGAAGAAGGTGGTGCTGCAGACTTTGAAATCGGTTTCACCAACCTGCGAATGGATTCTTTGGTGATTGCCTCGCGATTTTCGTCTATAAAACTGTTTAGCTCAGTTGCTTGCTCAGCATCACCGTCGTAATATTTTATAAGCACATCCGTCAGATATTTCTTAGTTATTGGTTTTTTTACTTGTTTTTTGGAATAAATCAGTTTCCCCTCTTTCACATTGAACTCATCTATGTTGTTGTCTTTCATTGTTGTCATCAATCGTTTTGATATGTTGGTTTGTTGGGTTTTTCGGTCACGTACTTCCTTGTTCAGGTTGCGGATTTCATTGTCAATGCGCATCCATTCTTTGATTGATTCTATGATTTCCGCCTTGTTTATTGATGCAGCTGACATTATATTCTAATTGATTATTTTTTTATCTTATTTCGTGTTAAATACTTATCAATAATGTTGAGGCTACCTCCCGAAGGGAGGGGTCTCTAATCCGTTGAAAAAGGCGTTCGCCTTTTATCAATAAATTATTGATAAATATATATATGATTTTTAGCAGCAGTTACAAAAGGTCTTCTATTAGCTATCAGCAGCAGTCTAAAATGTTCACTGCGCCAATACAGAGACCACAGACCCAAAATAATGCCGTCGTGGAACAAACGCCGCCGCCGGTGAAATTAAAATGGGGGAAACCAATTTGGACGTTTTTTCACACGATGGCACAAAAGATGCGCCCAGAATATTTCCACAATATTATTGGCGATTTTATGCGAATAATAATGTCTATTTGTAGCGTTTTGCCTTGCCCGGTTTGCTCTAAACACGCGATGGAATATATTCGGTCGATGAATGTAAACAATATTCGTAGTAAGGAACAATTGATTGATTTCTTTCATGCGTTTCATAACTCGGTGAATCAGAGAAAGAGGTATCCGATATTTCCCAGGGATTCGGTTGATACCGAATATACGAGCAAAAATACGTATTATGTGATTCGCGAGTTTATGTACCACTTTGAAGACAAACAACGGTCGGCGAAGTTAATCGTGGATGATTTTTTGCGACGGCGCATTGTCCCTGAGGTGAAGACGTGGATAAACACAAATATTCAATGCTTTGAGGCGTAAACTTGGAGGCGTAAACTTGGAGGCGTAAACTTGGAGGCGTAAACCTGGAGTCGTAAACTTGGAGTCGTAAACTTGGAGTCGTAAACTTGGACCATAGATTATTGGTTCTATACGTTAAGTCCTCGTTTTTTACATTTGAAAGCAATCTTCGTGGTAGCCGCCTTACACGTTTCACTGCCCGTTGATTTGAATGTCGGTTTTGATAACGCCCCCCAACCAACACCCAACATTAATCCGATTGCCAACGGTATTATTACAAAAACACTTGTGCATTTTAGGTAATTGTATGCAACATCAATAAATAAGAAAATCATGAGAGGTATCAAAATATAAAAATTGGGCGTAGCTGCCATAAATAGATATCCGATGATAAACGAAATGGTATGGGTGCTGAGAGGCAGATATGAAATCACAGTGTTCCCAAATGTCAGAATATTACAATGGGCAGTGTCGTAATCCATGCGTGACAATCCGCCGAGTTGACCATCGCGAAATTCCATTATTTTGTCTCTTATATTCGGTATTCCTGAAATCATAATGGTTATAATAGAGGTAATGAGCGCCCCACTTGCTACTAAAATCCCAGTGACTTCGCCAACGATGATTGAATAAATGGCGAAAAATGAGATTAAAACGAATGGGAATATCCGGTAAAATAAGAAATATAATTGTCCAAAATCCATTGTATAATATGGGGTAACATAATAATAGATGTATGGTCTATGAATAATCCAAAATAGTATAAACTATAAGCGCTTATATTATTAGATATGGGAGTACCAGCATATTTTTCTTATATTATTAAAAACCACATCCACGTGTTGAACTCGCTAATAAAAATGCGCGCGACAAAGTTTCACAATTTGTACATGGACTGTAATTCGTTAATTTACGATGCTGTGCGCGAAATATATAAGACGGACCCGGAGAACTCGGCCAGCTACCCCCATATTTTGGCGCTCATATGTTCAAAAATACAGGGATATATTGACCAGATTCGGCCATCAAGTAATGTCTATATTGCGTTTGATGGCGTGGCGCCATTGGAGAAAATGGAGCAACAACGAAAACGCCGGTATTTGAATGATTTTCTGGAGAAAAACGGATGTGTTGAAAAAACGAGCGGCATTAATACGTGCTTGATTACCCCCGGGACACGGTTTATGAAGTATTTGTCTAAATATGTTTATGAACATCCGTTTACCGCACCGGATGGAGCGAAAATAATTATATCGGCGTCGGACCAACGTGGAGAGGGTGAGCACAAATTATTCCAGCATATTCGCGATTTTAAAGACGAGCATTTGGGGCAAAATACGGTGATATATGGCCTGGATGCAGATTTGTTGATGCTCTCTATTTTTCACAAGAAGTTTACTACGTTTTATGTATTTCGTGAAACCCCCGAATATGCTAAAAGTTTGAATATGGATTTGAAAGGGAACGACGGACATTTGCTTGATATCAATGGATTATGTGTGTCTATTTTCAAAGAGATGAAAATGCCGCTAGACGAGAAGGCTGGTATCACGCTTGATACTCGGATTCACGATTATGCGTTTTTGTGCTTTTTATTGGGGAATGATTTTATGCCGCGTAGACCGGAAATTGATGTGCGCATTGACGGAATACAGGTGCTGATGAATGCGTATCGCGATACCATGCAGCACGGGAAATTGGTAAATGTTGAAACTGCTGAAATCATCTGGGAACAGTATAATAAGGTTTTGGCGTGGATAGCAGAGCGTAAAGATGAAATTATGTTGAGACATGCGAAGATTCGGGAAAAGCAGGACCGGCGGTTGAAGCCGTGGGAGCATCGTATGGGGTCCGAAGAAGAGAAATACGTGAAGAAGTGGTGTAATGGTGAAAGTAGTAAGGAGTCCTGGATAATGAAATATTACGTGGGAGTGATAGAGGAAATGGAGTATGTGTGTAGTGAAAGACAACAAAAGAATTACGTAATGCCATTGTCATATGTGGAGAAGGAAATAAAGTCAAAATATGTAGAATACTATGAATGGAGTGGAGAAATGGAAATGGGTTATAGAAAATACATATGGGAAGGAGAACCAAAAATGAAAAAAATGTCATTGGAAGTATTCAAGGAAATGGGAGAATATCTGAAAAGTCTGCCAGAACCGGAAGAAGAATATTAGCTAGGTTCTAATGCGTGATACATATCTTGGTTCCGAGGCGTATCACATAGCTTGGTTACGAGGTCTGGTTCCAATACTTGGTTACGAGGCGTATCACATATCTTGGTTACGAGGTCTGGCCCCGAGGCTTGGTTACGAGGCGTATCACATATCTTGGTTCCGAGGCGTATCACATATCTTGGTTCCGAGGCGTATCACATATCTTGGTTCCGAGGCGTATCACATATCTTGGTTCCGAGGCGTATCACATATCTTGGTTCCGAGGCTTG
>Ga0208916_10000014_pt1 | contig 77160 bp, 128 predicted proteins | sample DEB19_08_DNA_5_FD_184523 | JGI IMG/M metagenome (GOLD analysis project Ga0208916, IMG submission 184523) | Aqueous microbial communities from the Delaware River and Bay under freshwater to marine salinity gradient to study organic matter... | ecosystem: Environmental > Aquatic > Marine >... | reverse complement strand
TAACGCATTCAAATACAATCAACTCAGCGAACTTCTGCAATTCAGCAGTGGTAGACCCATTTTCATCATAGTATTCTCGAATTTCAATACCGCTTAGATTAATTAGTTCTTTAATTCGTTCGTTCATGTTGCATCCTTGGTACAGGTAATTTTGTCTGGACCATAGATTAGAACAAAGTTGCCAATGCCAACGGTACCCAATATACTCAGCACAATTACAAAACCCCCGAATATTGCAAGCATTGTTTTCATGTTATCACTCTTAGGTAGTCTCGAATCTCAATTAATAAATCTCTTACAGCCGCATGATCCATAAGTTCTGGATTGAACAAGCCGCCAACGAATAGGTACTCTGTAATCTTATCTGAGAGTTCTTTGGATTCTAAGCTCATCTTCGCATCCTTGCAATATCTTTAATATCCTCATCTCTGAATACTGGTACAGCATTAGATTTATGAAGCTGGCCAATACCAATCATTTTGTCGCCAGTGTAGACCTGCACCGGTTTGAGTACTGCAACTCCAGCACCACTATTCAAACTTTTAATGTGAGAGTTACTGCGATCTGCAGGGACCGCTAGCGAGTAAACAAGTGGTTCAGCTTTCATTGCTCGTTTACGTTTGCGCTCTTCTTCTTCGACGCCCTGTCGCTTGCATAATTCTTTCCATGACGCATCTAAATCGCGAGCCGCTTGTGCATGGGCCGCGCTTGCAAACTTTTGTTTACCCTTACGTTTGCCAGTGGTACTAAGGCCGGGGTGATGGAGGTGCATTGACAAGATTGATCCTTCTGTTGATACGCTTATTATACTGCATTACAGGCAAGTTGTCAACCAGAAGAGTGAGGTTGCCGGTTACTTAATCCGGCGCTGAGTTTATTATGGCCCAGCAGTGTAATTACGCCGGTCACTTACGGTGACTAATCGGACGCTTGCCCGGGGGCTGACCGTTAACGACAACGGAACCTAAGGTAGGTGTTCTTTATATAAGTTTATTTAGCTTGTCTAAGTATGCTTGGGTATTCTTGGTAAGTATTCCGGTTACTTGTAACGTTACTCTGGGAGTATGCCCGGCATTGGCAGTACTATGCGGAACATTTTGCCAATCAAATGTAGTTACATCACCAGCACTCCATCCAGTAAACAAGTAATTACCATAACTCCAAAAGTGTCCTGGTTGCCAGTCTGTCAATTGGATCATGAATCTAGCCACAGTAGTCGGATCTTCTCTATTCCACTTTTCTAATTTGTCTAAGTGTAAGTTCCACACTTGTCCCGGGTGTTGCACGTGGATACGAGTCATACTGTCATCCAACCCAAATGCATCAGCAATGGCTTGTAAATTATCAGGAATAGCCCAGTTTAAGTTGGTTACCTTGGCATCCTTATCGTAGCCAGCACGTTCTAAATCGTATTCTTCAGATGATAATTCTTCTTCTGGACGACTTGGCTTTGTTGGATCTCCGCGTGTGCGCCAACTTGCTGGATTAGAATCATTGATAATTTTTTCAAGTTGATGTTGCCAATTTGGTACAATATGGCCTAATTTAATAACAGTATCAAACCGTGGATCATTTATTTTTGTATCAAAGTGATACTGTGTTCGACCTACAGTCGAGTCCCAACTGCTTTTCATATTACTTTTATCCTTACGTCAGATTTAACATAATCTTGATAGTCTTTTTCAGGAACTTCAATCTTTAATGCGTCGGCTAATTGTTTGTTATCTATAACATACTTACCGTCATATTTCCACCAGGCATCTAAAATACCTGCATTTTGCTTCTTAATTTGAACAGCCATAGTTTCTAAATTTTGATAATAATCGTGGTATAACGGATATGTAATATTAAAATGTCCGCATTTTACCCACCATCCTAAACACGCATCATCTGGACGATGTACTAACACAATAGGGCAATCAGGCCATGTTTCTTTGATAAAATCAATATGATTGGCAAACACATGTGATTTAATAATGCGAATACCTTCACCTGTAAATGCTTCATCAAAGTCCTTTTCTAATTGCTCTTTGGTATACATAGGCATTCTATGTAAATGCTTGCCAAACTCCATACCTGGATCAAAATATGCACCTAAGTGCATAAGTTGACGTTCTCCAGAAGCGTCATGATAATATGTACGTTCATCTGAATAGTCTGTACGATCAATATTATTGCTGTAGTAAATGTTTTTTACAACACTGCTCCATTTACTTCCAGGCGCACCTGCTACAAATATATACTTCATTCTGGTTTAATCTTCTTTGCAATATAAATCCATTCTCTACGTAGTTGCGCCATGCTTGCATGTACGCCCTGCGGCGAATGTTCATTGGTAGTTATAAACATCAAGTTCTCGTCAAATTTTTCTTTTGCTTCTTTACTACGAATAGCAGGAATAAAGTTTTTATGATACCAATCTTGAATATCTTGCGGAGTGTTCTTGGGCAATACCAAGTTCCAGCAACCGTATAAGTTTAGGCCAGGTGCATATTTGTTCATTAGTGGTGCAGATTCTAATCCTTTGATTGGTACTTCACTTGCTAAACCAATAAGTTTAAGTTTACCTGATTTAACATATGGATACCCTACACCAACTGGAGTCACTGCAAACTCAGCATGACCACCCATTACGTCTAATAGTGCTTGCGCTGGCCCTTTATACATAACTGTTTCTACCTTATCTCCACCGGGTACATTTAACTTTGTAGTCAGATATTCAACTGCTAATTTGTGGCCGCCGCCACCGATAGCAAAGTTAATAGGACGTTTCTTTTCACGTATCTCTCTAATCAAGTCTTCTGGCGTATTGACTTTACTATTAGGATTAGCCCAGAATGCTAAAGGACTACGTGCAATATTAGCAACTGGCTCAAAGTCATATATGTTGTATTTTAACATTTGTGGATACCAAACTTCAGCAGTAATCCATTGACTGTTACATGCAGGAACTGCTACAGTATGACCATCTGCAGGTACTGTGTTGAAGTGATTCATCGCTATGTTGCCGTCTGCTCCGGCCCGATGCTCTCTTACAAATTTAACACCTGTTTTCTTTTCCACAATGTCTGCAGCAAAGAAGAATGATATCTCATTGCCAGCGCCAGGACCATTTGGAAATATAACTGTAATTGGTTTAGTTGGCTCCCATGCATAAGCTGACACTGTAAATAATGCCACTAGTATGGCAAATAATTTTTTCATAATATGGATATCCTTGGGGTAATATAAAACGATATATATTAGTATATATTTGTACGTTTCAAATATTATTTACCTAATCAGACAAAAAATTGCTATGAACACCAAAATTTTTAACCTTCTTCAGAAAAATTTACAACTTGCGTTTAATTTACCCAAGTACACAAAAATTTCTTTGGACGAAAACACTATTGTACAAGATCTACCTTGGACTCCTGCCCAGTATCGTAAATTTAAAGATGCAGTAGATGCAGAGTTGAGTTTACCTTGTGATTACATTGGTACTCTTAAAGAAATTACAGCAGATCTAAGCGAACGTTATATCAATCGTTTCTTTGGAGAAATTTGGAAACCACGCACTGGCGATTATGAACACACAGGTTGGGAATTAGCTGATGAAGTTAATAAACTTAATCCGGAAAAAGTTCTAGACGTTGGATGCGGATACCACCCATTCAAAGGACGTATACAAAACATCATTGGCATTGATCCATATAACAATTGTGCTGACTACGAAGTTGATATTTTAGAGTATAAAGTTAAGTTTGCTAGCCACGATGTAGTTATGGCTCTGGGATCAATTAACTTTAATAGCAAAGACGAAATTGAAGCACGTTTTAGTCACTGTGTTGATTTATTGAAGCCAGGCGGTAAGTTTTATCTACGTGCTAATCCAGGAATCCCACATAAGACTGGTCCTTATGTAGATATATTCCCGTGGAGTTTTGAAGTTGTAAATGAGTTTGCTGAAAAGTACAATCTCTCGTTAGATACCTTTAAGAAAGATGCCAATGATAGATTGTACTTTGTTTATACCAAGCTATAATTAAACTTGGCTATATGGGTTGCAAGGACGATCTGAGCCATCATCTTCGGGATACACCAAATATACATTTGGATTTGGAATTGGCTCTTGTAACGGTTCTTCTTTGATTGTTTCTGTAGTATCGCTCATCTTGCAATCCCTTGTCCCCATAATTTGAACCACGCTTCTGTGCCAGGTTTAATGTTGTTATCTTTTTGATACTTGCCCAAATTAGGCAATGCTGGGAGTACTGCAACGGTACATGCTGGCTCAGCAGTAGTAAACACACCGTGCTGTTTTAGTGTTGCTGGATCAACATACGCATCAGGTACGCCGGGATTATTACCCGGTGGATTAAATGATGCGGCAGTTATGCGATAGTTGTTCACAATGTGTCTTCACCCTCGTCGCCGTACTCATTCAAGTATTCAATCAAGCTGGCAAAAGACTTTGACATGCGATTTTCTGCATAACCATATCCACCAATTGCAGCTTTGATATGTGCAATTGTGTAATCCTTCATGCCTGCATATTCTCTTGGCAAGTTAAATTTGATAGTTTGTTCAATTTCATCAAGTACTCGAGTCAACTGCTCAACTTGTTGTTCTAGTTCAGCTGCTACTTCACGTGCTTTATCACCGTCAATATCGTCGTTAATTGCTTCTGCTACTGGTGTACCAGCAACAGTAGAGCTATTGGCCAATCCGGCCAACTTTTGAATACGGCTGATATCATATTGTGTTTCAACATTTATGCTGCCTTGGCCTTCGTTTAATTGCTTATCTGTCATGATTGTATTTGTTTCTTCTATTTGTACTTGCCCATCAATGGGTGCAGTTGTAGGAAAAAATGCAGCAAGTTGCTTACGCATTGTATCTGTGTGTACGTCAACTGTCAAGCTACTACTCCAGCGCGGATCCTTTGCTTCTTTGGCATTACGAGGAATGTATCCACTTGCTTCGAGTATATCTTTTATTTTCATCAATGTTATTTAGTGCAGTCATAAGAAAGCCCCTTGCGGGGCTTTACTTTATTAGCAAATTACTTGGCTAAGATTACTTCCTTGGACTGAGTATATTTGCCCATTCTTGCCAGGCTTGTTGCTGTACGTATTTGATGCAGGCCAGTTAAAAACTTAGACAATTTAGATAAAAGTAGTCTCATTTATATCCCCTTGTTCTTGCAAAACCTTGTAGGAGCTGTCTTTGACGATATTCTAAATCTGCAACATTTTGTGATGCGTTTAGATATTGTTCATCCCACCAGTCCATTGAAGACTGGTTAGACATACGGGCAAAGAATTTTTTAATTCTGACCCACATGATATTACTTCTTACTTGTCTTTGCAGAGTAAGCGTCAAAGCCTGGAAACTTAAATGACTCTAAGTTTTTGTAAGCTTCTGTGGCTTGTGCTTTGAATGTGTCAGCGAAACGTGTATTAACGTCTGTTAGTGTTTTTGTAAATTCAATTGAAGCTGCTGTTAGCTTAGTGGCCAAGTCTTTGGCTAATTGTTGATTTGATTCGAAAGTTTTTGTGATTTCTGCGAACATGATGTTTTCCTTAATAAAGCGAATTGTAAGAGGCCTCTAATGAGCACCATCTCAGTATAAACCATTAGTGGTTTGTACTAACATATATATGCTGCGGTGCAACATCAATGTAGTCCGTTTTAATAGTTTTAGGGGGAATTAGTGACCATTCACTAATTTTGCAAATTCACCACTGGCCAAGTTCTTGCCTTTGCTTTCGCACTGAATATCAAATTGATTGCTGAAAGTAGCTGCCCAATCATTCACTGCTGAATTCCAGTAAAAGTCCGAATGTGCCCGCATCTTTTGCTTTTTGTAGCCCTGTGCCAACAGTGCAGCCATGTCCGGCAACACATCTGTGGCATGACCAACCAACACATCTTTTCTGCTGACTGAGTAGTGCATAGCTGGCCGCACACCACGCCAGCTATCAATCACACGTAGAACTCTATCGTCGGTGGGCTGAATGTACTCTCCAGTACGGATCCAGTGATGGTGTACGTCAAGTACCAGGGCACAATGTTCGGCCAGTTCAAGGCTGCTATCAATGCCCCAGCAGTTTTCGTCGTTTTCAATGGTGATGCAGTTTCTGGCTTCTGGGCTAAGTCGTTGTAGTGCAGCAATGATACCCGCTGGACCCTGCTTACCGGAAATATGTACATTAATTTTAAAGTCCTGAAATGTGCGACCGTAACCCATCCAACGTGCCAGATCTGCGTGATACTCGAATTCTAAGATACTGCGATCTACAATGCCAGGATTCTCAGAAGCCAACACACAGAATTGTCCAGGGTGGAAACTAAGACGCACATCTAATCGTCGAGCAGCTTCACCTACAGGAGCAAAGATTCGAGCACAGTGATCCTGCACATCAGCCTGCTGCCAGAATGGAATCCATTCATCGTGCGTATAGCCTTGTAGCATTTCTGAACCTAATCGTACCATGCGACGATTAGCAGGCAAACTGGCCACACGTTCTACTAAGAGCAAGGCAGCACGAGCATTATGATTCATAATGTCCCACTGACGTTGTTCAGCTTCGACCTTGTGTTCGCGCAACCAACGCATGGTAGTACTGCGACCATTTAGATCACGATCTACTGACGAGGGCTTTAAGCCTGCTACTTCTGAGGGATCATTGATCCACTTGCAACAAAAACCTACACGACTCATAATTGGCTCCTACCAATGCCGGATAACACCAGCCACAATAAAACAGTTTGTAATAATGTATGTTAACACAATTATCGTACGAAAGCAAGCAATATGATCTGATTCTTGATCAGTATTGCCTGCTTTTTCACCTAGGGCCTTTGCCCATAATCTCCATATTTTCTTCATATAGTGCCACGAAGCAGGGACGAAATGAAAATAGTCAAATAGCAAATATCAAACAGCAAACGTCAAACATGGGTCTTTTGCTTAGGCATTACATCAAACATCAATATAATTTTTAATGCCTAAGCAAGACAATTTTAGTTTAGTTGTTCAGACTAAGCCAATAGTTTCATCGAGTAATCGATGAAATATTTTCATTCCCTACCCTGGACTAAGTGTGGCAGTCTTAGTCTAGCCCGAGCTCAGTTAGCACAAGTGCTACCTGTTCAGGTACTTCAAACTCTGTACGGACATTGATGGATACCATCTCGTCCTTGATCTTGCGTCGACGTCGTCGGATTGTTTCCAATTCTTTTTTAGCTTCGGCCACTGCTTCTGCAGGAACCACGTTTACGTCAACGGTGTATTCACGACCGTAAATGCTGGAGCGATCGCTACCAGGAGTACGGCGGCTTTCAATTTCTGCAACCAAGCTATCTAATGCTTGGCGAACACTAGCTTCGCTAAATGACTTCAATCGTGTTTCTGCAGCACCTAACATAGCTTCTTCAGCCAAGTAGTCAGTGATGCCAACTTCGGCATTCTTTCGAGCTACCACAGCCCGCAGGAATCGGTTTGCACTCATCAAACGACCTGCGTGTGCATGGTTCTCACGCACTTTTGCCAATTGCTCGTTAAGGCGAGCTTCAATGTCTGTTTCAAACAGACTTACTTTGAGAGTGTAGCTCTCTGTACCAAGACGCTTGATCTCATCTTGGATTGTTTGCTGGACCACACTGGCCTTGCGTAAATTGATTTTCATATGTTCCTTAGTTGCTGTTGTTAGCGTATGTGACTATTATAGCAAACTTACTCGTCATTGTCAAGCATTTTTAACTCTTTTGGCAAAGTAAATTTACCATAACTTTTCATCACAATCATACCAGTTGGATCATTGGCCCTGACTACACCTTCGAGCTCAATTACATCAGTGATACGAGTGGGCCTAATTTCAGCAAAGAGCCAACGTGTGATACGTGCTGGCCTAATAAATTGGTTGTTAAGTTCTATAGTAAATGCAGCTTTGCCACCCGACAAATCCCAAACAGCAGCAGCCATACAATAGTCCATATATGTCATTAATGCGCCACCGTGTGTAGTGCCTTGGCTATTGCGATGGTTGGAATTATTAACCCAGGCGAAGTGACTTACGCTATGATCAGGGCTGAATTTGTACCATGTTGCCATGGTTTTAGTAACAAAATCATCCCAGATGGGACTGCGTTTAGTGTAGCCTAGTAGATGTAATGAACCCGGCGAATATTTCATCAGCCATTCAAGATATTACGAAAGTAGTTGATAGCTGCTTCTTCTACTTGTTCTTGAGTTGCATCATCTGCAATATTCAATGTAATGTCGTCGGTGCTGGCTTCCATTTCCCATTCGAGTCCACGTGGTAGCATTCGATCTATTTCATAGCTAACAATATCTCCGGACATTGCGCCTTGCTCACTATGTTCGATATCAGTGGTAAGTTGGAACATATAGCAAATCATACCTGCTGCATTATCGTGTTCGATGACATCGTCGCTTGCAACAATGTCACCAATTTCATCATCAACAATATCTGTCATGTCCTCAAATTCTACATCAGTGAGCTCACGTGATACACAAATTCTTAGAAAGTGTTTTGGTTCAAGTATTTCCATATAATTCCTTATTTAAAGTCAAATCCCATATATCGTAATGCATCGCCAACTGCTTCTTTACTAAGACTTGGCGCCAATCTTTCAATTACTCGATCTTCAAAATTTGAACAATGCGGACTGCCGTTCCGCCTGTGTGCTATATTATAGTCCTTTAGTTCGTTTGTATCTTGCATTTTTGTATACGAACCGTGGTGCAAAACCAAATTACTTGGCATTCTGGGCCTAACATGAGCAAGCACAGCATCATCATTGTATCCATGAATCGTACCAAAAATTGGGAAAGTATGCTTAGGCAAGTTAAACTCAGTCTCAAGGGCTGAAATTGGCAATTGTCTTATTGCCCCACAGTATGTACCTGTGATACCCATGGACTCTGCAGCCATAAAGAATGTTTGGGCCGCAATAGTTGCATCAATGATAGCCTTTAGATGGTATTCTGCTTTTGTAACTTGGGCTTTTATTAAGTCATCTGTATCCACAGTTTTTAAAATAAGTTCCAACCTTGACAAATCAGCGAGCCAAATTAATACAACAGCCGATGTATTAATTGCAATAGTATTTTGGCTATCTACGCCACCGATAACATTCATATGTCCGGGCCCGTTAAATAACTTTGCTTTTTCTTCAGGGGTAGTTAGTGCAATGACACTCCAAGTTTGAAGCATCCCGCTGGTAGGAGCACTTTGAGCAGCAGCGATAAGAAGTTCCAGCAACCCTGGTGCCAACGGCTTACCGTTAAACTTTCTATTAGATACCCTGCGTAGTAACGTAGTTACAACATCATTTGGTGGAGTAATAGGGTTTGGCACTAAAGTGCCGTATCGTCTTTGATATGGTGTCATACCAATACTTATCAAATTAACGGTTAACTGGTAATACTGCCGCGACTTGGATTAGTAAATGGAGTATACAAATAGCTGTTTGCGCCACCGTGCAGTGTATATTGATTGGTCCATGATTCTACTCCTTCTGCTAACTTATTTTTATTGCTGTGCGTTGAAATAAAGTTTTTAATATCACCTACATTAGAAGTTGGTCGCAGTTGTAACAGGCATGCAACATAGCCTGCCACTTGAGGAGTAGCCTGGCTTGTCCCAGAAATCTTATTAAGATAGTAGCCAGATTTACGAAGATCTGCAACTGCATAAGTTTGATATGATTTATTTGCGTAAGCACCCATAATCATAGTACCTGGAGCATACACATCAACTCGAGGGCCAGTTTCGCTAAAGTATGCTTTACGCTCAACAGCAGGATTTGATAATACAGAATCTGTTGCACCTACATTAATCATACTTGGGGTAGCAGTTGGACTTGAACCTCTATGGTAATATGTATTGCCCCAACCATTTGACCAATAATTATTGTAATCTATTCCACCTGGTACGTCAATCTTATGCGAGTAGTTGCCCGCTGCACCAATTAAGATAACTCCAGCATTTGCACAATTCTCTACAGCAGTGTCAACATAGATAGTACGAGCTCCGTGTATTGATGCAACTTGGCCATAGTTGGCATTTCGACTTGATGTTGTATATACGGTACCGCGAAAATTTGTAGTTTGCATACCGCTATAGTACGCATAGTAGCCCCAGCTATTTGAACAGACTGTTGGTCGTGTATTACCTTCGGCAATCTTCTTCAAATGGAATGCACGAACTAAGTCAAATGCAAAATCAGAGTTAATTACACCAAGAGTCGCACCTGTTTTAATGCTGGTGCCACCAAAAATACGAATACTATAAATTGCAGCGCCAGGCGCCCAACCGCATGTATTACCGGCTGCAATGCTTGCGCAGTTGCTACCATGCCCATCTGAATCTCCAATGTATCCGCCGATAGTTGGTCCAGATGGAACACCTGGAACACCGAGACTATACCAATCAAAGTCTACTACACGACTTGCGCCAGTACCGTCTGCATTGACTGCAAACTCGGGATGGCCTGCTTCAACTCCAGTATCAATTAAAATAATATCGACTCCACTGCCATCTAAGTTGTAGTTAAAATTAGTCTGTAGAGTTGATGCAGTTCCAAATGGATCGGCTTGGTTACTACAACGTAGCAAGCCCCAGTTCTTCATAGTTGATGTAGTTGAATATGGGTTACGATCATAATTTCCTAACCGTTGTCCATTGAAACGTTTAATAATACCAGGTTGTTGATCTGCTTGTAACTCAACTGATTGTATACGTGGGTCTAATCTTAGATTTTGTGCTTCTTCATTGGTTAAGTCAAAGTGTGCAGAAAAGTCATTGAACGGACGTTCATTAATCACTGTGACTGCATGATCGGGAATAAAGTTATCGCCTAATCCGTTTGATGTCAATTCATCCCATAGCGTGTCCCACACTTGTGGGTCCGCAACTGTTACAATATATTCCATTTGTTATTCCTTAAATTGCTGCAATACGAGCTTTAAAATCTGCGAAATCAGTTGATGCCGCAACAACTGCCTTTAGTTGCAATTTAGTAATAGCAGTCGCTCCATTGAATGTAATATTGCCGGCTGCAACAAAGTTTAGATCATTTCCGCTACTGATTGTAACAGCGCCGGTGCCAGTAAATGCAACATTTTTAACATTTAAGTTAGTTGTTGTTACAGTAGTAAATGTTGGAGCAGTTGGATAACTTCCGCCACTGCCTTGGCCAAGTAGACCGCTTGCATCACTAAGTTGATTTATATCAGTTGGAATACTAGGCTTATTTGTCAAGTCATTGTAAGATGTTACAAATGATGTTGGGATCAATGGTCGGACAACGTCTAATACACGTTGGGTAGTAAAGTATAAATTATTCAGTTCGGGAATGTTTGCAGTCTTAACTGAAGAATTAATCAACTGCCAGAAACGTGGTTCAAAATCATCTGCTGCAAGTTTTGAATTAATAAGTGTAGTAATTGTGCCTGCAAAATTAGCATCATCATTTAGTGCGGCAGCAATTTCTGCAAGTGTATCTAACGTGCCTGGCGCCCCGTTTACAATAGCATCAACATATGATTTGGTTGCTAAATTAGTCATGGTTGAGATGCCATGTATAACATCTATGCCATTAATGCGAACAGTTCTATTGTCTTGGACAATAACAAACTCGTCTGTTGGTCCAAAGTTTACTGTTGGAAACAGCTCTGATATACTAATATTTGCCATTATGCTACCCTTGTCAATGTTGTGTAGATTGTGAAGTTTGCTGTACCTATACAATGTACGCTTAATATTGTGCCAGTTGATGTTAATGTAACATCAGCAGCAAAATCTTCTTGGAACACGTCTTCGATTCGTGTTACTACAACTCCGTGTATCGTGCCACGAAGTTGTTTGGAAACAATACCACCACTTGCATTTCGTGCAAGCATTTTGATATCATAAAATTCTACGGAACTAATTATAATTTCGTGACCTTCGCGATCAAATGCCTGGCCAGTGCCTGTCGCATTTAATACAATTTGTCTTACTTCGCTACCAGTCCCTTGCCCCAATGCAAAGTCACTTGAGGTAGTTCCAGATGTGTTATTAAATGTTTTCATTATACGTATGTAACCTCGATTTGCAATTGGCCGCTTGCAGCATTTGCCGGAATGTTAACAACAACATCATTGCGAGTATCAGTTACTAAGTTGCTGTCAACACTGTACGAACCAATTTCACTTGCACCGTGTTTTGTAAAGTCCCATACAATGTTATTGCCTATGCTTACTGTAACTGCCGGAGCATTAACTAATGTTTGCAACACTGCAACACTAATATTTAAGATTCTGCGTTCTTCGCTTACTGTGCCAATTATAGTAGTAGTTCCTGGCAAATCAATTACTTCTTTAATTGTACGTGCATCGACTACAACACTACGTTGACCGCTAACTTTTACCCAATTTGATCCATCGTACACAAACAACGCCCATTCATTGTTGCCATCATTTAAAACGTGACACTGGTCACCAATTAATGCATGTAGTGCTTCACGTGCGCCCATAGTTCCTACTACTGTGGTTGCGCTTGCTCTCAAACCTTGCTCAATGTTTAGTGCTAATGCATATCGGCCATTCTGACCGCTCATTACCCCTGCATCGGACAAGAACGATCCTTGGATATCCCTGATTGTAATTGGACCGCCATCAAGACGTTCTAACCTTAGTGCATGGGTAGTCCCGTTTGCAATAGTTGCCAACGGCAGTGATGATACAGATGCTGGACCCGCAAAGTTATTTCCGTTTGCATCTACTGCTACGTTAATAATTTCAATATTCTGACCAGCAGTGTTTGTCAATCTCAAATTGCTGCCATCACTCACACTGGCAACAATGTCAGTTATGTTTGCTAAATTAATATCAAACGCCATATCATTGACATCTGCTACAGCAGAGTCACCATATGCAGCACTACCGCTCGTGGTTGTAGTAAAAGTAACAAGTTGCCCATTAATAGTTGCGCTAAACGGACTATAACCTGCTACAATTCCGTATGCACTGCCTACAGTAGCAGTATCTGACACTGCAATTGTTGCAGCACCAACTTTGGTTGCTGTAATAAAATGTTGGCCAATTGCAGCATTGATAATAGCAACTGCATCATCTAAGTTATATGTTTCACCGTTACCAAAAAGAGGCATTTGGATTCGATTGAATTCGATAATATCCCCAGCTACTCCGTGTGGGTTAACCCCAACACCTGTGGTTGCACTGGTTAATGCTTTTGCAACTTTCATGTAAATTGGTCGACGACTAACATCACTTGTTGTCAGATCACCAGTACCATCTATGCTTGGATAAATGTAATCACCTACTGCGCCAGGCAAGTTTGCAACAAAGTCAATGACTCCGTTTGCGGGCCGCAGGATGAATTGATGAGGCCCTGGCCCCGGATGTACTACAGTTCCAATGAACTTACTTACGTTGTCTGAATTACTTAATACAAATTGTTCAGCTTCGATACAGATAGCGTCACCTTGTTCAAATCCGTTATCTGTCTTTTCTAATAGATAGTTAATTAATGGATTCAAATATTGAAAGCGACTCATTACATTACTTGCAAAATCAGCTGCTGCTTCACCAGGAACTGGATCCAACATTGGATAGCCGAGTTCATTGATTTGAAAAAATATAACAGTGCCCGGAGTTGAGAACAGCCCAAAACCTGCTGTATCACGAAATGTATTATATCGCAATCTATCTTCTACAATAGCAACAATTTCGCTGTCAGTTTTAGATATGATACTCATGATCTGACAAACTTTGCCATCTTGTGCGCCAGCAACAAAGTCACCAACTTCAATATCTTGTGCATTAAATCTAAACGGGGTACGAGTCAAGTGTGATCCGTGTTGACGTTCATTGACAGTGAACTTGACTTGCCAACGATAAAATTGTGGATTTGTGCCACCGCTCCAATATGGATCATCAATACCATTTGCATATGGCCACAAGTCTAAACTAACAAACGAGTCAGCACTGCCTGAAAGCACTTTTGCTGGTTTGTTTAATCCAATGAAGTTTGTTTTCCATGCATTAATTGTCATGTTATTCCTTAGATTGAACTTAGTAAGAATTGCAATACACAATGGGTAGTCTGGCCAATGCCAGCACTTGCACCTGTAACAGCCTTGGTCAATCCAAGAGTCATTGTGTTAGCAGTCGCATCAAACGCACTGAACGTAGTTGGCGCACCTGATACTCCACCTGCTGCTACAGTTCTTGTTGGAAAATCACTTGCTAATGCACGAGTTACATATACATTGTTTGTGCGTTGATATCCATACACTTGAATACCCATTGGGGAACAAGTACTGCCAGTGAATGTAAAAGTTACTGTAGCCGATGTAGAAGTTGCAGTTGTAATAACTGCACTAATGCCACCGTTTAAAATACTCACATTGCTTAGGTTACCGCTTGCATCATATTCAACTTGAACAGTTGCTTTAAATAAACCAGAACTTGATCCAGCAGTTGTACCAGCGCCGCTGGCAACAGTACCAGGAGTCCAAGTATTACCATTCCATACCAATGCTTGGCCAGTAGTAGGCGTAACGTTAGCAACGTCTGAAAACTGTGATAACGTACTTTGTCCTAATCTGTTATCAAATCTATTATTGGTAAAGTATAAATTGTTTGTACCTTCGTTAAGCTGATCGCTATTAGCGTTCAATGACATTACGCCAGTTGCACTATTATAACTTAGGCCAGTACTTGCGCTTAATGCAGCCCGTGCTCTTGCATTTGTAAAATATTGGTTTGTACCTTCAGCAACATCATTGGTAGTTACACCATTTAATGATGTAAGCATAGTAACGTTACCACTACCGTCAAATGTAGTTAGACCAGTTACTTTACCAGACAATGCAATATTACGTGATGTTGTAAGTTTGTTTGCTTTGTTAGCAAGATCAACTTCTAAATCGTAGCCGGGCTGTGTAGTAGTTGATAACCCAAATACTTGCACTTGGCCGCTTTTATTATTAAGAGTATAGCTAACACCTGCTGCACCTTGCGTGCCAGTGTCGCCCTTGACACCTTGTACACCCTGAACACCCTGCGGCCCAACTACGCTACCAGCGTCGATTGTTGCGCCATCGGTCTTAGTAATAATCAAATGACCATTTACTACTGCCCCTGCACTAACACTTGCGCCAGTTGCACCTGTACTACCCTGCGCACCATCGGCACCTGGCACACCCTGCACTCCTGGACTACCTGCAGCACCTGGCAATCCTTGTAGACCAGTGTCGCCTTTTAAACCAGCAATGCCAGGAACACCCTGGGCGCCCTGTATACCTTGTGGACCAACAACATGACCAGCAGTAACAATACTGCCATCAGTTAATGAAATTTGTAAATTGCCATCACTGTCAATTACAGTAGCAGCTACACCGCGCCCTGTATTTCCCTGGGCACCTTGTAAACCAGTATCACCTTTGATACCAGGTACGCCTTGTAAACCAGTATCACCCTTGATACCAGGTACGCCCTGAGGGCCAACTAAACCCTGCGGCCCTTGTAAACCAGTATCACCTTTGATACCCTGTGTGCCACGAGCAACACCAGCATCAATGATGTTACCATCATCCAATGATACTTTTAAATGTCCGTTGCTATCAATGACAACATTAGCAATACCAATGCCAGCACCACCACCGCCACCGCCAGTAATGTTAATCGTTGCAACATCATCAACAATACTAATGACACCAACTCCTGGCCCAGCAAAGTTAAATCCCTTTGCAGCACCAATTGTGACACCAGTTTTTGCAACTTCGATACTTGCAGGGACAATCCCTGCAATTGGTGCATCTATTGGAGTACCTAAACTTATTCTAAGTTTACCAGTTATATCATCATATGTTGATGTTAGTGTAATGCCTTGTACTGTATCAGTTGTAGTAATTGCTTCTGACAGAATATCTTGCACTTGTTCGATAGTTAGGCCTGTACTGGTGCCGCCAGAAGTACCTCCGAAACCTAACTGACCACCTGAGCTTGCTCTAATTCCCATATTATTTCCTTTGTCTTAAAGACTTAGTACAACCTTTTCACAAGTACCTAATGCACTAACTGGTTGATTTAAGTGACTTCGCTTGATCTTTGCTCGCAGATAAACAAAGTTTCCTACAATGTTAAATGTTTCAATTCCGGTCATTGCTGAATCAAAGTCGGCAAATTCTAAGTCGCCTAGGGCGATCGGAAACCAATCATTGTCCCCGGGATTGTCGCTTAAGGATGCATCTACGTAGATACGTCCGATAAAATTCTTTAAATAAAACCCTATAGTATGCAAGCCGCCTGCATATCCATAGTAGCCATCGCCGCGAGCAGCTAGACCAACTTGATCTAACTCACCATTGGCGATTAACATATTTTGACTACGCATACTCATAGTATTATTCCTTGATGATTTCTACAACAACATCGTCGCCAACTAACTGTTGTACAACTGCTTCTAAGCTGGATGTAGTGTCTTCATTGATGAGTGTACCACCACTCAATCCGTCTTTATATAGTTTACTAATCTTGATTATGATCAGTTCTTCGTGTATTTTTGCCATTAAAAAGCCTCCAACTATATTTAGCTGGAGGCGTTGTTTAGGATGGATAGTCTATTATGGTGCTCTAATTCTCTCGAATCGTTCAATAAGGTGGCCGCACAATAATCGCAGCATTGCAGCATCATCATTGGAACTTAGATATAAATGCAACGGTTGCCCCCAGCTATAAAGCCGCGGAGGATTCACTCGGATCATCATATCTTTTAACATTCCATTGCAGTGCCACGCATCTTTAGCAATAGACTCGAGTGATGTTTGTAAAGTTTTAAAGCCTTCGGTTCTAAACTCAGTGGTAAACGGAATACGGGCACGAATGGGATATTGTCCGTACCATGGCTTAGCACGGACAACATCAAAAGTATGCTCTAATAATGTATCCATTGTAGATTGTGATTCAGGCTTCCAAACATCAATTACCTTGTGTCCGTAGTAGTCAAGCAGTTCGTTTAGTTCTTCTTCAGTGTGTAAAAATACACTGAAATTTGTTTCACATCGAGTTCCCGAATTGGGAAAATGCGAAGCAGTCCACTCCTTTAAAACTACAAACTCAGACCGCCTCGCCTGGGCTTGCAGCTTAGTAAGTCTCCAATCATATGAGCCACGATTAGTCTGAATTTGTATAATTGCTTTAAACGGCCATTTCTTCCAAAACAGCCGCTGAGTTAAATGCTCTTTCATTATGAGATTACAAGTTTCTCACCATCACTACTAACGTGGTGAGTATGCATCCCGTCCTTGATAATGCGTTTAGCAACTGGCAATCGAATCTCTTCGTTAATCAATCGCTTCATTGGTCGAGCGCCCATTGTTTCACTGTAACCGTTAGCAGCCAGATAGTCAAGTGCAGAATCATCAATTGTAATAGATTGATTTTGTGCAATCAACTGTTCACGAATTTGATTCATAAACTTATCAGCAACTCGTCGAATAACATCTTTTGGCAAACGATTGAATTTAACTGTTGCATCTAAACGATTGCGGAACTCTGGGGAGAAGAAGCGTTTAACAGCATCGTCACTTGCAGATTCATTTAAGCCAGATCCAAATCCAATTACTTGTTTCTCGCTATCAACTGCACCCAAGTTACTTGTTAAGATAACAAAGGCATTGCGAGCACTGGCTTGTTTGTTATCAGAACCAGTAACAATACCATTATCCATTAAGCCAAGTAATACTTGGATAACATCGGGGTGAGCTTTTTCAATCTCGTCAAACAGCAATACACAATTAGGAACACGCTCAAGTTCATTGATCAACTTACCGGAACCAGCTTTGCCTTCACCGTAACCCACGTAACCAGGAGGGCTACCAATCAATGAAGCAATCTTATGCGACTCTTTGTATTCACTCATATCAAAGCGCACAACTTCCATGCCCAAGCCTTCAGCAAGTTGATTTGCAAGTTCTGTTTTACCAGTACCAGTTGGACCAACAAACAAGAAGTTAGCCATTGGACGATTTACTTCTTTCAATCCAGACTTGGCAATGTACACCATGTTCATCAAGCGTTCAATTGCATCATCTTGACCAAATACGTTTGTACGCATACGGCTTTCAAGTTCAGTAACTGCAACACCTTTTTGTTCACCAAGTTGTTCAATTGGAACACGAGTCAAGTCGCTGATCTCTTGACGGATATTATCTTTGGTAACTTCAGCGCCTTTAACGGCATTTGATACTCGCATACGTGCCATTGACGCATCAATGATATCAATAGCTTTGTCTGGCAACTTACGATCAAGCATGTACTTCATAGACAAATCAATTGCAAGATCAACTGCTTCATCATTAATAGTTAAGTCATGGAACTTTGCATATAATGGAGCAACTCGTCGAAGCATCAATCGTGCTTCTTCTACGCTTGGTTCGTTAACGTCAACTTTTGTAAAGCGGCGCAGCAATGCACGATCTTTCTCAAAGTGTGAACGAAACTCTTCGTATGTTGTACTACCAACGCAACGTAGCTTGCCTTTTTCCAGTGCTGGTTTAAGCAAGTTAGCAACGTCCATACTACCTTGGCCGCTGCTACCAGCACCCATAATCATATGAATCTCGTCGATGAACAAAATAATGTCATCACGTTCTTCAAGTGCATCAAGCACATTCTGCATACGTTCTTCAAAGTCACCGCGGTACTTGGTACCAGCAAGTAGCTTACCAATCTCCAAACTATAAATTGTTTTACCTTTAAGAACTTCGGGCACTTCATTACGCACAATAGCAACAGCAAGTCCTTCAACAATAGCAGTCTTACCTACGCCAGGCTCGCCTACCATAATTACGTTATTCTTCTTTTTACGTGTTAGTGTCTGTGCTAGACGGAACACTTCTTTTTCGCGCCCAATTAGCGGATCAATCTGTTGCTTCTCTGCTTCTTTGTTCAAGTTAGTAGTGTACTTAGAAAGAATCTTTTCGCTATCACGTTTCTTTGCACCTTTACTTTCTTTGCTCTTACCGTCTTTTAACTTTGATACGTAAGCGATAATTGCATCTTTTGTAATGCCATTTTTTGCCAGGAAGTAGTTTGCATAGCTATTCTTTTCTGCTGCAATACTAATAAGCAAATCAAGCGGCTCCATATGGCCACGGCCAGTAAAGATTGCTTGAGTATATGCACGATTGAAACATCGTTCAAGTGTTGCAGTCTTGCGCGGTTTGGTAACACCTTCAACTCGCATGTCTTCTTGCGCCCGCAGCCAGTTGTCAATTTCATCGCGCAAGGTTGATACATCAACCTGAAGTTCAGCAAGTACTTCTTTAATCTCATCTTCATCGAGCATGACACGCAAGATGTGCTCTAGTGTAACATATTCATGTTCACGATTGAGTGCCTCTTGAAAAGCACGAGCAATCACTTCATTAATCTTACCGTTGTTTTCTTCTTGACTCATATTAACCTTTAATTTTACGCAATTTCTTTTGCTGACGTGCTCTTGCAAGTCGTAGTCCCAATGCAGAACTACGCTTTGTAAATAATACACCATTAAGATGTTCTAACTCATGAATGTAGCATCTTGCCAACAATCCTTCAAACTTCTTCTCTACCACTTGCCCGTCGAGTGTAGTGTATCTTGCTTGCACCCAACTTGGCCTCTTGATATTTAACCACAAGGCAGGGTACGATAAACACCCTTCTAAGGCGATAGTTTGATCCTCACTTGTTGCAACAATTTCAGGATTGATGCATACGTAGTTTGGGCCTTCTTGTGGACCCATAACAAACATACGTACAGCCATTCCAACTTGAGGGGCAGCTAGGCCAATGCCTCCATTGAGCCACATAATCATAAACATCTCTTTGCTTAGATGTTCTACATTGGTTTCAGGATCAACAGGCGGAATTTCAATTGATAGGATAGGGTGGGTTTCAGGGATAATTTCTAACATATGATTATTATACTATAATTTCTCTTTTAAGTCAACGATTGTCTTAATAAGATCATCTTCGGTTAACGCCGGGATGATCACTACAATTTCTAAAAATGCGTTATACCGAGCTATTGAACCTCTAACATTGAATCCTTTACCTTTGAGTCTAAGTTGCGATCTTGATTGTGTGCCTGCTGGAATTGTTATTTCTATTTCAGTTCCGCTTATGTCAGTTAACTTTACAGTTGCACCAAACATGGCTTGCCATACATTTATTTGAAGTGTTGCAAACAGATCCTGGCCCTGGATACGCCAAATTGGATGGGATGCAATGTTTAATTTAACATATAAGTCACCTGGTGGCCTAGAGGTTATTAGTCTTCCACCTTCACCTGCATATTTTATTTTAATATCACCTGTGCATCCTGCGGGGAAGGTCACAGTCATATTTTTTACATTGGCATCTGGCAAAGTAAATTCAACTTGCTTAGTAAAGCCAGTATGCGCTTCTTCAAGCGAACATGGTATTGCAATATTAACATCAGGATTTTTTACCTGCTCGGGCTCCGAATCCCATCCGTTACTAAATGACCAATTGTGTCGGCCAGCACGTTGACCCTGTTTAAAAAATTCATGTAAGTCATCAAAATCACCTGTATCTGGTCCACCACCTGGTGCTGTCAATTTTTCGTATGCTTCTTTGATTTTTTTAAATTCGTTTTCATCGCCGCCACGATCGGGGTGATGTTTCATTGCTAATTTGCGGTATGCTTGTTTGACTTCATCTACTGTAGCAGATGTATCTAAACCAAGAACTTTATGGTAGTTCATAACTTGTCCAAGGTACTGCTAGTACCGATTAAAATTGTTGATTGATAAGGATGATTAGTTGAGGTTCTCAAAGATGGCTTTTTGTGTTTCGTACCATTTTCGGAACGCATCTACTTTAACTGCACATTCGTAATACGTAGTATAGTTTTCAGTTACAGTTTTGGTTAGTATACTCATAACAGTTGTATCGGTTTCTATCTTTTTAAGATCAGGGCAACGTTCCATAATAATTGATGGTGCCTCTGGAAACTTTGCCGCAATTGGTACAACAGTGCTACAACCAGACAATAAAATAGCAAGTGCAACGATTATATATTTCATTTTGCTTCTCCTACTCGTTCAGCAGCCATGTTATGTGCTTTGACAACTTCTTTTGGAATTGGGCAAACGTTGTCGTATTTTACAATTTCACGATCGACATATTGAATAACATCGTTGCCGCGTGTACGAACAAGTTCTAATTGCTTAACAACTTTAGTGACAATTTTAACATTTTCAGTTGCAGATTTTGCTTCTGCTTGTGCAACTTTAACTTCGAGTTCTGCAACGCGAACTTTCCACTCATTGTCCTTTGCAATACCACCTTCATACCATACACCAAGCACTGTTAGTAATATGCCTGCAACTTGTATTGGTAAACGATACGTTGTAATGAAAGGAATAAACTTCAGCACCCAACTGGCCAATAGAGCAAAGACACCTGCAATTAGAATCAGGTGAAATACAAAATCAGGTAACCAGTTTAGTATCCACATATATCTATTAGTTATGACTTATGTCGGTATACAATACGACCTTTGGTAAGATCATACGGACTCATCTCAATGTCTACTGCATCGCCTAGAATTATGGTAATTCTATTGGTGCGCATCTTACCCGACAAGTGTCCTAGTATAATAGGTCCACTTTCCAGTTGAACTTTAAAGATTGCATTTGGAAGAGTTTCAACTACACTTCCCTTAATAACGAAACCGGTCTCTTTTGCCACTATAATAACTTTATGGTTAGTAATTACTTAAATTTTTCATACGTAGATAAAACTCTCGACTTTCTGGTGGTAAGTCATATAGTTTTGGATCTTGTATAATTGTAGCATTTAATTCGCCTAATGTCAAGTCTGCACGACGGCCATCCATTGCCACAAACTTCCAATCTTGTGGGCCAGTTGTATGTTCGGCATCTTTAACAATGTTAAGGATCTTTTGATTAATACCCGGTAAACGTTGGATCTCACAATAAACGTGAAACTTTCCTTCTTTGTCCCCGGCATCACTGACTTCAACATCTTCGATTCCAGCAGCGGACCATTCTAAGAAGGCTCCGAGATCAGTAGCAGCTTCGATTGTATCTGCTTTAAAACAAAGTACAACAGTGTCTGACTCTGTACCAAGTTTTGGTTTATAGCGGTCGATCTCAACCAACGCAGCAATAGTGTCGCGTAAGTCGCCGGCTCTGAGGCTTTCTTTAAGTAGGTACTTCTTCTGTTTGATTGTCATTTGGTTGTTCTTGAGTTGGGGTATTTGTTTCATCTTGTAAGCCTTGCTCGCCGTCAAGTTCTTCATCATAGGCATTTTCTACGCTATCGTAATCAATGTCATCAGTATCAATGATATCTTCACTTACATCTAATAATGCAATTGGAATGCGTAAATTTACTAACCATACTTGTTTTTTAACTAACTTTGGTCTACGACTACCATCTGTATCTTCTTCTAAGTCTTCTGGACCTTTTACTTTTTTATATACAGTTAGTACATCTTTACCAAATTGTACTTTGCAACCGTTATTAATTAGTCGCATCGCAGCATCTGGATTTGGCATCATTTTTAACGGGTACATAAGTGTTAGCTCTACCCAATGACGCTCAACAAACGGGCCGTCAACGATTTCGCCTTTGATCCAGTTTTCGTAAGCATAGATGTCCATGCGATCTAGAACGCGGTCAATCTCAGACAATGTGTCGATTACGTTAGGGCTTCGGTGGATATTATCCAGATTCTTATAAATGGTGTCTTGTGTTGGCATAGTAAGATATTTAGCATATTATTGCTATAACCTTGCCCAGTTTGCACCCCGAGGTTAAATACTTTTGGTTCAGCGATGAATCAACCTAACTTGGTTGGGTTGAACATAACAAATCTAACATTTATGCTATCAGCCCAACAATCCAGTTATTGTAAAGGAGCAAGATGAGAAAACAGCAAAAACGCACTCCAGCGAGTGATCGTAACAGTGACCGCAACGGCGACCGTAGATTTGACGGCAATGCCGTTATTGATCTAAATAACTTTAGAGAAAAAGAAGAAGCTAAACCCTCCAAATATAAACGAGTTGAAATTACGCCACGTAATTTACGACAAGAGGATTACCTTGCGCATCTCGAAAATCACAAAAAGGACATGGTATTTGCATTAGGGCCAGCAGGCACAGGCAAGACACTCATCGCTACATTATGGGCCGTTAAACAGCTAAAGTCTGGAGAAGTAGATCGCATTGTCGTGACACGACCAGCAGTCAGCGTTGACGAGCAGCATGGTTTCTTACCAGGAACACTTGAACAGAAAATGGCACCTTGGACTCGTCCTATTATGGATGTGCTACGTGACTATTGGAATGTCAAACAAATTGAAGGCATGCTAATCGAAGGCACAATTGAAATTGCACCACTTGCATACATGCGTGGACGCACTTTTAAGAATAGTATTATCATTGGTGACGAGTTGCAAAACTCAACTGTTAGCCAAATGAAAATGTTATTGACTCGTATTGGCGAAGGATCTAAGATGGTCATTACCGGCGACTTGAATCAACATGATCGCGGATTTGAACAAAATGGTTTAGCGGACTTTATCGACAGATTAACTTCCGACCCAAGTTCAAGAATGGCATTAGTAAAGTTCGAACGTCAACACGTCGAACGTCATCCTGCTGTATCCGAAGTACTTCGCATATATGGTGATGACGAATAATCGCTAATAACCTTAGCACCTAAGATAAAAGGAGCCCAGGCTCCTTTTATCATTACCACCAAATTGCGTAGTCTTTGTATTTTTCTACACTGCGGGCAAGTAGTTCGGCATACTTAACCGGGTCCACTTTGCAAATAACAAATCCAGTGACTCTTGCATCTTCGACCCCTTCTGGTACTGCTTCGACTCCATGTGCTGCATGAGTAGTAGTTAAGTGGAACGGGAAACAAGGCTGCGGATACTTTGCGTAAATCCTCTCATCCTCTACCAGGTCGCTCCACGGTAACTGCTTGATTTTCCCTTCGTCATCGTGGATTATATTTAATAAGCGTTTATCTTGAGGATGCTTTGCCTTTTGAAAAAAGATTTTAGCATCGCTGCGATTAACAGCATAGAAGCGGAGACCAAACCAAACATCCGGATCGGTGTGAATACCAACATCGGTACCTGCCTTTTGATTAAGCAACGACATTGTGTAAAATTCACTAACTGGCAAACTCTCAAAGTAAGCTGCAAGGTCGGGACACCACTGCTTAAACTCATCATAAAATTCCCAGCCATCTTCTGCAAAATCACTTCGCATCAAGTGTAACAATCTCCACGGGTAAGTATTCTTTTCCTTTGACCACGATGCAGTATAACGTAGCCATGGGCTTTGTAATGATATGGGACCTGTTGCACCTGAAACTGATCCAGCAAGTGTACCTCTATCACGCTCATCTCGCATTGCAATATATGCAAATAATCTGCTCTCGTCAAACTCTGGTGGTGGTGGCAAATCTAGCGGGCAGAAAATTAAACTCTTATAAGGCTCGAGTTCTTTGGGGAATGTTCTAAGTAGTGCCGGGTCTCTGAATGTCATGAATTGATAATCCTATAAATGTCTTTCCAGTTATTTACTCGTGGAATAGGGCCCGTGTAATTCTTATTATATTCAGCAGTCATTAATATTGATTTAAGTCCAAACCATGGACCCAACTCGGCATTGCTTAACTTGTCTTCAATCCAATACAATCCAGTATCTTTGTACTTGATAAGTTCTACACCCTTATCGCCATGCAAAGGCAATACATGTAACGAACGGATCGCATCTTTGCCAAATACATTCTCAAGATTAGTCATACGCAAACCATATGTCCATGGATGTGTTCCGGCCGTGGTAATTACAACAAGCTGCCATCCTTCACTTACAAGTTGTTTAACTACTTCTTGTGCATCACGCCAAGGAGGCAGCGATTCAAAGTCGCTACTATGGTTAAACCGTGAAATTAAATCTAAACTTTGTTCGTGTGTTAGCCTATACTGATCGCCAATGCTGTATGATGATGCATGACTTTTGTCAAACACATAACCTTGCCGCTCTGCATATACTCTGAATGCAGTTTCCCAATCAAGTAAGACACCATCACAATCAGTTAGAATGATCTTATCCACGATATAAACGCTCCAGTTCAACAAATGTAGCTGACAAGTTAATCTCTGCATCAGCAGCCATACTATGATTAACCAGTCCCTTACGAATCAGCAACAACGCACTATCTTGCTTATCTACGTCATTGCCCCATAAATCAAGATTGCGATACATGAAGCGATACATGTCTTCGTATTCGTCTAAATTAATTTGCTTAATAATTAGATTGCGAGCTTCGCGAATACGGCCTTGCCTAAACAAATCAACCATTGCCAATTTGTAATCGCTTTCGCCTTCTTCTTCCTTTGGTGCTTCTAATTTACCTGAGGTACTGCGCATTTGTGCAGTATTGATTGCTTTACGCAGATCTGGATAGCATGCCTTGACATACGTGTCTAACGTGTCTTTATCAAAGTCAACATTTTCAGTGTACAAAATCCAAGCTAACCGGGCAGCAAATTGCTCTTGATCAAGTGTCTTGAAACTGATAGTTTGTAAACGACTGTGTAATGCTGGAATAATCTTTTGTGGATAGTTACAAGTTAATACAAATCGTACACCTTCGTGATACTGCTCTAACATACCGCGCAAAATACCTTGTGCTGGAGGGGTAATGTAGTCAGCTTCATCTAATAGCACAACCTTAAACGGTCCATTGGACATAGTGCTACAGAAATTATTAATTTTAGTACGCAAGAAATCAACTCCATTATCTCTACTTGCGTTGATATGCATAAACTCGCTTGGATCAACTCCAAGTTCATTTACAAGCACTTTGGCCAGTGTAGTCTTACCAGCGCCTGCTTTACCTGCCAACAACAAATGCGGAATATACTTGTCTTTAATCCAAGTTGCAACCATGTGCTTTTGATCATTGTCAATCCATACATAGTCGCTTGTAGTTTTTGGTCGATACTTTTCAACCCATAGCTCTTTCATGCTGCTTCCTTTTCTTGTACATACGGTTTTAGCAATGCACTAAGTCTATCTGCACACTTACGAATATCTTCGCTGAGTGCTCCAGTTCCAATCTCGCCTTCGATTAAACGTGCAATGCCATGCAGCTGAATCAGTGCATCTGTTAGGTTTTTATTTTCCATAATTATTTGTACTCGATTAGTTTTTTCAACGTTTTAATATCTTTACCTGTTAGTATTATAACATTTTGCAGCTTATCTGTCAACTTGATTGGTAAATCCAAATGTATAGATACTTGTGGACCAATTAGTTCATTGATCAATGTGTCATTGCCTACAGAGCCAACAAAGGGAATCTTGTTGTAATAACCAAACACTCTGTCACCAATTTGCCACTTGCCGTTATAACGGTTGGCGGCAAAGTACTCAGCTAGACTAGCCATTTGGATACAGGAAGTTATGCAGTGTTGCAACTGCTTCATCAAATGTAACTGCCAATACCTTTGCAGTTACTACATTGTCTTTGATTGTCAAATCAAACGGCACAACTCCGTTGAATTGCAATGTACCAATACACTTGGTTGTAACCGTAAATTCTGTTAGTTGCATAATACGGCCAATTACGTCTGTTGCATTCATGCTTCATCCTCTGGAACAATTACTACATTATAATCCTTGCGAATCGAATGTGCTAAATCTTCAATTAAATCAATGACACCTGCAGTAGTCATTGTTAGTGTAGCCGAACCATAATCCATTTTTATTCGAAATTGGGTTGCACCTTCGGAGTTAACCCCAATGGTATATACTGCTTCTTGGGTCACGGGCGGCATGAGCGGCTTAGACGGTGTTGGAATGGGTCTTGGCGGTACATGTCCTGGATAGTCGCCAAGCATCATGTCATCAGTTGCAGTAGTCTGTTCTACTGGCTCACGTTTAAACCAATTAAACATTACCAAGTACTCACATCTGTAATATCAATTTTTGTATCAGATGTTTCAAACAAATCAAATCTGATTGCTATATTTGGCCCAATGCCACTTAGACTTTCTGATTCAATGGTAAAATTTTCTGTTTCTGTAAACTTAGTGGCAATCTCGATCAACTGCGCAATCTGCTTTCGATTTAGTGTAACACTATTCATACAATTTCCTCTGCAATGCCAAGCACTTCTGCTAAAATAAGCAGGCCACCTGCTTCTGCAATGTGACCAGCAAGCAGCGCACCACCTGCAATAATACGAATCAAGCTCTTAGCTAAACTTACATAGAAATGATTTCTACTAGTGTCTTTGGGTTGGATTTCAATTGTCATGTTTCAGTTTCCTTTTAGTTTAGCTATTATAACATCTTCAGCAAAGTTTTGCAACTCTCATTTCTTCCATAACTTGTTCCAAAGATTTTTAATAGATTGGCCCAGATTGAGATACCGTAGATGGTACTCTGGGAAGTCAGGAAAATATGGAGGATGCATCGGGCAGCGGCCCTGATTGTAGTCGCAGCTTACTGAATATGCTTTATTGCAGGTACTACATTTATCTGTTTTCATGTTGCAAGTATAGCATATACCCGCAACATGTGTCAAGTTTAATTTGCGCCGAAATCTTCTGCGCGGTGAATGGTTGGGGCAGTATCAATACCAACACCTACAAAGTCGTCCATTGGATCAGAATCCGATACAGCCAATACTTCTTTGTTGTCAAGGTAGACTAGCTTGAGTTTCTCACCCAGATGCTCAGTTTCAAATTGTCTGCTCCATCGACCATGTGATACTAATACATACTGTCCGGGCTGTACCCAATCAATGCCTTCGCCTACTAAGCGTACTTTGGCCCAGCGCGGTCGTACTCCGCGATCCTTGCCATCTTCGGATTTGATAATAATGCCGCTGGCAGTAACACGGTCATCAAGCCCCATTAGTTCAGCAAGGACGCGATTTTGTAAAGGTCTAATTGTTTGCATTATAGGCTCGTTGGGGTTGATTGTACTTTTGGAATAACCTGCATGCTGCCATCGGAATATTCAACTTCTGTCGCAGGGCCATCAATGGTATTAACTTCGCGCGAAGCTACTATAGTAGGAATATTGTCAGCACGTACTGGATTATTCTGAACTGGAGTAATGCTTTCATCAGCTTTTAGGCTAACAGTTTTGCTCTCATTATTTTTAATATCTGCTAATGCACGTGATATTGTTTGTGTGGGAATTTTTACATTGCCCTTTGCATCTACAATATCTCCGCGGGCGTTCATTGATACATTACCAACGGCCCTTGTATCACCATTTTTTTCAGCGAACGCACTCATGTTGAACTCTCGTCCAGTGTGCGTTTTGTACCGTGAATTGCTCATCTAATAAACTCCTTGATATCTAAATTATACTTAACCGAGTTGATACTATGTAGTCCTGCCAAATACAATAGAAAGGAACTAACTGAACTACCTCTACCAACTCCCCAGACAATATCATTGCCCTTCATTACCTCTACCAAATAGATCATAAATCTAAGCATTGGTATCATTTTCTTTTCTCTATACAATCTCAATTCTTCTACTACTCGCAAGGCTTCTTCCAACGTTTCTACCTTGGTTGCAAAGTAAACGTCTAAATCAAGTTCTTCGATATGTGCAGGAATATTCCATTGCTTAACTGCTTCTTCAACTGATTCTGGTAGCTCGACAACACTAAACACTTTATTCTGCCCCAATGCAGAACAACCAGCATCATAAGTTGTTAGTAGACTACGATCCGCTGTAAGCAATCCCATTTTACCTTGGTACAATAATTCTACCAAATCATTCTCCACTAATGTTGTAGTTGGCATGTTAGATAATGCTGTCTTTGAATGGATCATCACTATCACTTGCTGCAAAACTTTGCTTGTAGCCAATTTCATACATGGCTTGCCGAATAGCATCCATATGATTTAAAATTTGATTTTTAACTTCTTGACTTGCACCGCCAGAATATGCAGCGTTGTATTTTTTAGTGATCATACGTTGCCGCTCCATAAGTTGGTCAAACGTCATTGAGAGGTAATCAATTTCCATAATTAGCTCGGACTAAAAGAACTACCGCAACCGCATGTAGTTTGTGCATTTGGATTTTCAATTGAAAATCTTGAACCGTTTAAATCTTCTTTGTAGTCAATGACTGCATTTGTTAGATATGTCATGCTCATCGAATCAATTGAGACCTTGATACCATTTTGCTCAAAATTAAAGTCGTCGTCGTTCACATCTGCATCAAATGTAAAGCCATATTCCATGCCCGAACATCCGCCACCTTGCACAAAAATACGCAATGCTACACCTTCCAATTTGGCATCTTCGGAGATAATCTCCTTAACCTTGGCGTATGCTGCATCTGTAATGTTTACTTGATTATCCATATTAGTTCCTTAGAATGGTATCTATTAACTCTTCCTTTTTCTTGCGGGAGTTAATTAGTATAGCATACTTATGAGCATAAGCTATGACCTCTTTCTTCGTCATAGCACTCAATGTATCCAGATTGTGCTTTGATTGCACTACAATTTCTTTATCAATGATTGCAGCGTCTTGATCAATTTGCTTGCCTAGAAATGATTTAATGTTAGACATACGACTCTCCAAGCGTAACGTTTGCTATAATAGCATCTTCTTGTTTTTCAAATAGCAACCAGGTATTCTGTTGTCCAAAACCCCAGCCAGTCCATCCTTCTGCTACGTCGGCTATGGACTCGATAATAGTCAGCGAGATTCCTTCAGCTTCGGGTTGGATTGGTAATCCCCAAACCTCAGCAGGCCTGACAGCTTGAGTTAAGCTATAGCTTTGCTGAAGTTCTTTAAGTTGAAGTAATCGCATTAAGCGAACAGGTCCTCATTCCACTCACGGTGTCCTTCACGGAACGCCATATTACTTTGTGTTTCACGTACTTCTACTTTGTAACACCAAAGACGCTTTGATTCGCCCTCACCCCACATCTCTGGGATGTAAACGCCATTGACATACTTGTAAAGCATGTCGCTTAGGCCTTCGCATCCTAGTTTAGGTAGCACTACGATCTTAGCCATGTTCCGCTCTTGCAGCAACTTGAATGTTTCCATATCCGGATCATCCTGTGCTACAATAAGTGTATGGTCGAATTGACTCTCTAAGGTCTTCTTTAGTTCTTTAAGTCCGCCGTAGTCAGCAGCCCAATTACGTGCATCTAGCTCGTTAGTTCCAAAGTAGAACTTCATGCTAAATGAATAGCCGTGAATTAGATTGCAGTGTGAGTCGGATCGCCATTGACGATAAGCGCACGGAAATGCATCATGATACTCTTTAGTTGAAGTATATTTGTATGCGACTGGGGTTAGTGTTGTTGCCATTGTTTTCTCCTATGTTGATTATAGCATAGGCAGCAGAGTTTGTATACCGGGATGATGTCCGAAGACCGGTGTATTACTTAGTACAGTATTAACGAGAAGTTAACTCATTGATACCAAGAGCTTTGAAGGAACGTTGCACACCAACCAGTTGGCTCCAGCAATCCCATAGTGCATGGTGAGCAGCACCTTGTGGTCGTTCAAGACCAGGAACAAGTGCATATAATGTGCGGGCATCACGAGCCTGCCAATACTTCCATGCAACCCCGCGCTTCAGTTCACGACTAAAGTGTTCAAGGATGTTTAAGTCGAACCCGGTACCATTTGCCCAGATAGCGTCAACACCACCGCACCAGCGATGGAAATCGCGCAAAACATCACGTATATCAACACGGCCTTCTTCATTAAATGCTTCCTCTCTAACTTCTTCAGATTGCTTTCCCCACCAAGCAAGGGTGTCGTCATCAATGACATGATCTAATCCTTCAAAACTTTCAAAACTAACACGTCGATAAAACGTATCCATCTTCTCCATTGGATTGTTAGTATCCTCTGCCCAAGGGTTAAAACGAATAGCGCCAATAGTAAGCATTAAACTATTTGGTTTAGTGCCAAGTGTTTCTAAGTCAACCATAATATGATTGCCAGGCTTGTTGTAGTTCATTTCATTTGCCATTATTTTCTCCTATGTTGATATTATACTGCAAGCCAGCCGCACTGTCAACCTAAGATGATAAATAAAAGTGCCGATCACGATACTCGACATATCTACCGGCTCTAACGTTCTGGAGGAACATCAGCATGATTATTTATCTATACGTCAAGACACATAATGTCACTGGCCTAAAATATCTTGGCAAAACAATAAGAAAAGATCCACACAAATATCCAGATTCTGGAACCAGATGGACCAGTCATCTAAAAGTACACGGGTACGATTATACCACTACAATCCTCAAAGAATGCACTTCAAATGAAGAAGTCAAAGAACTTGGTCTATATTATAGTGAGTTATGGAATGTGGTTGACAGCGACGACTGGGCAAACTTAATTGCAGAATCTGGTGAGGGCGTAAAACAAACTTCAGAATCAATTGCAAAAGGTTTAGTAACTAAACTGGCAAAATATGGTACTTTGAATCTCACTAGCCCGGAATCAGTTGCCAAAGGCGTTGAAACTAAACTGGCAAAATATGGTACTTTGAATACTATTACGTCAGAATCACTTGCCAAATGCCGTGTCACTAAAGAGGCAAATGGAACTACGAATCCAAATAGTCCAGAATCAATTGCTAAACGACTGGCAACAATGAAGGCCAATGATTCACATAAACGATCGCCGGAAACTATTGAAAAATATAAGCTAACAAGAGCCAAAAATAAAGCTGCTAAATTAGCAAGCAGTTAGTTCAGGCTGGAGCTTCTACTTTCTTCATCGACCATGTGCCGTTGTTGTTATCAATCCATTCAAGAGTGTCGCCTTCTTTCCATCCGGCATTATCTAATAGATCCTGCGGTAGTGGCAGTACAAGATCGCCACTACCATCTTCTGCATCCTCAAGTGTTATAGTCCAAGATGTCATTTGATCTTCTCTCCGTTAAAATTCTTTGTCGACAGCATAGATGGAACATTTGCTGCAAGACGTTCGAGCTCGTATGCACTTGGATAGTGCCGCATTATCCAGCGAGCACGTTCTCGAATTTCCCCGGGCACTCTTGGAGTCACTTGCGGTATAAGCAAGTCTTCAATTAGCTTTAGTCCTTCTACCATTGCTCGATAGCGTTCATCAGGCATTGTCATTATTAGTCTCCATTGGTGTCATTGGCCTTGTAGTGCAAAACTCGCACGTAGGATCATTGCATTTATCTTCTGCCCAAATGTTACAAGATTCACAATAGTAACAATCGTACTCTTCCGAGTACTTTTTTGGTACTTGGCAACATACAGTAGAAGTTAAGTCCATAGACTTTCTCTAATCTTAATAAGGCGTATCATCATAGCCTCATCTTCTTTTTCGTATGCAGCTTCAATCTTTTGCAGAAGCTTATGAGCCTTGTCGCTAGCCTTACGATCTACTGGATCCTTGCTGTTTAGGCTAGAGAAAAAGCTACCCGGATACTTGACACGCATCGCATCGCAGTGAGCACTCCAACCACTGGCATCATGCGGGTCTGGACGAGCACGATAGGTAACAGTCCACCAAGTGTAAAGCTCTTTAATTTCTTTTGCCGAAGTGGCCTGGCTTGTTGGTACAGCTTCACCTTTTTTACCTTCTTCTAACCATTCTTCATTGGTCAAGGTCATTGCCCAGTCAAGGTGATCTAAGCCTGCTTGCGGACTACGCCAAGTTCTCCAGCGCCACCAACCACTTGCATAGAACGGAGGATTGTATTTGGCGCGAGCTTCTTTGTCGCCCCAAGCAATATGACTCCATGCTGTTTCTACTTCGACAAAGTCAACGAGTTCGTTGAAGAGGCATGGAAGAAACCTGTTACCAACATCCTGCCATTGGCCGGGTTTAATGTCGCGAGGGTGAGCAGTGAGACTATGAGTGCCAGTAACCCAACGGTTATTAATATAGTACTTGACATCGTAAATCTTTCTAATTGGCCAGGTGACAAAGTCTTGGATATGTCCAAGTGCTTCTTCAGCCATCCAGTAGCGGAAGTTATGTTTCATTTGGGCAGCAGTAGTCCACTCATCCCATTCTTCGCTTGTGCCTGCACCGAGTTTTTTAGTGCCGCGAAGCCAATCTGCAAAGGAACTGCAACTCCAGTAGTTTGAGTGTTGTGCCATTACTCGTGTCCTTTATTAATCATCTCAACGATAATTGCCAATTCAGTTGTCATTGTACTCAACTTCTCAACTGCGGCAGTGTATACTACTTTTTCATTGTCAGTCATTGGCACTCGCATAGCAGCAAGATAGGTATAACCACATGTTGCAGTTAGTTTAGCAATTTCTTGCTCCATCAAAAGTCGTCTATCTTTTAACATCATTCGTCCTTTGTAATTTCAAGTGGTCCCCAGAACCAAACTTCAGTTTCATAGTTTGACCAGCCATCAGCTTCCCAAGCATACGCATCGTCATCTACCAGTGCTTGCAATCTGTCACGTTCTGCTTCTTCCATATCGTCGGGCCAAATAATTTCATTGTACCAACCATCGTCGAGCGATTCTAGTTCGCCTTCGTATTCGATGCTGTTCATTTCGATACTATCTTCGTCACTGCTGCCAGTTGGCATTGCAACTCGCTCAAATTCTGGTGGCTCGTCTCCGTCTGTTTCAACAGCCCAAACACCCCATCGATATCCGTTGACACGTCGAATGACCATGTCATCTTTTTGCCAAAACTCGTGTTCTTCAACACTCTTTTTATCTGCGGTTGCTACATTCCACCAGGTCATAATTATTCCTTAAACGTCTCGTTCCATTGTACAGGCTTCTGCTACCAGTGCTTGAACTTCTTCTAATGTACTGCACAATAGCTTGGCGTTCACATAGTCGCCCTTTTTGTTGCGGCCACCAACCTCAACCATGAAGCCATTGTCGTACATGTTGATTGAAAAGTTCTCATTTACTTTTGTCAGCTTGTCGCTGAGTTTTGTTACTGTTTTAGCTGTTGCCATTTTAGTTCTCAAGTTGATTAACAATTACACCAGCTTGCTTTAAAAAAGCAATCCCAGCGTCACTACGATAGTTATCGCGATAAAACACTTGCTTAATACCACTTTGGAATATCAGCTTTGCACATTCAATGCAAGGGCTGTGCGTTACAAATAATACAGCGCCTTCGGCAGATTCCGGGCTACGTGCAACCTTTGCAATTGCGTTTGCCTCTGCATGCAACACCTCTGGTTTAGTTTTTAGTCCATATCGCACTGTGCGGCCTGCTTCTTCGTGCCAGCCTTCGTAGGGATATTGTTCTTCAAACTCTTCTGGGCTAAGCCAACCGCCTGCGCCCGGATCATATACTCGATCCTCACAAGTGTTATCCCAGCCAGATGGCATACCATTGTAACCAATGCTGATGATACGGTCCTCTTTAACAATAATAGAACCAACTTGAAGTCTACGAGCAGTGCTTAGTTTAGCATACGTCTCTGCAACTTGCATGTGGGCTTTAATAATTTTAGGTTTCATACGATAAGTATAACACTTGTTTAAGGAAAAGTCAATGAAAATTATTTTAATCCACGGGGCCAATGCATCCAAAATATCTTGGAATTGGATTGGTTCATCTATTAAGAACCACGATAGATTTGAGTGGGGCATGATGTCAAGTCCAGAAAAGAATTTAGAAGCAATGGAAAAGGAACTCGACGAGCCTTGCTTTGTTGTTGGCCATTCAATGGGCGGACTTTATGCGTGGCACCTTGCTAATCGGAATCCAGAGTTGGTGGTTGGTGGTATGAGCATTGGTACACCGTTTGGTGGATCTATCCAAGCAGGCTTTTGGAAAATGTTTAACATCAATGTGCCATGGTTGCAAATGTTAACACGACACGAACCTTGGACTGCACAAACCAGATTGCTCGAAACTCCAGTGCCGTGGACCAACGTGGTTACTACTCATGGCTTTGATCTATTTGCAGTAGGAAAGAATGACGGTGTTGTTACAGTTGAAAGTCAGCGCGAACTGTATGGACCGCACACAGAAATTGTGTTGGACTACGGACACAATGAAGTTCTCCAAAGTCCCGAGCTATTAGAAATTATAAGTTCTAAACAATAACAGGGGCACGTTGCTGGCCCGGTTTAGTTCCGTGCAATTGCTGACCGCTTTTGCGTATTAGGTCAGCCATATACTGTGGACTAGCTTCCCATAGGTCTCGCATGTCCTGGTATTCCATATGATCAGCAGTTGAATAGCCCCATACTTCTGGATGCCGATGTTCGTTAAAACGTGCTCGTAGCATGATTCGTGAAATAGTATGTTGTGCATCTCTACTCATTTCGCCGCCAGAAAGTCTAGACATTACTTGTTCTTCTACCATGTCACTATATGGAACTAGGGTGTCGAGACCTTCGTTATCAAATAGAACGATCCATTGTGTACTCATTAGATTTCTCCGTTTTCAAGTACGCCCAATGCGTAGGCGAGATTATCTACATTTGATATGCAAGGGCGAACAAGAGTATGTCCGTCATGATCGTCATACACTGACAACATTGGAATATTATCAACTCCAAGGATTAATAGCAATTGCCGGCTGTCAACACTTGCAAGTATAATAACATTAAACATTTGGCGTTTCCTCTGGTTCAACAATTACACCTTGGAACTTTGGAAAGTTCTTGCCAAAGTTTACATTAAGTTCGGCAGCATCTTTACCCTGCACTAAAAACTCTGAGGTTAATGCATTGTACGCAAACTGCATATTACCATGTTCTTCAACTCGAATAAAGATTATCCTTGTTAATGCTTCTTTTACAGCGGCATGAACTAATGTATCTTCAAGTTTATTTTCCAGGCGCTTTACCCACGCCTTTAGTACAGATGATGCAATCGCCAGAGCTGCTAATCCTGCACACAGGAATACCAAGAAGTCGATTACATCCATATTACATCGCCTTTAGTGAAATCAAATTTTCAATTCGAAAGCTTCTCCACTCTTGCTTGTTAGTGCAGAACACACTCATTACAGTTGGGTTAAACTTTTTAGCACGTGGCCGCGGAGTATCTTCAGTTGGTGTAATTTGCACTACTACAGGAAGCAGTGCTTCGTTCAGCGTACAAGGCATGGTGCGAATTTCGCCATCTACCTTCTTAAAGGTAACTTCCACGTTTGCATTGTCTTTGAAGAATGCTTCCAATACAACACGGCGTTCTTCAACTGTGCCTTCAAATTTGTTAATCATCGATTTCCCCTTATTGATTTATATTCAGTGACTACTTTTGGACCATTGCTTTCAAAGTCCATACCTGCTGCCTTGCCTTCAAACATTCGACCGTTCCAGGTCATTAACAGTTTAACACTCTTGTTAATTGCAACTGTCAAGTTTCGTTTTTCGTGAAATGCAATTACTTCTGCATCCATCTCTCGACCAGATGCAACTGCCTTCACTGTACATTTATCGCTGTTCATTTATTGTCCTTTACCAAACGATGCAACACTGCAAACTCCTTGCGGGCCTCATCCAAGTTTGGATATGCTTTGCATAACTTGTCCAACTCTGCTTCTTCTGACATTTTCTTATACACCCAAGACATGACATGTGATAACATTGGACCTGCTACAATATGTGCTTCTTGTCCGTGCATGTCATGTCTAACACCATCCCCATTGATCACTAACATCTTTTGTGCGTTACCGTCCCAATAAACTGCGCCACTATGGTAAGGTCCGCCTTGCCCCGACAGGCCAACGCTTATTATGCTATCAGGACTGGATATAGTTTTAATCATCGTATTTGTTTAATTGCTAAATGTCGTTCTAGTATAACATCTTTTACAAAATTAAGCAACTGATCAGCAGTCCAATTATTATCCAACCATTCAGTTTCCCAGTCATCAAGTTTCCATAGCATATCAGTATGCATTGTTTTGATAATGTTCTCTAGCCTCTTAATATGCGGTGTTGGTCCTTCAAACAGATATGCAAACTTAGCTTCACCACCCCACGAGCCTGTATAGTCTTTTGCACGCCGCTCGTGATTACCAGTGATACCAAATCCTAAACGGAACGGCCCAGGGAGTATATAGAAAAACATTATGCAGCCAATAAGGTAGTGTTGTTGTACAATTCTTTAATATCGTCATCAACAAAATCTAGGATCTGTGCAAAGCGATCCAACATTGGTTGTGGAATACGCTGAGTACCACCCAAGTTACGATACAGCATTACTAGCACGGCTGCAATAGAATCGTCGTCCCATGATACTTCGTAACCGTATGTATGTTCGCCCCACAGCTTATGTGCCTTATGCACAGAAGCATGAAACTCGTACAAGCCTGCAAAGTAACCTTGCAAAATTCCAGCAAGTTCTCCGAGAAACTTATCAGTGATTTTAATTTTAGCTGCCTTGAATGCTTTAGCAATGTCTGCCATCATAAACCACAACGAGCCGTCAATGGCATCATAATGAAAATACTTGTCATGAAACTTACAGCACAATTCTAGTGTCTCTGCATCTAAGTTAAGAGCGCCCATGTGTGTAAATGTGCCAGGCTTGCCAACAAACTGACTATCGAGATCAACTGGATAGCAGTCGTACTTTTCGCAAATTTGTTGCTTTTGTTCTGCAGACACATCATCTTCATCAGTTGAGCCATCAATACGAACGCTCATTACTTTGGTACGGTGCTCATACCAAGGGCTAACTTTCTTTTTGCCTTTGCCATTAATCAGTGCAAACGCTTTACGAGCAAACGCTTTGCTGGTTGTTTCGACATACAGAACTGCAACTTCAACTTCGCGCCAATCGGTTTCGCCTACAAACAATCCTGCATCAACAAGCCCGGCAATAGTTGCCGCAGTGTGCTGACCATCTACAGCGCAAAATTCATCTTTGCCCGGGGTCTTAACACAATATACTACTTGCAACAAGCGTGGATCAAATGTACCAGTTGCGGCAATTTTCTTTGCACAATGTTTGACGTCGAGCGCACGTTGGATATCTTCGTCGATGGTCAGCTTACCTAGCTTGACCATCATTACCTTTGGTCGCAGTGTTGGATCAAGCACAATTGCATTTGCCTTATACTCTTTAATAAGAGCTTTCCATTCCTTGGAAGTGTTCAGATCAGTAAGGCGGTTACCTAGACTAATAACTGTTGCAATTGTGTTCTTTAAAGGATTGCGATTTTTAAGAATATTTGGCTTACGAACTACATCTTGATACACTGGCAACATATTAATTCCTTTTTGCTGTTTAAGTAATAATTATAACACGGCTTGAGCCTGCTGTCAACCGTTTTTCAGACTATTTTGTGTTGTATTTTAGCAACATCTTATAAGCAAAGTATCAAAAAGACCAGTGCCAGTATAGGATGACCAGTGCAAAGCAGTGCAAAGAATCCAAATAATCCAGCCATGATTATGCAGAATACGGGGAATAAATTTCCTGATTATACCACGCCTTCATCACCTGAGTAAGTGCAGTAAAGTCGTAATGGACCGCTTTGGGTCGAGTTACTTGGCGTTGATCATGGGCAGTATTTTTTTCGCGGGCGGTGGTCATAAGGTTTTCTTTATAGTGAACGGATGTGATTGATAACTTCTTTTGCATCTTTGTATTGTGATGCTTCAATTGCTTCCTCAAAATAAACCTGTTGCATGTCAGCAAGTTCATTTAGAAAATCGTTAATTTGATCAGCCCGGATAACACGGTACGTCATCTGGTATTTCTGTGAATAGTCAGGAGTTGGTTTCGGATCCATTACGCCACCTCAACAATAGTTTCTAAATTTTCCACCAGCATGGTAGCAGTACTTGCCAACACTTTGAGAACCTTAATGCGTTCCTCAGAAGAGATATCTACTTCTAGACGTGCCATGCACCGTTGCATAAGTTGCATCATGTTAACATTTTGCATTATGATTTGCTCACTGAAGTCTTGAATAAGAAGCCACATAGTATAGTCAGGCCCCAGGCCTGCAACCAAGTTACTTCAGCAACACCTGCGACTGCGCCAACCAAGCAACCGTTCCACAGCATGAACACGGGCCAACTCAGCAAGAAGCTGAGAAACATTACACCAGCGATACCAATAACAATTGCGGCCAGCGCAAGGATAAGTTTTTCCATTATGCCACCTCGAGCATGTTAGCTGGCACATTTACAAGTCCACCGCGTCCGTATGCAGAGCAGTTGACCAAGATGTTCTTGATTTTGATTTTGTTAACAGTGCCTTGATAAACAACACCGCTTCTGGGATCAGTAAATTTTACAGTGCAACCAATGGTAATAGAACGTTTGGTCTGCTTGCCAAGTTGCGCACGATTCCAACGGATAGCATCACCAATGCTGGTCAGCTCGGTATTGGTGAAAGTGCCAAACATGATTGCTTTGTTGATTTCCTGGATATTCATAATAGCTCCGTTTGCTGTTTAAGTATTAATTATAACACCGAATCGATAACCTGTCAACCTGATGGGTTATTGTGTTGTTTTTAAACAACACCTTCTTCTAGCACTTTTGCAGGGAAACGAATCTCACCATCGTATTCCAACTGGCTGCATTCAAACTCGGTCATGTAGTCATCTTCCACAATCACATAACCCACAATGTACTGACGGCTCCAAGCCTCGTTCCACTCAACCTGATCACGAACACTGTCCACAATCATCTGCAGATTCTTCTCTGCAAACTCATGGGCAGGATTAAAACCGTCCAAGGGCAAAAAGTACTCCTCGCCGCCCTTCATTTTCCAGTACTGCGGGCACTCACCTGTACCGTCCCAATCATGCGCACCATAATTTTCCATGTACTGTGTAGTGATGCAAACTTTCATTTTAAGTCCTGTTTGTTGCTGTCTATGTGTATATTATAGCGCAAGTTGAGCCTATTGTCAACCGTTTTACGCCATTTTTTTAAGTTTTGTGACAGTTTTTGGCTTGTTTTTACGTACAATCCGTGGTTTTTTTACAACAAACTCAAGGGACATATAATGTGCTACAAGTTTCTTAGAAATGTTATACACAATATCTGAGGAATCATCATCTAAGATCCATTGCACAGGGCATTGTGCCCAGGACATGGTAGTTCGAAATTTCTGAAATGCTTTTCGATGTTCGAGGTTCGCTGCATCAAAGATTGCAAACGGTCTATTCTGCAACGCAAAAGTTTTAAGCATGATATCCTAAGATTGTTGTCATGTGCGTATTATAACGTAGTTTGAGTCAGTTGTCAACTAGAAAATATTCTAATATATGTTGCTCAAGTACATAAATCCGTGTACAATACGTAGATAAGTAAACTAACAAGTTAAACAATCATGATCATCGACGGACAATACCCAGCTCTTCTGCTTAACGCAGATTTTCAACCAGTGCAGATGCACCCGTTGAGCACAATCACTTGGCAAGATGCTATTAAAGCAGTTATTTCCGGGCGTGTCAGCGTGGTAGCAGAGTATGAAGTTGATATCCATAGTGCTACAGAAATCTGGCGCCTTCCTAGTGTGGTGGCCCTAAAGGACTACGTTAAGCGTGACCAGCGACCAACGTTTAGTCGCTACAACGTTTACCTGCGGGACCAGTTTACCTGCCAATATTGTGCAAAAGAATTTGAAACCAAGCAACTGACCTTTGACCACGTTATCCCACGTGCAGCCGGAGGTGTTAGTTCATGGACCAACGTTGTTGCTGCCTGTGGCCCATGTAATCATCGCAAGGGTTCAAAGCTGGTTCACGAGGCTCGCATGAATCTTTTGAAGAAACCAGTTGCACCAAGTGCATGGGACCTTTATGCAAGTGGAAAGAAAATCCCTCGCAAGCATACAGATTTGCATGAAACTTGGAGGGATTACTTGTATTGGGATGCTGAACTAGAATCTTAATCTTGTACTAAGCTAATGTCGTGATCGATGTTAGCACGCCACATCAACCGCTCTTCACCTTCTTTTAGGTCTGGAGCGGTTCGTCTATGTACAAACGGCCAATTGTCATAAAGGACAATGTCATTTGGCGCCCATTTCTGTTCGTACACACACTCTGGGATTTCTGCCATTGCTTCCATTAGTTCTTCAACAATACCAGTACCCATGCTGTTACCGCTGGCGTCTTTGGTATCTAGAATCCAGCTATCTGCAATGCCATGATAGTTGCAACGTGGACTCCAGCGTTTGGTAATTGGATGTTGTTTCATGCTTGGCCATTCAATAATATTGTTGCCTGGCGCATGCCAATTTTGTTGAATAATTGTACGTGCTTCCCAACGCTTGCGTAAGGTTGGATGCACTTCTGGATATGCAATCTCCATATCCATCCAGTAAGTAAATCCTGCAAGAGGATTAGGTACTGTCTTCATGTAAATGCAACGATGCGGGAACTGAATGCCACCGTCTACTCGATTGGCAATGTCTGAATGCCAAGGCATTTTAAAATCTTGTAATCGCTTAGATAATTTATTGCTCATCGAAGTCATAAAGCGATGTTGCCCGTCTCCGCTAGGTACATATTCCCAGCGTTCACGGCTTGAAATGTATGCATCACGACCCCATGGTTTACCCCAAAGTGCAAGGAATTTCCAATATGTTAGCTTATCCCAATTAGGAGCATGGAATACCAGCATCTTACGATCGTAAAGTAATCTTCGTAATTCGTGCGGATCTTGCTCAAATAAGTCACTTATGTCAGTGAACTCTGTACCCCACTTCTCGTATATGTTTTTTACTTGCATTGTGTATTTAACTCAATATGTCTCCTTGACAATATCGAATTCAGTCACTGGATATTGTGTCTTAAACTCTTCACTCTTTACATATTCATTATATGTTTTCGCTTCAAAGAACATTTTTTTAAAGATGCTTTTATGACTACCTTTTGGAAGTACTGTGAGATAGATTGATTTTGCTTTGCCTGCCATTTTAGTTCCTTAGTGAGTTAATAATTTATGTTGATAATTTTGAGTATTAGCGAACCAACCACTCTGAAATACTTTCGCCGTCAACTGTTCCTGTTATATCATGTAACCGTTTCCAATTTGGATTGCATACGCTACTATCTCTAATTGGTGCACGGCCTAATAATATTACGATTCCCCAATTTGGTCGTTCCCATCGTGGATGATACTGACCAACAACTTTGCTAGGATTTTTAAATTCTTCGCTTAGAATTTCTCGATGCAACTTATGTCCGTTCCAAGTATCGTGATAGTAAGTTGCATTCAACGGTACCACAATGCCAGCAGGAATACGATCTGCTTCGTACCAATGTCTGTAGCCATCTACTATCCATTCAACCATGCTTTGTGATTCCCATAGTAAACGGTTAAGCGGATCGCGTAAATGCTTTCCGTGCCATTCCATTGGGCTTGCATTACTAATTGCAGCAACAGCAGTATTATCACCACCAACTACTCCGATAATATCTGTGTCTTTTGTAGTAGTCGAACTGCGATTAAATTCTACAATTTTATCACCAATGAGGACAACTGTTTTGCCACCACGGTCTTCATTTGTTGGGTTTCCGTCTGCCCATTCAAACATTTCTGCAAAGCCCGTTGCTGCACTCATTTTAATTTTGCTCCAAGTTGTTCCAACACTTTTCTATAAAACGGTTCACCTGCTGCTACTTGTTCTTGCCAAGTTTTGCCTGCGCTGGCATCTGCAGGGTCACTGATGTATTTCCATATTTCAATACCAAGGCCCAGGCGGTTTGCTACCTTGGCCACACTGTATGCTTCCATGTCAACCACGTCACATTCTACGCGAAGCTTCTCGGGTTCTATAATAAAGATATCACCAGACGCACATGTCTTTCCTGGACCAGGCATAATTATCATGCTTTCGGGATCATTAAAATGTATACCTGGGCGCATGCCAAGTGCCATTAAGTTTATATCGTGTTGCCAGACTGTGTTGATACGATGTATGCCTGTGCCTAATCTAATGCCGCCTGCTGTGCCTAAATTAATAATACGATCAGGTTGATAGGTATTACATAGCCGTACAGTTTGGATTGCAGAATTTACTTTACCTACACCAATGCAGTAAACATTTGCATATTCTTTAAACAGGTTAGGAGCTTCAGCTTCTAGTGCAAATACAATTATATCACTCATTTAATAATCCAAATACTTGAATACCTTTTTCTTCTAACATTTGTTGACCAGATAAAAATGTTAGATTGACTAATACAGCCACGCTCATTGACGTGTACGGAATATTTAAATTGTTATGCAACAATTTGCAAATTGCATCTGCTGTGCCTCCAGTTGCTAGTACATCATCTACAATTAGTATCTGACGATTGCCTACTGGAGTAGATGACAGCAACTCCAATGTATCTGTACCATACTCGAGTTCGTAAGTCTGGCTCCACACATTTCCCGGAAGTTTTCCTGGTTTTCTTACTACATGCAACGGTAGTTTACAATGGTTTGCAGTTGGTGCACCCCAAATGAACCCACGAGCATCTGCAGCAAAAATATCTTGTGCATTACATGTTTCGGCGACTGCTTTAAACCATTGCACACTTAGATCAAATGCACTTGGGTTTTGGCAAAGCTCGACTGTGTTAAGATATTTGACTCCAGTTTTTGGCCAATCTGGATATACTGGAATATGGTGGCGGATAAGATTTGAAGTGGCCAAAGTAAGATATGTTAACATACATTTAATTATCATTATCTAGTATAACTGTTTAATCAAAAATTCCGTTTTGACCATATTGCGGATTAACAAGGACTTACATTACAATCTTGACACGAGTTAGTCGAGTTTCTGTGTAACTATCTCGATCAATGCCGTGTGCTTTGACTACCCCAACAATAGGAAACTGCTCAGGAGAGTCTGGCCACATGTCAATCATTTTACTTGACGACCAAAAATACAAGTTGGTGCCATCTGTTGCACGTACAACTGAACCAGGAAACGCTTTGCCTTCATACTTTGATAGTATGGTCACATTTAAGCGCAGGGAATCTCCTACGTTTCCTTGATGCCGACTTGACGATCCGAGTTTAAACAGCATCTCGTTCTTGTAATCTTTAATAGTGTCCCGATGGTATCTTGCACCCATACATGCCAAGAACGCCATTGCCTTGTAGTCAACATTGGCTTCGGATATTAGATTGATAATCTTCTGATCAAACTCAGTTGACTTTCCGCTCAGGGCATCAAATACAAGTCCTTGAAAGTGTTCTGCAAATTTATCGCCTTGGCTGTAGTCAACTTCCGTTAGACTACATAGACCCAACGTGATCTGATCAGCAATAAGTTCACGATTGGGTCGAAGCGTAACGTTGCCAGTTTCAGCATCGCATTCGGGAAACTTAACATAAGCTCCTTTATTAATACGATCAGCAAATGCTACCAACGCCCATGCAATACGAATAGGCAGCTTCTTGTCTTTGAGAATAGCTTTACGTTCTTCGGGAGTCATTTCAATTCCTTGTGCATATTTCAACCTACTGCATTGCGATTACAATTTTCATGCTGTAGTATAACATAATATTGCTGGCAGGGCAATCTGTATTTAGATCACACCTGCCAACCGGGCCACAAAGATCATATCTTCACTGCGAACGCCAATGAAGTACGGACGGGGTTGATTACGGCTTGATGTGCCCCAATGTGTTTGCCACTGTGTTTGAGCATTGTGTCCACGAACATATTCGGGACCAAATTGTTCACGCATAAACGATTCTACCTTCCCAACCTTTGAATCCCAGCAGCTGAACCTAATGGCATGTTCCATTCTATGTTCTTTGTACAGTTTGTATCTGTTATTCAGCTTGATTACTTTACTTGTAACTTTCATCACTTACCTCATTTTCTTATGCAGCAACATAATCAACTTGTTGACGGTTGCCACTTAACACTTCAGCAAACTGCTTCATACCTTCTACACGAGCCATACCTGGCCAGTCTGCGGCGTACATACGGAAGTCGTAGCCAAAACTCTGGACATGGCACTTGTGCTTTTCGCTGTAGCGCATACCTCCTCCACCGCCTGTGCCAGTGTGGGCACGTTGACGACCAGATCGGAATCCGTGCAATCCGCGGAACAAGTCGCCGCCTAGGTACACACCATCCCATTCTTTAGGCCAAGCAACAATCCAATCAATACGACCGCTCCAACCTGGGTAGCTTCGAGGTCGGCCATCTTTGGAATCCTGGCTGCTCCAGCATTGTACACCGTTATGCGGGCAACTATGACTATTGCTGACTTCAGGATTCCAACGAACATCAAAGCGTTCAAACTCTAGTAGTCGAGGAACAGGGCAAACAACGTTGTCTTTTTTACGGCCCCGTCCCTTGCCAACACGTTCCCAATCATTTGGATCATGCTTGGCAGCTTCGGCCCAGAACATGTCTTGATTACCAAGTACCATCAGCTTCCACTGTTCAATAGTCTGTTCGCACTCGTAAAGTTCGTTCCACTTTTGGTTTGCAACTGCTTCAATCACTGTGAGACGGCGCTTGGTAGCACGTTCACGAGCAAGCCGACGCAGGTGGCTTGTGTATTTTGTTTGATCCTCAAACAGCTTACCCGTCTGATCACATTTCCAAACTGTAATTTGACTCATATTATTTCCAAACTATAATCATTTACCTATTGCACTGTTTCAGTAAAATACTCAACTGGAATCAGCACACCGTTGACCGGGACTTCTGTACGCTTCTCGGCACTGAAGAACTCTAGGCCCTGGTAGTGCTTCCAGAAGTCGCCGCAGGCAAAGTAGGCACGATTGCTGCCACAGATGCTGACAGCGAACAGGAAGTGATCATCCCACGGACGCTTGGCATTCTTACGGATGCTGTCGTACTTACGGATAACTTCTGGATGTGCTGTGTACTTGATCATTTTAATCCCAATACTTTCTTTTCTGCTTCTGATAGTTTAGCCAGGGCACGTTTGCGGAGTTCACCGTTTTCGTATTCTGTCAATTCATCTAAACTATCAAGGATAACAAATTCTCGTTCATAGACAGTATCGTACTTGTTATTTGCTAGCCATGCCTGAGCAGCTTCTTTAGTTGCTACATAATACTTGTGGTTGTGGCGATCACCACCATCCCAAGTTTGAATATCCCAGCACTTAATGATTTTCATTTTTCAACTCCGTACTTGGCAAGTTCTTCAAAGGTGTCGATGGTGCCATCCTCAATCAAATAGATGAGAGCTGCAAAGTCCTCATGTTCGCTGCAAGCATACACTTCATCCTGCTGTTCATAGGCCAGGGCTAACAGTTGTTCTTTCATATCAACGAACGGCCAAACGCTTGAACACTGCCAGGATTTCAGGCTTGTTCATCATTGCATCAAAAGCTTCTTGTGGATTGTAGTACTCGCCAGTCTTGCGATCCTGCACACGATTGACTTCTTGCCCTGCGATGCGAGCCTGCTCCTTCTTCTGGAACTTTACGATCTCTTTCTTGCTGACTTTCATTTCTGTTTGCCTCCAATGACGATTGCCAAAACGCAGAGCAAGGGTGCTACTACAAGAACAAAAATTACGGGGATTGCTTCTGGTATCATCATGTGCTCCTTGCTGTCTATGTGTTAATTATAGCGTACTTTGGCCCTGCTGTCAACCGTTTTTCAGACTATTTTGTGTTGTATTTTAGCAACATTATACGCATAAGTAATTACAATGAACATATTACCACAATTATTGCCTGCACTCACTGCTGAACAGCTGGATGCACTAATATTATGCTTTGAAAATAATAAACAATTGCAAATATTACCTCAGCGTAAGTTTGCATTGGATCTTGGTCCAGCGTTGGAAATTGTAAAGCCTATTATAGATAGTGTATTGGGTATAGGCACATGGGAAGTAACCGGCGGCAACTTTTTTGAGACTGAAACTGGTTATCGAGTACATGCTGATACTGGTAAAGACGGACCAGATCGTGTACTGCAAACATTTGTGTTTCCGTTGCGATATGACTTGCGTACAGATATTCCAGTGCGATTGGAACGTAATAGATTTTTAGTGCTTAACCAAACCTGGGCAGGCGATGCAGCGTTCTTCTTACACGGTGAAACAGTTGAACCCAATGAGTATAATCAAGTTATAACAGACTACAAGGATGTTGGTATGTTAGAAGATGGTACCATAGATGGATTATTACTTGACTACTGTCCGCATTTAAATAGTAGTAATTTTGCCGGTCTAACAGTAGATAAACATTGGCAATGGACTCCGGGCGTTCCAATGACATTCCCTCGAGACCGGCTGCATGTTAGTTCTGCGTTTCCGCGCAATGGCGTCAAGCGTAAACTTGGTCTCAGTATTTTTACATCGCCCCGGGGTCACTGATACCTAATTCGTCTAACGCCCATTCACGTTCCTTACAGTTATAACATTCCATACAACGGCCTACGGTTTGTGCTGTACATGAATGAGTAAGCTCGATCAAAGACCATACTTGAAAGACTTCATATAACCCAAGTGTATGCCGCTTATCGACTAATGCAAATGGAATAGTAGTGCCGGGTAATTCAACAGAGTCGGGTCGATTAGGATAGATGCCAGGCAACTCAATCATCTCCTTTGGTGGGTGCTGCTGACTACCATAGAAAAAATGTTCGATGCCATGCTGTGCTCGCGCCTCAATCTCTCCACTGCGACCTTGCTTGCTATGGTGTAGCGTTGGATCGCCAACTTGTATTGGATCTGGCAGGATAATGCCTAGCATAGTATTGATTTTATCTACAATTGGTTTGACGTAATTCCAGGCGCCATCAGCCCGCGCCACAGTAAACAGAATTAGTTCTTGATCACTGCATTCCATCTTACGTTCCAACGCCAGCAAATAAAGTAAGATAGCAGAATCTGCACCACCACTTAGCATCACTCCGATACGTTTCTTTCCGTCTGGGAACTTAATTTCAATCTTACGCTTATCGTTCTCGGGACCTGTGTATGCTATCATTTAATGCCTATGTTGTAAGTGCTTTAATACCTTGTCTACATTCTCTGTTGTAAACGGCACATTCAAAACTAAGTGCCAACTGTCAGGTGTCCAGCTAATTGTGCGATGAGTCAAACGTGTATTAACGTAATATACTCGTCCTATTTCTATATTTGCTTTATTGTGATTATCCATTAGCCAATCATACTCGTACGGGCCACAGTTCTTTAAGAATGCCACAAGTCTAAAGCACGGGCGCGGCATTCCTGGGTGATCTCTATGAGGGACAAAATATCCACCAATGCCACTATTAATGATGAATGAACGTCCAAGTGGTTGCCATTCATCTAGAAAATCTTTAAGACTAGTTAATCCAGGACTGGTGCGATTGCAATCAGTGTATAATGTAGTTGGCACACAGAATTCTGTTTCTTTAGGTGTGTATCCTAGTGCATTTGCTGCTTCAGGAATACTTGGTGCCTTACGATGATCCCAACCTGGAATTGTTGTAAGTGTCATTGACTTACGATTATTAGGGCGATCGGTTCGCGGCAAATAGTCCACCCAATCGTTGCTATATTTTTCAGCAATAACATTCTCGATACCATGGGTATCTAGTTTATAATCAAGTGGTTCAAAGTTTCCAATTTGACTAAGTGCCATTTCTGCTGCTAATAACATTGGGGTCATACCGCCTAACCCTTGGCGACTGCCACTGACACCAGCGCCTACAACTGCATTGGGATTATGTTGATTGAATGTGCTCATGTAGATAGTTATCTACATTACCCCACTGCTGCGAGTCGAATCCCTTTACTGCGAAGCCTATCTTCCCATACAAAGAATGTTTGCTTACCGTGCGTCATTACTCCGCATTTGTCCCATTCCCATTGGTGCACCATTTCATGTGCAACAACTGCAATTAATTTTTTTAGATTTGGGAAATATTTTTGTATACGAATAACAACAGTATAATGTTCGCCCCACCGACTGCCACGTTGCCAACCTTCGCACTCTCCCCAGATATGTCGATGGCTGTAATCACGTACTATGAGTTTTGGTCTTACAAGAATGCCATTGAACACTGCGTTGTTTACCGCAGTGTATATAGTTTCTACCATTTCTTTGGTAACAACCAGCGGTGTATTCCGGCTTTGCTGGGCTGCTGTTTCAACTAGGCGGTGCAGTTGTATTTTTGACACTTTGGAAACCTCTGTGTAACCCGTTAACGAGTATTAATACTTAGTAAGTAGTTGTAAAACTTAAACTACCTACCTGCTACGCATTCTGTGCTATGTTAATTGAAGTTTTAGTCCAGGAATAACATCGCCGTCTACTAACATATCTTTTGGATGCTTTTTACCAAAGAACTCATTCTGGCTCCAATTGCCTGTGACTTCGTCAAAGTCCCACCAGCAGCTGAACCCAAGCATTAAATGTATTCTATGCTTGTTGGCCTTTTCTGTTGCATACGCACGATGCAACACATGAGTGTCCCAGCTATATGCATAACCCACTGGCAAGTGTTCTGGTGGGTAACCCTCTTGTTCTAATAGAAAAATTGGGTCTGTTATCAACGGAATATTGACACGTAAGTTTTCAAACATACTTTCATCTCTGTGCCAAGTTACCCCCGCATACTTCCCTTCACCAACTGGTCCTTCTTGGTCTGCGTATATAATTCTAACAGCAGAACGAACCATGGTTCGTTTACATGTGTCTAAGAATTCTCCAAGGTATCCATGTTTACTTGCTGGAGTACGGTAGCTTAGGCCATACGTATCATAATGAGAATTGCGTGTTGCATAGGTGCGTCTAGTATCTCCACTTAGCACACTAAATGGATTTGCAAGACCCTTTGCCGGATTTGCATTGCCTTGAACTTGTTGATGGATGTCGGAGTCAATCAGTTCGTGGTGGGTAGGATTATATGTCAACCCCAATCCACCATAACCTAAATCTACCCTGGCTTGCTCATTGTTATCTTTTCCAAGTCTATAATTCCATTGGCCGTGTATTTCCATTGATTGCTGAGTATCATGTAACAAGCGTGATAAATCAACCTCTCGCATTTCTAATTTCAATAAGGGCGCAGTGTTAACTGCACTAACACGGCTGTCCTTAAAAGGAGCACGTTGCTGCAAGGCGCCGGACACAGGTGAGTCACCTGGTAAAGTATGTCTGTTAAATGTTAGCATTTTGGAATGATATCCTTGTATTTGTTGTAACTGGCTTCTAATGCTTTGAGCCATTTATAAATGTTCGGGCGACCTTTAACAGCCATAATAATCTTTGGCTTGGCAAGATCAGCACCATGTAAGAATGCACCATTATTGAATACAAACGTATTTGTATCTTGTGGCAAGTCTACATACATTCTATCTTCGTGTGGTACACGTTCTGGTTTAATACCATAACCAGTTCCATTGGTGCGCACAGTCACCGGAGCAGGATTAAAATCCTCTGTACGCTTTGGCCATTTGTTCATATAGAACGTTGGCTTGTCATTTGTATCCCATAGCATAATACGTAGGCTATCTGGAAACGGGTAGATAACAACATCTGGATCAAAGTGCGGATTTACTTGATTAATGTTTGACCATAGCACAATCTTCTCTACAAACATAAACGGCAAACATGCACGTATTTGTTCAAACATCTTGGGAAAATGCATACTCCAATCTTCAACCACTGTATTGCTATAGTTAAACTTAGACGAGTCAATGACAGGATTTAACCAGCAGCATAAGCCCTTCCAGTATTGCGTTTCTGTAGTATCTGCCCTGGTAATGTTAGCATTCTTTTCATTCCAGAGCTTCCAAAATAAATCCCAGTCATCAGGTTCAATGCGCGGAATGTCTAGTGGTACCCAAGGGATGTTAGTCCATGTATGATCAATTGTTGTGATTTCAGGCCAAGCAGTTGGGCTAATGTGTGTTAAGAAGTTAAGGTCAATATCCGGACCCACTTCAACCACATGACCGTTAACACAGGCAAAGTGTTGCCACGGCTTTGTACCGTTCATTAGCATAACAGCGTTTGATTGGTTTAACTGTACCCAATCACTTGTTAAGATTGGCTGTGCTATGTGAAGCGATTGTGTTTTTCCAGTCAACCGAAGTGTTTCTTTATCTACCTCGGCCCATAAAACACGTTTTTGATTTAGTTTTTGCATCAAATACTTATGTGAAATCTTGACGTATTTTATCCAGTGCTTCTTTAATTCCTGCCCAATCATTAAATCGTCGAGCTGACATATTATTAAATGTTCTATTCCAAGGTTGATCTAATAGATATGTGATATGACCGGCTTGTGCGCTGGCCGCTGCAACTAATTCAGTTGATGTGACACATATTGCATTTTGGTAATTTTTTAACATTGAGTGCAGGTTTGCATGTAAACCTAACACATACACATCATCAAACAGTCCAGGGAATACTAGTTCCAAATTTGCTCTGCGTAATGTAGCACGACTCAAATCAGTAGAGCCACGGCATACTGCAATTAGATTCCAACCTTCTTTATATAACTCATTAATTACAGGTCTAGAATCCATCATGGGATATAATGCACCCCATTCCCATGAACGTTCACTGAAATCTTTCATCCAATGATTTGCAAGTTCGTCGGGGACGTTTAACCAAGTGCCAAGAACTTCGCGGGAAGTTATGGCATTGCCTGCTATGTTATGTAATCTATTATGCTTAGACAACCACTTAACAAATCCAGTAAGTGTATCTAAACATACATCATCGATATCGATGATTAATAAGTTTTCTAACTCTGGATCATCCGGCAAGTTCAACAGACACTCCTAAGGGGTGTCCATTTGTACGTGCAATTTGCGTGGACTCCATTGCTTTTTGTTCAGCAACTTCATATGTATAAATTCCTGCGGTACCCTTGCCAAGTTGGTGAACTTGAAGCATAACTGCAACTGCTGCTTCCTGATTCAGGTGGAAAATAAGTTTGAGCAATTCGATTACAAATTCCATTGGGGTTGAGTTGTCATTTAAAATAACAACTTTGTATCGTTCAGGTTCTTTGACATTAAGGTCTGTTTTGTTGATTGTTTGAATTGCAGTTTCTGACATGTTAATCTATCCGTGTTATGTAAGATATTTAGCCAGGACAGGTTATCCTGGCTTGTTAAGTTAACCCTTTGCCAATGGGATTTTCTTTGGCTTATGTTCTTCAACAACAAGTTGTTTTAGTTCAATCACCAGCATACCGTCCTTGAGCACTGCTGTGATAACTTCAATTTGATCAGCAAGTACGAACTCACGCTTAAAGCTACGATTGGCAATACCGCGGTGTAAGAAAGTAGATTCGTCAACAGTTGTAATCTTGGCTCCTATCACAGTCAGAATGTTTTCTTTTTGTAAAAGCTCAATCTCATCGTCAGTAAAGCCAGCAACTGCCATGGTAATACGATACTGTGCATCACCAGTTTTTTCAAGATTAAAAGGGGGATACCCACCATTGGCGGTGTTGGTGCCAACTTGCATTAGTCGATCTAGTTCATGGAACATTCGATCAAAGCCAACACCAATCTTATGGTAGGGGTGAAAGGCTGCGTGGCCCATTGTCATATTAGTCATAAAGTCTCCTTAATAAGCGAGTTTAATAGCAAGCTCATCGCAAGCCTTGCATATACGTTGTTAGTCCTGTTGGCACTAACATGTACTATTATAGTTATGTTCTAACAAATTGTCAAGTTCAATACATCCGCTTTAATTTACCATCGCGAGGTGCGCGTTTGCCATCGCGTTCATCAGTCTCAACTTGTTTTTGTTGACGACGAACTGCTTTGTTTTTAGCAAGGCGTCTTGATGTAGTTGGCTTTTCATAAGACTCACGTTCTTTAATTTCTTCTAGCTTGCCGCTATCTTGAATCTTCTTTTTAAACTTACGCAATGCCTTTTCAACTTGATCATCTCTGACGATTACTGTAGTACCCTTTATTGGGCGTCTCTTATCCATGCTCATATTATGCAACGTTCTTTATTGTTTTATAAATTAAAACAGGATTGTGGTCCACCACAGTCTGTTCTGTAATTATAACTTTACTTAACCCTTCTGCTGCTAATTCAGGCAGATTAAACTGGATATCTAATAGAATTTGCTCAATTATGTTGCGAATACCACGTGCGCCAGTCTTTTTAGTTATGCTTAGGTTAGCGATGCTGATACATGCATCTGCTGTAAATTCAATCTCTACTTTATCTAGTGCAAAGATTGCTTTATATTCTTTTTCAATGCTGTCATCTGGCTCGCACATGATGCGGACAAGGTCAGCAGGGGTTAATGTATCAAGTGCAGCAATGACAGGGATACGTCCCATGAACTCGGGAATCATACCAAACTTAACAAAGTCTTCTGGCTCGACTTCTGCAAGCCAATGATCAGTCTTAACGTCAGCTAGGCCAATTTCAGCACCGAATCCAATACGTACTCCGCCACTCATACGCTTTTTAACTTGCTCGTCAAGGCCTACAAACGCACCACCTAATATAAACAAAATATTCTTTGTGTTTACTACATTAGTTTCAGTGCCTGGATGCTTACGGCCGCCACCTTGGGGAACACGACATTCAGTACCTTCAATCAGCTTTAGCAATGCTTGCTGCACACCTTCACCTGATACGTCACGGGTAATGCTTGAGCTTTCGCTCTTACGACCTTTCTTGTCTATCTCGTCAATGTACACAATACCTTGCTCAGCTTTTTTAATGTCTCCGCCTGCACTTTGTAACAGTCGATGGATGACACTTTCAACGTCATCACCTACATAACCAGCTTCGGTTAGTGTAGTTGCATCAGCCATTGCAAACGGTACGTTCAGCATTTCTGCAAGTTTCTTTGCAAGCAATGTTTTGCCTGAACCAGTTGGTCCAATCAACAATACATTTGACTTCTTAATAAGATCAGTTTCGCCTTGGCCAAGACGTTTATAGTGATTGCGTACTGCTACGCTTAGACTGCGTTTGGCAAGATCTTGCCCAATGATAAATCTATCAAGGTACGCTTTAATTTGTGATGGAGTAGAGCTTTCCCCAAACGATGTTGGCGCAGGAGTTTCAGATAACGCTTCGAGACATAAATGAATACACTCATTGCAAATGTATGCACTCTCTCCAGCGATAAGCGCCTGGACAGTGTCTCTATGCTTGTTGCAAAAACTGCAACTTAGCGACTGTACTTTATCCACCAAGGCCGTTCTCCAATAACGTTGCCAAATGTTCCATATCTTCGAAGTGTGGAATATCTACTGCATTAAGCAATGCCACAAACTCGTCGTTGCCAGGCCTAACATGAAAGATAACTGGCATATCCAATTTGGCCATTGCCATCGCCATTCTAACTTCATGCTCTGTACTGCTCGAAAGATCAACAAAGATCATGCCGCAGTTGTCAACTATATGCCAATACCATACCCATGCTTTAGGATCCTTGGTGCTTGTTTCAGTTGCATAGAATGTTAATTGATTCTGAATGTTTGCTTCTAAATAGTTGATAATTGAATCTTGCCATGTAGGATCATTACTTATTAAGCAAAATGCCAACCCGCCTGCTGGCATGTATAAAGTTGGAGGGCTTACAATGTATACGTTTGAATCACTCAAAATAGTCTTTCTTATGTGTTATCTTTTTTAGGGAACGTGGCTTGAAACCAACCACGACCACGCATTTGTTTAGCCAAGTCTTCTGAACTTGCTTTATATATTTTATCAATATTATCAGTGGCTTGCTGCTCGTTTTGCACTGGTGCAGTCCAAGCCTCTCCTGGTGTTCCCGGTGGCGCAAAATCTAAATCCCGGCTGGCTTCTAAGCGAGTAATATCCTCTTCGCTTAACTCATTAAACGTTGGTGCAGGAGTAATTAGTGTCACTTCGGGTTCCTGCGGCACATCATATTGGTGAGAAACGATTTGTTCTACAACAGGCTCATCGTGAACTTTCTTTTTTGCTTCGTTAAATGCAGTTGCAATTTCTTCAAGGTCATCTTCTGTAACAGGATACACAGGCGGTATATCTGCAACGTAGTTGTCAACTGGCTGCACAGTAGCCACAATTGGGGAATTGACTACAACAATTTCATCCTCATCTGGTTTTCTAAACCATTGGAAGCTATACTGACTGGCCAACAACAAGATAACTGCAAGAGGGTCAAATACAGACACAATGATAATAATCACCCATGTCACTGCTTTTTCTAGCACATTGGCATCTGGGTTATCACCATAGATAAATGCTGCAATGTATTTTATCGGACCAACTTCTGCTTCCACCTTGCGCACTTCTGCGGCGATGGGTGCCCGTTCTTCACTAAGTTTAGTAATTGCTTTCTGTTCGGCAGTGATGTCAGAAAGTAATCTAGAGCGTTCTTTGGCCTGCCCTTTACGGACCGCAACTGCTTTGTCCGCACCCGTTTCTGACGAACTTCGACCCATAATTTGGTCCACAGCCTCATCCATTTGTTTGAGTGCTTTGCGGTTTGCATCAATATTATCCCTGGCTACTTTAATTTTTTCATCGTACACTGCAATCTTACTTTGTACATCTCCACTTACCAAACTTTGATCACTGTGTGCTTTGCTTAGAAAGCCAAAGATACCCATTGAGGTAATAATCATTAGTACTGCTACCGCAGCGGTCATATAAGTTTTAATAAAGAATGGGGCACGAGTCCAGTTTAACTTTAACCACATTGTGGCAATTAGTTTACTGACTTCAAGTGCAACACCCATAACGATAATTGGAATCACCGCAGCAGAGAAGATACTAACCAATCCTGCTACGCTGTAATATACTGCAACTGCGCTAATGCTTAGACCGCTTATAAGCGCCAAGTAAGCAACAATTATATCTGTGCGTGTAATTTTCATTATAAGTGTGTCCTTGCTGGAAAGCAATGTGGTAAGTCTTTAAATAAAGGCTCGTGTATTAAATTACCGTCGATATCATAATCGTAGGTTGTATTTTTGTTCTGTATATTTGGTACTTTGGCATAAGGATTATAAAGTTTACACATAGCATCGTAATAGTTTCGTGGCATCACGTCAATGATCAAATGTGTTCGCCATGTATCACCATAGTTTACAGCCGTATGTATAATTTTATTATTCAACTCCCACATTTCGCCTTCGTTGATATGATCGCGCATACCACCATTATTTAAATCATAATTGCGATGATAAAGCCAGCAATCAGTATTAGTGCTTATAGCGATGTTGTAACGTCTTGCGTAGCGTTGATTATAGCGAGTGTCTGTATGCATCACAGTGTCGCCTGTGACAGGTTTCATACGTGCAATATCTGCTTGAACAATAATAGGATCTGCAATGCCAGTTAATTCTGCTAGATATTCGCATTGGCGTTTTAATATATTATCCCATAGCAGTTGAATGTCCGGGGTATAAGTCCTGGTCAAAGATTTAAATCCAGCCTTATCATTATTACGCATTGCATTTATTGGCAAGTAAATTAAATGGGTGCCATCACTGCGTAAATATCTTTTTGGTTCAGCTGCTGGATTCCAATCAAATGCAGCTTCCCAGGCACGGTACTCATTGAAAATAGCAGAGTCAAACTCTGCTATCTTTCTTGCTGTTAGTCCTTCTTCGTACATTATTCTTCCTCGTCCTCTTCTGGAGCTTGGAAGGATGTAGCAAGCCCTTGCTCAACCAATGCTTGATTAAGATTAAGTCCAGGTTCACCAGTGGCGTCAGCAATGTATGCCCATCCTAGTACACGGCCTAGCTTTGCACGTTTGGTTATAATAGGTTCTACTATAAAGCCATTCTTACAAAGCTCGGTCAGTACCAGCTTTACATCTGAATCTTTGCCTGCGCTTGACACGCCAAATAGTTTAATTTTTTGGCGGGTGTATACGTTGAAGCCAAGATCTAGTTCTACGTCTAACGTGTCCGTGTTACGTACTTCTAACAATCTTGCTGTGTATAATTTTCTCATTATTGTCCCTGTGGTTTTACTCTATAAAAGATATGGTTGCCAATTTGGCGTACTGAGTTATTTACCCGATGCCAGGTTGGTTGCCAATCAATATGTGTAGCATGAAAATGACTTGCACCGTTAGTTGGATCTTCAACTCGTTTGCCCTCATTTAATACTACTAGCGCAATTCCCACTGCTTGGGTCCATGCTACTCCAGTTGGCACTGTTAAACTAGGTCTACAGACCCATTCAAACTGGCACCCATTGGGATTACGTTGCTTTACTACACCACATATTGAACGGGCATATCCTTCGTGTAATCTTGTCAGAGTTACATTGGCCACTGCTACTTGCCCTTGTAGCGATTCGCCACGGCTTTCGTAATAAACATTCTCTGCTAAACACTTAACTGACTTATCGGCTAATGCAGCCTTTACGCCTCCAGTTGATTCTAAATTGGAATGCATTAGTCGCTGCAAGCGTTCTTCTAATGTTTCCTTTTTACCTGGATTAAATTGTTTAATTACCCATTCACTAACTGTTTCCATCTCAGTATCTTCAAACTCAAATGACATAACAAAACGTCGACTATCAAATACTGCTGTAGAAACAACTATAAAAATTAAAGCAATTAAAATTGCCTTTATAAACAAACGCTCAACCGTTTGTTTTATCATGCCCAAGTTGCTATTCAAGGTTACATGCATATTACATCTCCTTTCATTGGGATTACCTCCAGTCAGGCCCTTGACGCTAAAATAGCATCTAAGACTTCACCTGGGCTCTGGTATCCATAACTAACCTGAGTGTGGGTTATGTTATGCTTTGCCAAGAGCACCGCAATCCGTTGATCGATCTCCAAACTCGCTTGAAGATTATGCACACGACCCGTTTCGGAAAACCAAGGGCCGCGCTCTAGAAATGCCACGCTGTTATCGTAACGTTTCCAAAGTTCTACTACTACTTCCTCCCATGCACTTGGATAATCATCCGGCGCATAGATGGCACTTAACAAGAAGGGGCTGTCAGTGATAACATAATCAACTTGCCCTTCTAACCTATGTATACGTTGAACTTGCCGTCCAAATACATAAGCCTGATTGCTTAACGCACATTGCCGCCCTTCCCAAACTAGGTCCTTGGCCACTTCCGTAACCAATTCTACATTCCACCCTCTGCGTTTTGCCTCATGATAGAGACCTGACGCTAGAGTGCTTTTACCTACACCTGGGCCGGCAATAACATTAATAACTTTCATCTTACTATTATAGCAAAATACTTATACGTTGTCAAGAAAACAGGGCAACCAATGTGCCCTGTTTAGCGGTGCCGTATACAGCGATTCTATTTATGTATCGTGTTAATGCAAGCGTTAAGTAGGTGTATTACTTGCAAATTGCTTGTTTAGCTTTGGTTAATGCACCAAAATCAACGTCAGGTTCGTTACCTGGACGAATTTCTTTGCCGGCATCTGGAAATCCAAATTGCACTCCAGCAGCTTCCATGATGTGCTTAACAGGCATGCGGAGTTCTTCTAAATCCTTTAAGTCAGTGCGATGCGGGAATACCCAACCAGCAATAGCATGCGTCTCATTATTGATCGCAATCTTGTAGAACGCACTTGGTATAACAACTCCTTTGCCAATCTTGTTGTTTGCCATGTTATAAATGGGGCCTGCATAAATTGTATAGCTGTGAGCTTGCTGAACTGTCCAGCCACGAATTATTGTTTCAAGCTGCTTCCAGATACCTCTATTCAAGCCGCCCAATTGCGGCATCATATTGGTCATTAAAAATGATTCATATTCAACTTGCTGGTCCCAACTCATATCCCCATCTGGTGCCACGTGACCTTTATCGTAACCAGTGCCAGCATAGTCGTCTGGTCGTGCACCGCCTTTGATGCTGATGTCTGGGGTGAATGCGTTAGTACGGGCAACACAACCAAGAGCATGTTCTGGAGTTAGTACATAACTGGTCCAGACTGGTAGTTTTGCAGCTTCGTCATTTGCTGTGGCGTATGCCAAGTGACATAGGCCAGTTACTTTACGAGCAACTTCAGGAATACCATACGGCATTTGTGCAGCACATGCTTCAAGTGGTTTAGCAGGAGTTTGAGTCCAGGCAAAGGCAGACATTGTAAATGTTGCCAAAAGGATTAACAATAGTTTTTTCATAATTTTATTTAGTAGTTTTCAAAATCCATTCTGACTTTAAAATCGTCATTTGTAAAGGACCACTCATTGAGATTATCAAAATGCATTGGATTAGTCGGAGCAGATTCTGATTTAATTATAGTATACAAGGCTTCGGCCAATTTGATATTGTTGTGTTCAGTTAGATGGTTATGTCGTGCGTCGGGTCCAAAAAACTTTCTACCATTTTGTTTTAATTCTTTCATTGACAAGTCAACTAGTGCTTTGCATTCCAATGATGGTTCTATTCTAATAGAATTACTATATTGGGTATCAAACGAATGATGAATAGCGTCTGGACCAGGCAAATGAATAAGTTTATGTACTCGTTGTGCCAGGTTGTTTACTTCATGCAACCAGCACCTTCCTGCCCATTCGTAAAACTCATGCACATATAAGTCTGATAGATAGAAATTTTTGGCCAAATTAAATAGTTCACCATTGGGATCAACTAGCCGTAAATCATTTGATGGCGCAGAAACTTCGCTATGTAAAATACCAGTACTGATTGGATAGTGATTCTGATTTGGTAATCTAGACGGAGAAGTATGACACACTATTAAAATTGTGTCTTGGTCAATTTGACCAATATTTTTATAAATCCAGCTTCGTGTCGTCCACCACGCCCGTCCACCACGCCCTTCACCGCGCAGTTGGCGTCCGAGCATATTTGCAAGTTTAACCGGCCAGTCGGTGGCTATTTTGCGGTCAGCACAAAAACTATCCCCTACAATTACTAATCGTTTAACCATTTAATATACATTTACCTTGTGTAAAGTTTGAAAGCGCAGTGCGTCTGCCCAGGTATTTACTAGCGGTTCGCCACGAATGTTTAAACTGGTATTCATTAATATAGGGCAACCTGTTGCAGTTTCCCATGCTTCTAATATACTACGAAACACAGGATTATCTTGCTCGGTAACTGTTTGCACTCTACTAGAGTTATCTACGTGACAAATACCCGGCAATGTGTCTGGCGTTCTACATTCTGCAACAAACTGCATATAAGGGCTTTCTGCAACAGGCATGTCAAAATATGTGTCTGCGTGTTCTGCTAACACAGCCGGCGCAAATGGACGAAATTGTTCACGCTTTTTAATAGTATTCATGCGGGGCTTGGCATCTGCACCACGTGGATCGCACAGTAAACTACGATTACCTAATGAACGTGGGCCAAACTCAGCACGACCATTTGCTACTGCTACCACATTGCCCTTTTTGAGTTCTTTAACAATTGACTTGACATCAACATCTTGTTTGATATCAGTGCCTAGGTAAATGGTTTCCCATTTTAAATGCCGTCGAGTATGGGCTGCAACTGCACCAATTGCACTGCCGCTGTCACCGGGATTAGGCATAATCCAGAAATTATTAAAATAGTTTTCTCGTGCAATTAATGCATTTGCCACACAATTTAATGCAACGCCGCCCATAAAGACTAAATTATCTGAATCAATTTCTCCAGACATCCAATCAATTGTCTCTGTCAAATACATTTCAATTATGTACTGTACACTGGCAGCAATATCAAACTTGGTTGCAGTAGAGTCTTTAGGAGTCCACCAAGCGCAACCACGATGTAGATTGTGCTTTAGCTTAAAGTCGGGTGGCGCCCACTTGGTAAAGAACGTTTCTAATAGTTCTTCTGCGTGTCGAGGCTTTCCATAAGCAGCCATGCCCATTAGGATGTATTCTTCTTCATTGGGCTTTAATCCTAACCACTGTGTCATTGCTGTGTAAAACAATCCTACGCTGTTAGGATACTTCTTTGACCACTTGCGCTTCATATCGGCACCTTCAGCATGCCAAATACTAACTGTGTCCCATTCGCCGATTGCATCTACTACTAAGATTGCAGCGTCTTTGAACCCACTTGTATAGTATCCTGCGGCAGCATGGCTTTGATGATGGCCAACATAGTCGATAGGCAAGTGATCTAATCCCACTGCACGTAATTGATCTTTAGGACTAACATGCCAAGGACGTTGTCCGGAAATCAATCGTCGTAAATCCTTTTGTACGGGCTTTTCAAACCATACTAATTCAGTTGGCTCGCCGTAGCATCGCATATCTGCCAGCATGGCTGCATTTAATAGCGGATCGTTTTTAACTCTGCTGTAGCGTTCTGCGTGTGCTGCCCATACAATACGATCACCATCTATTAGTGCTAAACTGGCGTCATGATTTTGTGCTGTAATACCTAATATCATTATGGTAAAATCCATTGGGAAGATAAATCTGATATTTTTTCAAAATTAAAATCAGTGAGTTTGACCTCTGTTCGATTGCCACGTAATATTTGATCCAACAGTTGAGCTAGTATACTATTGTTTGCATCTGTCATATGACAATTACGTGTAGGCGCTTCAATGACGTACGGCTGCTTAAAATGCGCCCAGCACTCAGTGACCGACACATTTATTAGTGCAGACTGAAATATATCTTGAGAGTTTATATCTTCATCAAATCCGGGAATTAAAATCAATCGTTTACCCTGCAAGTTGCAGAGTTTCTTTATGTCGTCAATGATTTTGACATGTACATACCTATTAAAATCATCATTGGACAAATGCACAAAATATTGCAGTGCGGCATTGAGAATTTCATAATCTGCATGACTACTACTCAATCCAGCAAGCCGAGCATTAACTGATCCATAATTAGACAGACCAGTACACGCTTTTGGATCATGACTGTATAATCTACCTTGCTGAGTAATACTCATTATGACAATATCAACGTCGTTTATATTATTTAATAATTGCGTATAAGTCCAAAATAAACTTGTTGCCCCCCAGGCGTAGTTAGTAACATCCCATTTAAATTTATCTTCTAAGACAGTAGCCCAGGCCGTTCTGGGCGCCTTTTCTGGGTAGTATACTGCAAAGCTATCACCAAATATTCCAATTTTCATGTTCTACTTAGTAGATGAACGGATCACGTTTTTTCATTTCTTTGATGCGCTTCCGATAGCGCAATTCTGTTTTGATCTTGTAATATAAATTTTTTATCCATTTAAACATGTAATGCTCCTGGTAAGTTGATATAGCTGTGTATTGCCAAATATTTTCATGTTAAATCTTTACTGATAATTTTATTAGGATATAGTTTATCAATAGAATTTAATTCTGATTGTCCGCATGTTTCTATACAATATAATAATTTACCGTTTTTGATTGTATCTGCTGACCAACCATCTAAGAAAAATTTGGAAAATTCTGGCCCTTTTAAAATATCCGTCATTGGCCGGGTTCTCAGATTGAATTTCTCTAATCCATAGTCTTGCATCAGTGAATTGAACTGGTAGCGTGAATATGATGATTGATTCTGACCAAACACACTTCCTAGATAGCAGCAAGGTAACATATAGCCACCTGCAGAAATGTACACTTCACCCTGATCCAATTTAGCAGTTGACCGACATGTTATTGTATTGTTTTCTAAACTTTTACTAAATTCGTTAATAACGGGTATGTTTTTATTTTGTTTTTGAGTAATGTAATGATTGACAAAATCAAACGAACTATCTGCGCCGACTATTTTTTCACCGGAGTAGCCATTTGGCCAAATACTATACTCGTACTTGCCAGCTTTGCTATACACTGGTATTGGTTTGAAAATACCATCATGTTCAGTGAACCCCATTGGATTCTTGAATAAAAGATCAAAATTTAATTTCTTGGCCAATGCATGTGCTTCGTCAATTTGGTGTTTATTATGATCAAACAATAACCATTCCCAAGTTGCAGTTGCACCAGTATCGCTATATGCTTGCATGTTTCTGATTAATTTTTCCCAAATTACCCCGCGGCGGTATATATGATTAGTTTCTTCAAGTCCGTCGACACTGAAAACGACGTTTGATCTACCAAACAAATGGCCGCCATCGGCCTGAATTGGATCCATATTGTTGGCTTGGTGATTTTTAAAAAAGTTACCCAATTTGGTCCAAAATTCTGCTGAACGCATGCCGCCATTGGTTCTAACTTGCAGTATAATGTTTGGCGACTGGTCTCGAAAATGCTCTAATATTTCTATTAAATCTGTTGCCATACCCGGGTCGCCTATGTTGCCACAAAAATTAATAGCATGTAATTGTGCCGCTAACTCATTTGGAATCATTTGTTTTATATCAGCAAGCGATAGCTCAGTGAGATCTAGGTCAGGCACAACTGGGCCGCCGCAAAAATTTCTGCTGCAACACGGGCAGCTGGCATTGCACCTGCTTGATAATTCTATGTGTAACCGGGTTACTTTACCGTACATCTGGCTCATTAATCTAATCCTTTTCTGTGTTCAATGAAATATTGCTGTACTATATTTACCCAATGTTGATTTAATTTTGGCCCAGGATGACTGCCGTCGGCAGCAAAATCTGTCCAGTTTCCGTCTCTGCTAGTGCCTGGCGAAGAACCAAAAAATGGTAACATTGCACTATTATCAATGTGTGTTGACAATATTTCGTAAGTAGGAGCTCGCCAGGCTGAATAGAATATTTTGACGTTGTTTACCTTGGCAATAAGTTCAATGATCTGCAATTCATTGATCAGTCGGTTGACATCGTCGAGTTCGGACATGGATTTATTTCGAGTTATTAACTGGTACTGTTGTTCATTGCTGATGCGAGTTGGATTAAATCCATTAACTACATTTATAAGTTTAACTGGGCTTGTGGTTGGTTGATGGTCTGTGACAATAACCGGATACTGGTAACGTTGATGATCTGGAAGTAAAAAAAATGCATAGTCTAATTTCCTAAACTGTGTTACCTGGCGGAATATATCTGCTATTCTCTGTACTCCGGCACCGCCTTCGCCAAAATTATAAATTGTTACAGGCCTATTGAGTTGTACAGATAATGCACTGGCTACCCCTTCTATCCAAATTTCTTCAGACTCTAATCCGATACCATATGTGAAAGAGCAACCAAAAAATCCAATATGCAAGTGGTCTGAATCATCAATTGTGTCTAATCCTGCGAAACCTGACGCTATTCTAAATCCGTAACGATCAACCTTATATTCCGGAGGCGACGATTTTGTAGTACGACCATTGGCATAGGCTTGAGCCGAGTTATCAATTTCATGCTGATTTGCTGGCCTGATAAAAAATTTCTGCATATTATTGCTAGAACTGGCTGGTGCAATTTCAAGCCAGTGTTGGACCAGCCAGAGTTCCTCCAAAGACTTTGGATTTTTTAAAAAACTCAAGTATTTTATATATTCACTCATTCAAAAGCTGCATTTACAATGAGGAACGCACATTTTATTGCTTCACCCATTATAGATTTTCCCATACTATGTTAAATTCTTGTTGCATATATTCTTTAAGATCTAAATGCTCAGGATATACTTCCCAAAAATTCTGATCTCGTACGTTATCCAGCATTTTGGTTTCTATAGCGAACTTAGTCAGACTTTTCTGCAGATCAACTGCTGGCTGCATCATACTTTCGACGAATCTGTTTAGTGCAAATGCAATAGTAGAATTGCCATTTAATGAATTGCTATTAATCCATACAATGTGGTTGGTTATTGCTGCTTTAATTTTTATTTTTTTCCATTCGGGCAAATTTTGCAAACTATACATTGCTGGCCCTTCTAATAGATTCAGACTAAAGTGTTCAACACTACTAATATAACCTAATTCGAACCATTCTTTGTGAAATTCTAATAGATTAAAAATATTTGGCCAACTTACCACAAAGGAAACATAAAATTCAACATGTGGCGCCTCAGCTAGCATTTTCTCGCGATGACGTATTGCATCGCTCCAATGTAAGCCATTACGCCAATACTCCCCTTTTAAATATGACCCATCCAGGCTAGCCATCATTCTGACAGATTTAAAATTTTTCCAAAGTTCAATGGCATCATCTTTACCTAAGGTCAATCTACTGAAATTTGCATTGTACCAAAGCTCAACGTCAGTGCGGCCAGTCCTTATTAATTCTTTAAGCGTGTTGTAGTGCTCCACTTGCATCATTGGTTCGCCGCCTGCGAAATAAATGCGTGTGAGATTGGGAAAATGTGGCAACAATTGTTCGTAAGCATCATTTACTGTTTTTCCAGCAAATTGCAAACCTGTATCAATTCCGTCATCTCGCAAAGGCATATTTGTCAAGATGGCAATCTTTTTACGTTCGGCTGCCCAAGTTGTACTAAAGTGCGGACCGCATGTACGGCACGATAAATTACAAAGATTATTAAAACGTGTATCCATATAAAATAACTTGTGGTCGGCCACTGTACCGTCAGACTGAGTTGATGCTAGCTGTTGCATAATATCAAATTTGACACCAGATTCTGCATTGGTGTCATAAAACCAACTGTTGGCTGCGTCGGCCAATGCCATACCTTTTCCTTTGCGGTCGCAGATCTCGCAACCTTTGGGAATTTTTCCATTGAGCAATTCGAGACGAACATTTTTGGTTTTGTCATTGTTCCAAGTATCAGCCAATGTTTCTTTTTTTAAATTTCCAATTTCTAACGTATGCTCAAACGCACAGCATGGTTTAATATCTCCGCGTGTGCCAATGTACTGGTGCATCCAGGGCAAGATACAAAATGTATCGCTGCTTGCTGCAAGATCAGTTGGATTAAATGACTGCTCGCTCATAATATGCCTTGTTGTTTTAATTTATGTACTTGCATATTATGAGTCAGAGTTATCAGATTGTGTTGGTAAAAATTTAACAAGTTTCGGAAAGGATTCATATAAGTTTTCGTTTCGGATGGCATCTCTGCTGAGCAGAATATCAACATAACTTTTAAATTGTTGTGTGCTGATTGATTTACTATTCATAAAAGTTTTGACGCCGTCAATGATTGATGTATAATGTTGATCCCATTTATATGCGTCCCAATTGTCCATTATTTCCTGTTTTATATCGTCTGACGCTGAACAAATTGCCATATGCTCGGGAAAATGAATGATGTTATTCCATATCCTAAACTTAGGAAAGTCTGTTCGTACTAGTTCGTGCATAATGGTTAGATCCAGTGCATTTAACCAGCCGATTGTATAACTCACTTGTACATGTAAATTGGGGTACTTTTCCATTAAGGCATGATACTTTTTCATGTTAGCGTAGACAGTGTCCCAATTACCTGGATGACGCAGATATTCGTATTCGGAGCCAGTGCCATCTATACTTAATCCAATTCCAACAGATTTGAAATTTTGAGTCATCCTTTCAACTAAGCCACCAAAAAACAATGTACAATTCGAACTCAGATTCAGTACGATATTCTTTGCATAACCTAATTCGATTAGTTCTTCAAATATTTGGTGCCATTGTTTAACATAAAAAGGTTCGCCGCCTACTATTTCCAATCGTTGCACACTTGCATACCATTCGTGACGCTTTGTCCATAATACACTATCGTCATCGCCTGCTTGGCCATGCGGCATATTGTAACCTGAACTTCCATTAATTTTAACATTTTCAATTTGCCATTGGGTACTATGGCTAGGCGTGCAAGACCGACATTTTAGATTGCAGGAATTGTTTATAATCATCTGAAATTCAACTGGAAGAACTGGTTCTTCCATATAGTCAATTTGATGATGTTTCCAGATTTCATTGGCAATCAATCGTTTGCTTTTAAATCCATTTTTTTCATCTACCCAGCAGGTGGAACAGGCCGAAGGCTGATTACCATTTCTAAAATCATCGCGCAAGTCACGCATGTATTTGCTTTTAAAAATGTCATCTACACTGTGCTGCTGCACATACATTGGTTTATCATTCTCTGATATATGACCTTTGTACAAACAGCACGGCCGCACTTTACCGTCGGGATCATTGCTAAACCCAACCCAAGGCATACTGCATATCTTGTTAACTGGTATATTATTCATTTCAATCCAATTGTTCCTATTAGGTTAACCTTATTACGTCTGACAGAGTACTGTTCAAAGAAAGAATTCAAATCTTTCCGAAGCACTGGCTGATTTACATCTTCATCCGATTGCATCATTTTTAATAGTCTTATTATGTGGCTGTGTTCAATCTCTAATAGATCATCCTTGATGTTATCAAAGAACACGATGTACTTATTATAATAAAACTGCAATTCATCCTGAGTCAGACAACTAATTGATTGGAATTCTGGATATGTAGCAAAGTTAATCGAAATGTATACTTTTTGGTTAGCCGCATTGCGAATCGCAATGACATCAGTGTATAGTTGATCTAGACTTGTTAATGCTAATGCAGTGATAGTAGTACTGACACTTAGGTTGGCGTTGCTATTTGATAGTACTTTAAGATTCGCTAACCATTCATTGTAATTCATTCCATCACGTATAAATTCAGCTACGTCGCCTGCACTTTCATTGCTTATGTTTACACGCACATTATTGAACTTTGATATTTTATCAACAAATCGACTAATAATTACAGGTTTTTGACAAAGATTTGTATGTACTACAAACTCAATGTTTGGATTGATTTCCTGCATGATATCAAGCATTTTAAATGTTTCTTCATGGAGCAATGGTTCGCCGCCAGTAATACGAAGCGATTCAATTCCATCAGCGACTGTATTAAACCAATCCCAAAATAAAGTCATATCAACTGGGGTATGATTGTCTACTCCGCGTTGATAATGCAAGCGTTTGTCAGTTGTAATCTTAGTATAATTACCGTTTTTTGTTAGATCATCTGCCCACTTAGAACTATATTCTGCACTGCAATAGCTACAGGCCAAATTGCAAAGATTCTGAAATGATAATTCTAATGCCTTAGGTTTAAAATTATAAGTAGGATCCAAATACTCAACAGCAGTCAGTGTAGATTTGAAGCTGATTGATTTTTTATATCTATCACTGATAAGATTCTTGTCTTCTAATTTCCAGCAGTATGAACATTCAGACGGCTTGTTGCCAGCTAGCATTGATTCTTGTTGCTTACGTTTTTCAGTTGGATTAAAGAATGTGAGTACACTATCACCCAATGGTACTAAAGGAGTATGATGGCAACTAGCAATGCGGCCACTATATAGCCAGATAGTAGCTTCGTGAAACTTTGCTAAACACAAAGTTTGACTTGTTGATTTTTTTAATTCTTCAAGTGCTTGATTCATATTATGAATTAAATCCATCCTGCCAACTCCGGAAATGTTGCGCTGAAGTTCAATGTTCTACGTTTGTCGTATTCGGCTGTGAACTTGGCAAACTGATCCCGTCGATGATCACGTTCGATCACTGTCATTGTAGTGTGTCTGGCTTTCCAGAACTGATAAACCATTGCCCATGTTTCAGTTTCTACCTTAACAATGTCATTATTATCCACAATAAAATTATTTACTGCATCAAAGTAGTGATCGCATTCGTCAGGCAATATTCTAAGGTCAAACTGCTTAGGATCTACAAGTCTGGAGCAATTAAACATGATATCTATGCCTTGTGAGCGCATTTCTATGACCTTTTCAACAAAGGTTTGGAAGTTAAACACACTAAGCAATCCAAATGTGACCATGACTCGAATCGGAACTCCGAACGTGGTACTGACCTTACGAACAGTTGCTTCCCACTTCTCAATATCTAATCCGTCACGAATGTACTCGGCTTGTGGTCCCCATGTATCCATACTGGTATAAACTTCAAGCCCTTTAATAGTCTTGGCTTCAAGTAATGCAGTTGCTTTGGTAAAGAATAAATCTAAGTTCTTTTCAGGCACACATAAGTTAGTGTTTACCACTAACGTTAAATCAGGGTTATGATTCTCTGCAACGTAGTCCAACAACTTCATAAAGTTACGAGTAGCCAAAGGTTCGCCACCTGTAATACGTAGATAACGTAGGCCAGAATAGATCGACGGCAACCATTCCCAAAATGCATCAATGTACGGATTATTATCTTCAGGAATCATATCGTGCATTTTATCCTTATGCACAGTCGCATCTTCAATTGGGTATGAACCGTGTTTACGGATTTCCGTTTCCCATGTACTACTTTGACCTGGACTACAGTAGGCGCAGGCAAAGTTGCATACGTTGGCAAATGATATTTCTAAGTGTGCTGGACCAATGTAGGCGTCAGCAGGCGCAGATAATATCTCTTGGCGACGTTCAATTGCCCAGGTTTCGTTGGTAAAACGTTTACGATCACTTACTGCTGTGGAATCAATGTCTTCCATGTTCCAGCAGTAGTTGCATTCCTTGGGACGGATGCCAGTCAGCATCATTTCACGCTGTTTAATCTTGTGCTTGCTGTTGTGCAATGCACCAGGGTTAGCTTTGACATCATCTAAATCCCAACGATGGATAGGAGGATGATAACAAGAGTGATTCTCGCCCATGCCAAAGTGCATGGTGACCATAAGCCACTTTGCTGCACAGAAGCTATGATCAATCTGAATTGGTATTTGTGTAATTGTCATTGTTGTATAAAAACTGCTGATTGTACGTTTTGTTTAGATATAATGTTAGGATAACCTTGCATATGGTGGTCTGCAAGTTTGTACCCAAGTGTTTTCATAATGCTAATAATTGTATTAAATGGCAACACCATATTACACTTCGCTGATTTCCAACTTTCGTCAATGTATCGCATACCCGGGTTATTGTCAGGCTCAACAGTCATTTCAATAGTTGACACATTAACTGATTCTAATATTACAATTTTTGGGGTTGACATGTTAACAATTAACTCCAATAGATGCACAGGCGAATGCAAATGATACAATACTCCGCAACAAACTACAACATCAAAATGTCGATTTACTTTAAGAAAATCGTTTATGTCAGCATGTATAATCTCATGTTCGAATCTTTGACGTAATACGTTAACTGCATCTGCATTGTTTTCAACTAACGTAATTGCTTCGGGACCAAAAGTCTCAATGAGTTTAGTATGATGTCCATAATATGGCCCAATTTCTAATACTGTTGCATTTGTACAGAATCTGAAGAGTGGTCCAATCTCATCAAGATACTGTTGCCACGAAATTGGCTCCTGGTTGTAATCATTTTTATCAACTTGTTCCATTTAATATCTTTCCTAATTCAGGTACGTAATTTTTATAATCTAAATTACGGCTGCGATCAAGAGCTTCAACAAACTCCTTCGCTTGTATAGTTAGCTCTGGACGATACGGCATGTCTAACTTTGCCATCAGCTCGTTGCGTTTATCTTCGTTAAACGAATTTTGATACTTCCATCGCAATTGATCTTTGACATTGTTGGGTATTGCAGCTAAACTTAGATGTTCGGGATACAGTACATAATTATGTGTAGTTGACTTGTCAAAGTTATTACGTAGCCATGCGTCAAGTTCATCTACACTAAAGATATTATAGATGCTTACAGTTTGCGTCACGTGCCACTCGACTGTGTGTATTGAATCTAATTTCCTTATACTACGAACTGTATCTTCCCATACGCTTGGCCAACGAATATAAAAATTGCGTTCACCAATATCGTCCACGCTACAATTTACAGTGACACGTTTAAAGTGTTCCCATAATGCTGTTAGCTTGTCAGGAATGTCCATCATGTTTAAACTATAAACAAGATGTACGTTAGCAGCTTGACCGCTCTTAATAAGACTTTCAAGGTAACCAAAGTGTGCTTTGATAAGCGTTGGCTCACCACCGTTGATATATATTTCTTCTACATCATTGCTTAATGTTGCAAGCTCTTCGTAAAACGCCGGGCGATCATGCCACTTAAAGTTTTCCATTGGTCGCAACTTAAACCAAGGCAAGTCCTTAGAGATCTTAACTTCGTCTGCATACCATTTACTGCTGCTAAAGCTATTGCAAGTTACGCAGGCATTGTTGCACACATTGCCCAATCGTAGTTCCACATAACGATAGTTTGGTTTGCTTAGTACTGCTGTTTGCTCAAGCTCGGGAATGATATGTTGCCAACGTTGGTTTTCATATTCTCGCTTGCTTGGAATACCTGCTGCTTCATCCTTCCAGCAGCCTTCGCATTCTACAGGCTGTTCGCCAGCAATCATCTGCTCACGCACTCTTACAAATGTTTCGCTGTTTGACATCTCGAGCAATGTAGCATCCTCAAATGTCTGAGGAAGTGTAGTGCCAGGTTTCATTGCCCAGCTGACTGCATCTGTATGATTGCTACGGCAGCATAGGCTTTGGCCACCATTGGGGTGACTTGCCAAGTGCATCCATGGCAAGACACATAATGTCTTGCTCATATGTTATCCCACCAGGCCTGCAACTCTGGATCAGCAGAGTAGATAGAAGACATAGTTGTTTTAACATCCTTGCGGATTGTTTCTAACTGCGTAACCCATCCTTTACCATTCTTAGCTGCTGTAGCAAATGTATCTGGATACGCTTCTTTGTGTGTTTGTCTACTATCACGCATTGACTCTAATGCTGTGATAAGACTTTGTTGCTTTGATCCTGCCAATGGTCTCATGTATGCAATCAATTCTTCAATATGACGATTTAAGATATGACGCGGCCAGCTCATTGGCGTCCACATAATGTCAGCATGAAATGCAAACGTAATCTTAGTAATGATCTCTACATTGAGTTCTAAACTCAGATCAAACAAGTCCCGTAGAGAAAACATACCCGGGGCAGTAATAGTAAGATCTAACTTCATCTTATCTTGCCCGCCTGGTAAGCCGACACCTTCTTTGAAGTTAGCAAGCCATTCGTTCCAGTTGATACCTGTACGAATGTATTCCACAATGTCACCTGTGCCGTCTATACTTGCGCACATCATCCAGTCTTTGTACTTGGGAAGGTAATCAAACAGATTTTTATTTCCAAACTGCACACGACTTAGATTGCTGTTATAACGCATATAGCACTTGTCAGCACTGCCATTACGAAGCATTTCTTCAAGTGTCCACCAATGGATATCGTACATCAATGGCTCGCCGCCTACCCAATACATTTCCTCAATGATACCACGAGTAACTGCATCCTTAAACTCTGGTTCTACCACTGTAGTTTGAAAGTCTTGCATTGCACTCTTAATTTCAGGCACCATAAACGGTTGATCTTTTGGAGTCCAGAGCTTGTGTACTTTCTTTTCGACTTCCCAGCTACTGCTTAACTGTTCGCCACACATACGGCATTTGAAGTTGCATAGGTTACTGAAGCGATAGTCAAAGCTAACTGGCTCCATTGTGGTGTAACCAGTCTCGTCAGTTTTAGCGAAAGCTTCTTCAATTTGATCACGGAATAGCACACCTGTGAACCAGCCGCGGTAACTACCTTCCATAAGCAAATTATTGTTGCATACGTCACACTGTGGAATAGTTTCGCCAGCCATCAGCTTAACGCGAATGTCTTTCATGTAATCACTGTTCCAATGTTCTTTTAAAGAAACTGGATTGTAATCTGCTAATGCAGTCTTGCTGTCAGAAACTTCGCCGTAGGCTTTGTCGTTGGTAGCATCGATGTATTGCTTTTGGAATGAGTGTTCCTCACGGCTTGCGCAACACATTCTGCGTTCGCTTTGTGGGCTAATGTAAGTGTGGCGCCAGGGCGCCATGCAGAATGTCTTATTAGGACTATCTGCATGTACACGAGCATTATCACCCCAGATTGGGATTATTTTGCTCATTGTAGATCCGGGTTAAAGAATTCTTCCTTACTTGGATCTTCTGGTGGATGATCGGGAATGCCTCCGGTTTCATCGCTATAAGTCCCAGCCAGGATTTCGTCACGTGTCGGTACTGGTGTTTCAATACTGTTGTACCAGTTTACAAACTCTTCGGGGAATGTGGCACAGAAGTCTTTACCACGGCGCACATCGTATTGTGTATAGAAGTTTTTAAAGTCCAAGTGTTGCTGTGCCATGTCCTTAACGTTCTTGTGCGGAGTTTTAATAACATCAAGATAGTCAATCAGGCGCTGTACCTGTTCACGTTCAATTGGAGTTAGGATAGGCCACATGTTGCCATTGCCCATAAAGTCAACTTTTTCATCCCGGGCAATCTGATCATCTAACCATGTCTGTAACTTGTTCTTGTATAGTTGACGAATGCTGGTTGGCAACATAGCACATGATTGGAACGACGGGAATCGTAAAATGTTCAAGCTCATTGTGGGATATACAGTCTTGTGTTCGCGCTTAAACTCTAAGATCTCGTCCATGAATTCAACAATACTTGCAAGACACAAACTGTTGATGGTCATCATCATGTGTGTCTTTTTAATATTGCCTTCTGTGTGCAAGCGATGTAGATTCTCTTTCCACTTGCTGTAGACCATACCATCGCGAATGTATTCGCTGTGTGCGCCAACGCTTTCATTACTGGTGTATACTTCCATGTGCGGCACAAACTTACTCATCTCAATGAACTTGTCCATTAGGTCATCTTTGGGCACTAGGTTACTGTTGATGGCATAACGTAATACGCTGCCGTCTGGACGAGTAGAACGTTCTTGATTGTTCTTGAACCAATCCATCAGCTTCCATACACCTGGGGCCATAAGTGGCTCGCCGCCTGTGATACGAATCTCATCTAAGCTGTCAGATAGTCCTTCATCCCACCAGCGCCAAAATGCTTTGATGTACGGATTAGTTTCATCTGCAATAGGAATTGCATGGTCAGCAGCATTGATGAAGTGGCTACGCGAATCACCATTGATGTTGCGATATGGGCCAAACTTCTTGATGTCCTTTACCCAGCTGGTACTGAACGATGGGTTGCAGTATGAGCAAGAGAAATTACAAGTACGATCAAACGATACTTCCAATGTCTTTAGCATTGTGTCATGTTGCCAGTGTGTAGTTGCCGCTGCAATAACATCTTCGTCTTTGAACACGGCTGTCTTGTAAACACGATCGCTGATGTTTTCACGGCCAATATCTTCAATCTTCCAGCAGTACTCGCACTCTTGTGGACGTGTACCTTCTTGCATCATCTTGCGCATAAGTTTCTTATGCGGAGTATTGTGAATTGCAGATGGGTTAGTTTCTAATTCAGCTGCATCAATCTGATGTCCCAATGGATGGTGGCAGCTGGTTGTTTGTCCATTGCCTAACCAGATTGTGGCGTTGAGCCACTTGGCTGCACAAAAGCTATCGCTTGTTGAGTCAACCATTCTAATTTTATATTGGGCAAATGTTTCGTTATGTTTTTTTGGCATAGTATTCCTGTTTTTAATATCTGTTATTTAACGACTTACACTCGTCGTAGTATTCCACCATCTCGGGAAATACTGTTTCAAACTTGGTGTCTCTACGATGATCGTATTCTTCGATAAACTGTGCAAACTTGCGCTTATTTGCATCAAGAGTTTCAATTGCCGCAGTTTCTTTCATAATAGTCAAATTGCGTTTTAGTTTAAGGATCTCGTGCGGTTTAAAGCCTTCGAACGTTAGATGATAATCCTTCGCTTGCACATTTTCTTCCATAAACTTAACGCAATCTTCTACAATATCTATTCCCCACTGCCCTGCATTCTGTGAATCAAACCAGGATGGGAACTTTAGTAACGGTATATCCAAAAATATACGCTGGAACTTTTTCTGTTTATATTGCTTATGCTCAATGCCGTTTGCGATTTCATGTTCTGTTGAAACTGGAGCAATTTCAAATTCTGTCTGTGCATCACTGCCAAACTCTTTACGCAAATCCAATACCATTTGCAAATACTGCTTCAGACCTGGAATGGACAGAATGTTGAATGTATTGATAAAGCTAACAGTAGTATACCGTGTTTCGTTTAGAAACCTTCGTACATTATCCATCATGCGATTGTAGTCAAGACCTGTACGCATGTACTCTGCCTGCGCACCAACAGAGTCTACGCTTACATATAACCAAAAGTGCTTGAAGCCTTTGTCAACATACCAGTTGTTGCCTGAGAACTCATTAAAGTTGTCTTTATCTTCGTATGTGCGAATTACTTCAAGTGCCTGTACTTGTTTGATAAACTTGTCCAATAGCTTTTGATCAGGCGGGCACATATTGCTGGTTATACTGAGTTCCAACTGTCCGTGCGGATTTTCATTTACATAGTCAAGTACCTTAAAGGTATTCTTATCCATCAATGGCTCACCACCGGTCATACGGAATACCCGCAAGTTGCGATAAATTGTTGGCCACCATTTCCAAAATGCTGTTACATATGGATTATCTTTACTGGCTGCAACAATGGGCATATACCCAGCAGCTTTCAATGATTTTAGATTATTGTGTTCAGTATGCTCTAATTTGTAAGGGCCGTGTTCTTCAATCTCATCTTGCCAAGCTGAACTAATATGCGGGCTGCAATACATGCACTTAAAATTGCATGCTTGATTAAAATTTACTTCAACGTAGCGAGGGACGATATTAAAGTCTGCTGGCTGGCTTACTACTTCTTCGAGATAAGGTTCTGCCCAAAACTCGCTTGACTTATAATGACGATCGGATAGATGACTCGAATCATATTCTGTTACTGCATCTTCGACCTTCCAGCAATAGTCGCAGCCACTTGGCCGTTTGCCATCCAGCATCAATGCTCGTTCAGCTTTCTTAAATTTTGTATTATGTAATGCGCTGGGGTTGGCCTGTAACTCTAATAGTGGAATTGCGTGTACTGGCGGATGGTAACAACTTTGCGTAGTTCCATTGGCCAAATTGATACTAACTTGCAACCACTTGGCCAGGCACATGCTGGTGCTAACTTCTCCGAGGCGATCTCGCATAACCTCTGCTTTTTGAAAGTATTCAGTATACCCGTAATTCTTACGCGGGCTTAACTTGATTTCTTTTTTTGCAACTGGTATTGGGGTTTGTTTTTGTAATGCTTTTTCAAATATATTCATTGGCAACTTGTGTAATTTTCACTTTACTTATCATGCCAGGCGAACAAAGACAGAAACGATTGTGATATAAACTAACTGATGTGCCAGCTGATCCATGCCAAGATGATTCCAGAACTGCGGAGTTGTAATATCTCTGTTACCATAGTTCATTTTAATCCAGTCAATATGATAGTGTGTAACAAAGTCAATTACTGCAAGGATTGCAGCAAGTTGCAGGCCACCTAATGCAAAAATAGCAAAGGTAGCGATACCATGTTGCAAGCTATGCAAGATGCCGTACCACTTACCGTACTGGCCTTTTTCCTCTACCATGCGAGGAGTTTGCATTACAAAATCAATATACCAATGCTTAATCAAAAGCAATATGAGAGCAGCTTCGTATAGTAGCATGATAATTTATTTAGAGTTTGCAGGAACGATCTTAACCATATCGTACATATGGCATTCTTGTTCGACTAATGTATCAGCTTCAATTTCATCGTAACATTCTTCGGTTCGGACTTGGACAGGTGCAATTGCACCGTCAACAATCTTGTAAAATTCTACAACTACCTTTGACATGATAATATTCCTGTTTTGTGTATATATGCATACCTAATGCAGACAGCTACTCGAACTTACTCCCAGCTGTCGGTTTTATAGCACCAGTGTCGAGTATCGTAAAAATGAAATTCGTATTCAAACCCAATAAGGCCAATATAAATGTTTAGGCCAGCGTGATCAGATCTTGTGGTAATGGCAATGCTAAATTTAACAATTGTGTTAGTTGCATATACATTGGCTTCCCATGCTTTGTTTGAAAGCAAGGTACCACTTTTACCAGATAATAGCTTGAAGCGTTTGCTAAATGGATTACGCAATGATAAGTCAAAATTAAACATATTATTCTTCTACGCCAAAGTGCTCTTTCACAGTAACTACACATTTCCTGATTGCTGAATTGTGAGCACCTGGATAAGTTCCGACCATTGCCACATAGTTAGATTCAATCTTCTCGATTGCTTCTTTAACAATCGATTCAACAAATTGTTCTACTTCTGCACGTTGTACCGGACCAATGTTGTACAGATTTGCAATGCGTTCATTTTGCTCCACAAGCTGTCGAATCAATGTTTCGTTCATGATCATAGTTTCTCGCCTGCTACAAAGCCACGGAAGCCTTTGAAGCGTGGAAAGCGCAAACTGTAAGTGCCGTCTTGATTCTGTGTAATAGCGTCAGCTCTTACTTCAACCAATTGACCAATAAGAGCACTGCGATCGCCCCAAAAGCTAATTCGCT
>Ga0208916_10000013_pt1 | contig 79331 bp, 82 predicted proteins | sample DEB19_08_DNA_5_FD_184523 | JGI IMG/M metagenome (GOLD analysis project Ga0208916, IMG submission 184523) | Aqueous microbial communities from the Delaware River and Bay under freshwater to marine salinity gradient to study organic matter... | ecosystem: Environmental > Aquatic > Marine >... | reverse complement strand
CAAATCGGCCAGCCAGTCATCGGCATCTTTCAGAGCTTGCTGCCACTTTTGCATCAGGCGCTTGTGCAGGCGCGGCGAGTTGGCAGACAGGTGGTGCAAGACCGCCAAGGGGATGCGGCAGACCTGCGCTTCCACCAGCGCAATGGCTTCGGTGTCATAACGTGCGTTGGCCAGCGCTTCCAAGCCCGCCACATCGCCTGGGCGCAGCACGCGCACGATGCGTTCGCGCCCGTCGGCGGTGGCCCGCACCAGCTTGACCATGCCTTTGCGCAATGTGAACACGCCCAAAGCGGTTTCGCCTTCGGTATAGAGCGCGGCGTCGGCAGCAAACACCATGTCGTCAATGGGCGTGTGGATTTCGCCAAAGTCTTGCTCGTTCAGGTCGGCAAACAGCACCATGTCGCGGATACCGCAGTTGCGGCAATCCGAGGTGCCTTTCCAGGCCGAATCAATCTTGATGGGAATCATCGTTTGAATCTAGCACGTCCACCGTGCCCTCCGCTGACGCGGGGACGCACATCAAATGGCTTTGCGTCCTTGGGTGATGCGCTCTTCCAGGTAAGGGCCGTAAAAGTCGGGCAAATAGGCCCCCTCCATGCGCTCAGCCACCTCTTTGCCCCCGGGTCCGAAAAACAGCAACGTGGGGGTGATTGAAATTTTCCACTGGCGGGTGAGCTGGTCGTGGGTGGTGAGCTTGCCCGCAAAGTCGAGCACGGGCTGGTTCTGACGCATGTCCACCTGGACGATGACGGTGCCCGTTTTTTGCATGGGCGAGAGGTGACTTTGCCGGGCTTGACGGCAAAACACGCACCCATCCAGACTGACCATGACGATCAGAGGCTGTTTGTTTTTAAGGGCACGGGCCAATTCGTCGGGCAGCGACTGGGCTGCGGGCAAGGTGGAGGCACCACCAGACTGCGCCAGCGCGGGTGTTGCGCAAAGTGATACCCCCACCCGTAAAAGCCAGTCACGACGATGCCAAACAGATGGTTGAAAGAGGCTTACAGGGTGGTTCATGGCTTGCAGAACGTGGACAATAGCGGGTTTTGCGCAGGCGGAAAAGGCTTTGCCATTCCGCTGCTTTTGAATATAAGAAACCAATGAATTATTGGAGAAATCCGTGAATCTCGCAAGCTTGCTCGAAACCTGGGGAGACTCGAATGTACTGGCGATGGCAGGTGCCTTGGTCGGTTTCATCTTTGGCTTGGCCGCCCAGCGCACCCGGTTTTGCGCCCGCGCGGCCGTGATCGAATGCTGCGAAGGCCAAGCGGGTGATCGTTTCAGCGTATGGTGGCTGGCCTTTGGGGCTTGCTTGGTGGGCGTGCAGGCGCTGGTTCTGGCGGGCTGGCTCAAGCCGTCGGATTCGCGTTACATCGCCTCGCTCGGCAGCATTTCTGGGGCTGTGTTGGGCGGTTTGTTTTTTGGTGCCGGCATGATCCTCACGCGCGGCTGCGCCAGCCGTTTGCTGATCTTGTCGGCGAACGGCAATTTGCGCGCCCTGTTGTCGGGCTTGGTGTTTGCGGTCACGGTTCAGGCCAGCATTGCCGGTTGGCTGGCCCCGGCCCGCCAAGCCATGACCGCTTGGTGGCCCGTGAACGGCGGGCCTTCGCGTGACTTGTTGCAGCTCTCGGGCATCGGCCCATCGGGTGGAATGGTGTTGGCCTTGCTGGCTTTGGCTACCGGTTTTTACTTTTTCTTCAAGACCCACCAACGCCGCTGGGGCCTGGCGCTGGGCGCGGTCATCGCAGGTCTGAGCATTGCTTTGGGCTGGGGGCTGACCCAAGCCATCGCCCTGCAATCTTTCGAAGCGGTGCAAATCCAGAGCCTGAGTTTCAGCAGCGGATCGGCCGAGATGCTGATGCGCGCACTGTCCACCAGCACTTCGCCCAGCGCAGGCTTTGACGCGGGCTTGCTGCCTGCAACGTTCTTGGGCTCTTTGCTGGGCGCGCTGGTTGGCGGCGACTTCAAGCTCGAAGGATTCAAAACCGAGAACAAACTGGGCCATTACCTGATCGGTGCCGTGCTCATGGGTTTTGGTGCTGTGCTGGCTGGCGGATGCACCGTGGGCGCGGGCATGACCGGGGGCTCACTGTTCTCGCTCACGGCTTGGCTGACCCTGATCGCTATCTGGCTGGGCGCAGGCATGGCCTGGCGCATCAACCGCCGCATGGGTTGGCCGATCTGAGTCTTGCTTGTCTTGATGCGCGTCAATCGCGCAGTACCCGTTAAGGCGTACATTTCATATCAGCAATGACTGATATGAATGGAGCAACCCATGTCAATGGCGCAATGGTTGGAGACTTACGGGCAAGGCACCGTGTTGGCCGCAGGAGGCGGGCTGATCGGTTTGTCCTTTGGATTTTTGGCACAGCGCTCGCGTTTTTGCCTGCGTGCAGCGGTCATTGAGTTTTGGCACCGCCGCTTTGGCGACAAGCTGTCGGTGTGGCTGCTGGCCTTTGCCTCGGCGGTGATTGGTGTGCAGCTCATGGTTTTGATGGGCTGGCTGGACACGGGCAGTGCGCGGCAAATTTCGGCCAAAGGCAGCATCTCGGGCGCCATGATCGGGGGCTTGCTGTTTGGCGTGGGCATGGTCATGACGCGCGGCTGCGCCAGCCGTTTGCTGGTTCTATCGGCCAACGGCAATTTGCGCGCCCTGCTTTCTGGGCTGATCTTTGCCGTGACCGCACAGGCCGCTTTGGCGGGGGTGTTATCGCCTTTGCGAACCCACATCAGCAGTTGGTGGACTGTTGACGGCGGTGCGCCGCGTGACCTACTGGCCCTGACGGGCATGGACCATTGGGCGGGTTTGTTCATGGGCGGCATCTGGCTGGCGGCGGCCTTGCTTTTTGCACTGCGCAGCCCGCAACGCAACAAATGGATGTGGTTGGGTGGTATTGGCACGGGCTTGTCGGTGGCGGCGGCCTGGGGCTTCAGCCAATGGGTGTCGTCCGAGTCGTTTGACCCCGTGCGAATTCAAGGCCTGACTTTCAGCGGCCCCTCCGCCGAGTGGTTGATGCGGGTGCTGCATTGGCCCGCACCGGCCGTCGGCTTTGACTTTGGCCTGATGCCCGGGGTCTTCATCGGTTCCTTGATCGGCGCACTGATCGGCAAAGACTGGAAGCTGGAGGGTTTTTCTGACGGCTACAGCATGCGCCGCTACATCGGCGGCGCGGTCTTCATGGGCTTTGGCTCGATGCTGGCAGGTGGCTGCGCCGTGGGCGCGGGCGTGACGGGTGGGGCCATTTTTGCCCTGACCGCCTGGTTGAGCCTGGTGGGCATGTGGGTGGGCGCAGGCCTGACCGACCGCTGGCTCGATGGAGGGGCTTCTGCCAAACCGACCTCCTTGCCCGCTGAGGGTTTCAAGAGACCTTGATGTGGCGCGGCTTGGCGCAGACCCCGCGCCCTTCACCCATTGCGGGCAATGAGAAGTGCTCTGCGGGGCACCATCGCAACAACGGGTGTCGCGCATTCAAGCAGATGTGGGCCCGTAAGCGCGCTTATTTGCCACTCAGGTATTCGGCCACGGCGGCCATTTCAAGCGGCGACATTTTGCTGGCGATGGCGTGCATGACGGCGTTGTCGTTGGTGCGTTCGCGCAGGTTGAACTGCTTGAGCTGCGTTTCGGTGTAGCCCGAATACTGGCCCGCCAGGCGCGGCAAAGCGGTCGTGCCCTTGGCCTCAGCGCCGTGGCAGCTGGCACAAGCGGCCAAGCCACTGTATTTATTGCCGTTGTGGTAAATGTATTTGCCCACAGCAGCCAGCCCGGCATCTTTGGGCGGTTCAACCTCGATGGTCTTCTTTTCAAAGAACTGGCCCAGCGCCACCATTTCATCGGGTGTCAGCTTGGCCACCATGTCGGCCATGGCTGTGCTTTTGCGTTTGCCGGTCTTGAAGTTTTCCAGCTGTTTGGCGGTGTATTCCCAGTGCTGGCCTGCCAAGCGCGGAAACACTTCACTGGACGATTCGCCCTCGGCACCATGACAGACAAAACAGACACCGCCCACGATTTTTTTGGCACGGGCTTCGTCGGCCTGCGCCATGGCCGAGGATGACAGCCAGGCTGCGCACAACAACAAAATGGCAGGAGCCAAACGACTGGGAGTAAAACGTGTGTTCATGATCCACCTCGACATCGAACGCATCAAAATGCAAAACCAAAAAACGCCATAAAAAAACGCCGCGAGTCTCGTGACTGCGGCGCTTCTTAAAGGCCTCATCAAGCCAGCGTATCGGCCCAAATGTTGCGCGCCCAAGCCAGGGCGTAGCGGCCTTCCAGCTCGTTGGCCGCACTCGACACCCCGCCGGAGCCGGGCACTGCCAACATGGTCTTTTTGTCGGCGTCGTATTTGTGCACGCTGGCAACGTGAACCACGTCTTCCGAGCTGACAAAGCTGTAGCAGGTGTTGTTGTAGATGGGCATCGGATTGACTTCTTTGCCCATCAACAAGGCGATGACCGCTGCGGCGCAGGTCTTGCCGTGCTGGTTGGCCATGTGGCCCGACTTGGGCATGCCCGGCGCAATTTGGATCGAGTCGCCCAGAACGTGCACATTTTTGGCAGCCTTGGACTCAAAGGTGAGGAAATCCACTTCGCACCAGCGCTTGTTGGCTGTGGCCAAGCCGGCATTGACGGCAATGTCGCCGGCACGCATGCTGGGAATCACGTTCAACACATTGGCCTTGATGTCGTCGTTGAACTCGAACTTCAAGGTGTTGGTGGCCGCGTCGACATCGGTCACGTTGTGTTTGCCACGGTATTCGACGATGCCTTTGTAACGCTCGGCCCAGGCCTTCTTGAACAAAGGACCTTTAGAGGTCACGTCGTCGTTGGCATCCAAAATTAGCACCTTGCTCTTGGGCTTGGCCTTGGTGAAGTACTCAGCCACTTGGCAGGCACGTTCATATGGGCCGGGAGGGCAACGGTAGGGGGCCAGCGGGATCGACATGGCAAACACGCCGCCATCGGGCATGGCTTCGAGTTGCTTGCGCAGCGTGACGGTTTGAGCGCCCGCTTTCCAGGCGTGCATGACCTTGTCTTTGGCACCGGCCTTGTTCATGCCAGGCAGTGTTTCCCACATGAAATCGACACCGGGCGAAACGATCAAGCGGTCATAAGTCAGCTCGGTGCCGCCCGCCAATTTAACGATGCGTTTGTCGGCGTCGATGCTGTTGACACGGTCTTTGACGATCGTGACACCGTGGCGCTTGGTCAGGTTGTCATAGGGCGTGGTGATCTCGGCAATGGTTTTGCTGCCGCCGATCACCAAGTTGGACATGGGGCACGAAATGAAGGAATCATTGGGCTCGACCAAGGTGACCTGGATCTTGTGCTCCGACCACAGGCGCAGGTATTTGGCTGCCGTCGCACCCGAATAGCCCCCACCAATGACCACCACTTTGGGGCCGCTGCCACCACCCACGGTGGCACAACCAGAAACCAGTCCCATGGCACCCAAAGCGGAGCCGGTCTGCAAAAAATGACGACGTTGCATGGCGGTTTTCCTTATTTCTTTTGTGCAGCAAAGTAGCTGGCGATGGCAACGATTTGCTCGTCGGAATAGCCCTTGGACAGCTGGTGCATGATGGTGGCGGGCTTGCGGCCCGCTTTGAAGTCGAGCATTTTCTTGACCATGTCATCTTTGTTGGCACCGGCCAAGGACTCCATGCCGGGCTGAGCACGGCCATCGGTGCCGTGGCAGGCGGCGCAAGAAGCGGCCCAGCTGCGCACATGCAGCGGATCGACCTGGGCTTGGGCCAGGCCAGACAGGGCAAGCAAAGCAGCCGCTGTCAAAGCGTGTTGAATCTTCATGGGTTTTCCTCGAAAAAGACAGACAGGACGAATGGACGTCTCAACGCCCATCAGGGACGCAAATAGACAAATTTCTCGTTGGCCTGCAACTTGGCCACTTCAGCGACACCCGATGGCACCACCTTGGTTTCCATCAACAATTTATCTGGCGAAATTTTTCGGCTCACCAAGGTGTTGTTGCACACCCGAAACTCAACGCCTTTGCTGGCGAGATCACTGACGCTGCCAGCGAATGGCTGGTCCATTTGGTTGGTCGCCCCGTCCAACAAAAAGTCGATGCCCAAGCCATGTGTGACCACCACGATCTTGGCAGTCGGGTCTGCGGCCAGGTGATTGCGGATATTGCCGATGGCACGCGAAGCCTGCGGAATGCCTTCGCTCAGGTGATAAACCACCTTGATGTCGGCCCAGGTCAAAGTGCAGGCCAACAGGCCAGTGATCAAAAGCAGGGAACGCTTCATTAGTAACTCCTTATGGATGGATGGTAGCGTGATCGGCAGGGAGGGTGGGCCCGTGAAAACCCGACCCGAAACTGACGCTGTTCTTTCATTCGACTTCGCTGGCAATCTGCACGCACACCGCGCGGCACAGCGTGACCACCCGGTCGTTGACGATGCGGTAGTAAATTTGTACGCCTTCACGGCGCTTGCCCAGCACACCCGCCTGATACAGCGTGTTCAGGTGCTGAGACATGTTGGGCTGGGTGGTGTCGATTTCGCTGAGCAATTCGCCCACATTTTTTTCACCGTTGCACAAAGCACTGATGATGCGCAGGCGCATGGGGGCAGACATGACACGAAAGACCTCGGCGGCTTTTTCAAACACCTCTTCCGATTCGGTCAGGACGTTGTCTTCTACGGGGGCTTGTTTGGCCATGGTTTGTGTTTCCATTGTTGTTCGAATGGCTGCACGATTGTCCAACAAAAAGACCGTGCAACTGCCCTCAAGAGGACCGGGGATTGCCGCATTGTGGCCAATTTCTACCCAAGGGCGAACCATTGATTTGTTGTTTGCTTATACAAAGAACAAGATATAGACGCACTGACCTGCCGCCCCCCTGCAGCCAAACACCGCGTCAAAGCCTGTTTAACAGGCGGCCAGGCCCATGTTCTTGTCTAATATAGGTCCATGACTGCACACCATCCACTGAGACAACGGTTGTTCCTGATTTTGGAACTCAAGGGCCACAAAGACAAAAAGGCCGCTTGGTTGTTTTCATGGGTGCTGACCTTGATGGTGCTCAGCAATGTCGTGGCCGTCATTCTTGAATCAGTGCCCGCAATCCACGCCCAATACGGCACGGTTTTGGCGATGTTCGACACGGTGTCGGTGCTGTTTTTCAGTGTGGAATACCTGCTGCGCATCTGGACGGCCGCAGAAAAAAACAAACACGTTCAGCACACTGTGGCACGCCGAAGGCTGCGCTACATGCTCAGTTTTCACGGCCTGGTCGATTTGCTCGCAGTCTTGCCCTTCTTTTTGCAATCCTTGTTGCCCGGTCTGGATTTGCGCTTTTTGCGTGTCATCCGGATCATGCGCATCTTGAAGTTGTCGCATTACTCCACCGCACTGGAAGACCTGATTGCCTCCATCTACGCAGAAAGAGACGCCTTCATCTCGGCGCTTTACCTGCTGGCGCTGTCGATCCTCATCACTTCATGCCTGATGCACTACGCCGAGCACGCCTTGCAAGCCGACAAATTCGGCACGATTCCCGATGCGATGTGGTGGTCCATCATCACCATCACCACCGTGGGGTATGGCGATGCAACGCCCATCTCAGCCTGGGGGAAAGTGATTGGGGCTTTCACGGCACTGTCCGGGGTTTTCACGGTGGCGCTGCTGACCGGCATCGTTGCATCAGCATTTGCAACTCGCGTGCGGACACAGGAAATCGAATTCACCACCGAGGTCGAAGAAGTCCTCAAAGACGGTCATGTGAATGCGAAAGAGCGACGGACCATCGAACATTTGCGTCAGGAATTCAGCCTCACCGAAGATCACGCCCAAGCCATCGTCCGGCAAATCATCGAAGAACAATCCCTGTACGAGAAGAAGTCCGTTTAGGCCAACGCGAAAGGGGGATCACGCCCCCGTTCGTTCATGGTTTCAGGATTTCGTTTGCCGCAACGTCCGGCTGAGCAAGATCACGGGGATCAAACCCACCAACACCAGCGCCAACGAGGGCAAAGCTGCTTCGCCCAGGCGCTCATCCCGCGCCAATTGGTAGGCTACCACGGCGAGCGTGTCGCTGTTGAAAGGCCTCAACACCATGGTGGCGGGCAGCTCTTTCATCACGTCCACAAACACCAACAGCATGGCGGCCAGGGTGGTGCGTTTCAGCAAGGGCGCGTGCACACGGCGCATCAGGCCCCAACCGGTCACGCCCAGCATGCGGGCCGAATCGTCCAGACTGGCCGGAATGCGGGCATAGCCGCTTTGCACCGACTGCAGAGCCACCGCGCAAAAACGCACGAGATAGGCCCAGACCAGCCCCAAAGAAGTGGCCGTTATCCATGCGCCAGCCGACGATGCGGGCCAGGTCTGCTGAATCCAGCCCACGGGCAAGAGCAAGCCCACCACCACCACCGCGCCGGGAATCGCATAACCCAAACCCACCAGCTGGATGGCCCCTTGGCTGATGCGGTCTGCGCGGGTGCGCACACTGAAGGCCAAAGCCAGCGCCACGCCCACCGCCAACAATGCAGTCACCGCGCCCATACGCAAACTGGTCAGCGCCCATTGGGCAAAGCGATCCCACGGCAGCTCGGTGGTCTCACCCGCCATGGCCCGCAACATGATGAGAACCGGCAAAACAAAACCCAGCATCACGGGCAAGCTGCACACGGCCCAAGCCATGACCCGGGAAGCACCCTGCAACGCGACGGGCTGCGCCTCGGCAGAGCCTTGACGCGAGCCGCGCCCTTGGTTGAAGCGCATGCGCTTTTGTGCACGCTGCTCCAGCTGAAGCAAGACCACCACCACGGCCAACAGCACGGTGGCCAATTGCGCCGCCGCAATGCGGTTGTCCATGGACAACCAGGCTTTGTAAATGCCGGCCGTGAAAGTCTGGATACCGAAGTAGCTGGACACCCCAAAATCAGCCAGCGTTTCCATCAGCGCCAGCGCCACCCCAGCGGCCACTGCCGGGCGGGCCAATGGCAAGGCAATTTCGCGAATGCGGCGTGACAGCGGTGCGCCTAGCAGTCTGGCCGCTTCCATCAAGCCCGAAGCCCGTTCGACCAAGGCCGTGCGGGCCAGCAAATACACATACGGGTAAAGCGACAAAGTGAACACCAGCGCCGCGCCCCAAACGCTGCGCACATCGGGCCACAGACGACCTTGTAAACCCAGCGCTTCGCGCAAAGCCACCTGCAATGGCCCGCTGAACTGCAAAAAGTCGGTATAGGCATAGGCCACCACATAAGCGGGCATGGCCAAAGGCAAGAGCAGCAGCCATTCAAAAGCGCCCCTCCCTGGAAAATCGAACAAGGTGACCAGCGCCGCCGTAGCCAGCCCCAGCACAGTCACCCCCACCGCCACCAACAAACACAGGCCCAAGGTGGTGAGCGCGTAATCGGGCAGCACGGTGCGGCCCATTTCCAGCAAGATATCGGCGCTTGGCCCGCTCCATTGCAGCCACGAACCCAGCACGGCCAACACCGGCAAGGCCAAAGCCAATGCCAGCAAGGCGAAAAACAAAGAAGGGAGCCCCGATAAACGGCGGGCCAGGGTGGTCAGCATCAAGAAAGCGGGTTCAACAAGGTCATGGCTTATTGTAGGAGCCCGCCTGATGGCGATCAGCCCACGGCCATGAGAGGCCGACCCAACCTGCCTACAATTCAACCCATGTTTCTAGAACTGCGCCAACTGGACATCCAATACCCCGGCAACCCCACGCCCGCCGTGAGAGGGGTCAACCTGGGCTTGCATGCGGGCGACATTGGCGTATTGATCGGGCCATCTGGCTGCGGCAAAACCACGCTGCTGCGTGCGGTGGCCGGACTGGAGCCGGTCTCGGGCGGAAAAATCTTGTTGTCTGACCGCGTGGTCAGCGAACCCGGTCACACCGAACCGGCCGAGCGCCGTCGCATTGGCATGGTGTTTCAAGACTACGCGCTGTTTCCCCATATGGATGTGGGTCGCAACGTGGGCTTTGGACTGGCGCACCTGCCCAAAGCTGAGCGCCAAAAGCGCGTGACCGAAGTACTGACCCTGGTCGGCCTCGAAGGAGCAGACAAACGCTACCCGCACGAACTGTCGGGTGGCCAACAGCAACGCGTGGCACTGGCCCGGGCTTTGGCACCCCAACCCGACTTGCTGCTGCTGGATGAGCCTTTTTCCAACCTCGACATTGACCTGCGCGAACGCCTCGCACACGAGGTGCGCAACATCCTGAAAGCCGCCAAAGCCACCGCCTTGTTGGTCACGCACGACCAGCTCGAAGCCTTTGCCATTGGCGACGTGATTGGCGTGATGAACGAAGGCATCCTCCACCAGTGGGACGATGCCTACAGCCTGTACCACCGCCCCGCCACCCGCTTCGTCGCCGACTTCATCGGCCACGGTGTCTTCACCCCCGCGACGTTGCGCGAAGTGGATGGCCAGCTGATGGTGGACACGCCCGTTGGCACATTGACCGATGTGGCCGAATGCCCCTTGCCTTGCGCCTTTGAGGGTGGCCAATGTGACGTGTTGCTGCGGGCCGACGACATCGTGCACGACGACCATGCCCCAGTGAAGGCCGAAATCATCCGCAAAGCCTTTCGCGGATCTGAATTTTTATACACCCTGCGGCTGGCCAGTGGCGACCTGCTGATGGCCCACGTACCCAGCCACCACGATCACAAACTGGGTGAATGGATCGGCATACGCGCCGAGGTGGACCACGTCGTCACCTTCAACCGCGCCTGCCCGGTGTACAACCGCGAACTCTGCCAAATGCCTTGCGCCAAGGCAGAGGCCTGCGAACACACCGACCCGCAATACCAGCCGGTCAAGTTCGTTTCATAAAGTGCTTGATTGCCTTGTGCAGACGGGAAGATGAGGCCGGGTAGGCTCTCCCGCCATCACCTGACGCAGTAGTAATAGAGCTCGTTCGCACGAACTTCGCTTTCTGGACGAATCGGTGAAGGGTTGGGCAAATCGGGCGCCAAGACCATGTGGTTTGCCAAAGCCCAAACACGCCCGACCGTTCTGACACCTTGGTTCCAGTCTCCCAGATTGGAAACGAATTCGTATTCTTCGGCCGTCGGCAGGCGCGCCTGAATGCTGCGGCAAGTCCGCTCTGCTGCCGCCGCACTGCTGGTGTGACTGATCGGCACACCCGGCGCGCCGATCAGCTCAAGCGTGCGATTGCCCATCTTGACTTTGGATGGGAACTGCGTGTGTTGGAATTCTGCAAACAACTGACTGCTGATGGCCAGCATGACTTGATCGGGTCGGCCCCTGGCTTGGTAGTTGTATGTTCGCCCCGAGGTGACCTGGATATGCAAAGTCACCAACAGATCACCCTTGCAAGTCGGCGCATAAGAGTAAGTACCCCAAGCCATGGCATTGAGTTTGCCCAGCATTCCGGCGTCCAGATAACCTTGTCGTTTTTCATCGCGCAAATCACGGGCCAACGCGTAAATGGGGGCCGGATTGAAAAATGTGATGTTGCGGTTGCGTGGCTGCAGCTTGGTGTACTGGGCATCCAGGGAGGCTTTAAGACTGCCTTCGAGCAACACGTCCATCCCCTTGCCGGCAGTGGCTCGCTCACGATTGAGTTGGGTGTTGCGGTCTAGTGCGTTGAGCAAATCAACCAGCTGTGCAGGGTCTGCGCCAGCGTTGAGCAAATGGATGAGTTGCTGGCTCAAATTCTTGTGATTTTCTTGCGCCGTGCTCCCATAAGCATCTTGAAACTGGCACAAGTCCTGTCCCTTGATGAAGGGCACGGTTTGCCAGACGGTGATAGGGGTGTAGTGGTCAGCCCAAGCAGGAAGGCAACACGCAAGCCATAACAAACCAATGAATTTCATGTGTGGGCTCAATGGAAGATTCGAATTTAAATGCTAACTGATATTCCGTTTCAGGCTTTGTTTTAAATCACCTTGAAAGTTGACGCAATCTGTCAATGACGCTCCCTCAGACTGACTGCTGCCGCAGGTCAATGCACCCGTTTACAAAATTCGCAATGCAGCCCATGATTACTTTAATTTTTTTAAAACAAAATTATTCATGGAGGCGCCATGCTGGACAAACTCGGCAACCCGCAAAAGTTGGGGGCGATCGACGATGCGCCTGTGGTGCACTGGGTCCAGCAACTGCTGGAGCAGGCGGTCACCCTCAAAGCCTCGGACTTGCACTTTGAGCCGTACGAGCACCATTACCGGGTGCGCATGCGCATCGACGGCGAATTGCGCGAAATTGCAACACCGCCCATGGCGCTGAAAGACCGCCTGTCCTCACGCATCAAGGTGCTCTCGCGACTGGACATTGCCGAAAAACGCCTGCCTCAAGACGGTCGCATGAAGCTGCAATTGGCCAACGGCCGCGAACTGGACTTGCGTGTCAGCACCTTACCCACCTTGTTTGGCGAAAAGCTGGTGATCCGGGTGCTCGACTCCGCCCAGGCCCAACTCGACTTGAACCAACTGGGTTACGAGAGTGAAGACTTGGCCCGTCTGGTGGAAGCGATTCACCGCCCCCACGGCATGGTGCTGGTGACCGGGCCCACGGGCTCGGGCAAAACGCAATCGCTTTATGCCTGTCTGAACCGGCTCAACACGGCCGAAGTGAACATCGCCACGGTGGAAGACCCTTGCGAAATTCAGCTGCAAGGCATCAACCAAGTGAATGTGCAAGACAAGCCCGGCCTGACATTTGCCATCGCTTTGCGTGCTTTTTTGCGACAAGACCCGGATGTCTTGATGGTCGGCGAGGTGCGCGACCTGGAGACAGCCAACATCGCCATCCAGGCGGCCCAGACAGGCCATCTGGTGTTGTCCACCTTGCACACCAACGACGCGCCCAGCACCTTGGTGCGCTTGCGCAACATGGGCGCCGCCTCGTACAACATTGCGGCCAGCGTGACCCTGATCACGGCCCAGCGCCTGGTGCGCTGTCTGTGCCCTCTGTGCAAAGAACGCGTGTCCCTGCCTGCGCAGGTGTTGCTGCAAGCAGGTCTGCCCGCCGATTTGCTGCTTGGCGATGCCGTTGAAGCCTTCAAGCCTGTGGGTTGCACGCATTGCCACAAAGGGTTTGCGGGGCGCACCGGCATTTTCCAGGTCATGCCCGTGACTGCAGACATGCAGGCCCTGATTTTGTGCGATGCGGGCAACCAGGAAATGACCCAACTGGCGCAGCGTGAGGGGGTCGCGTCATTGCGTCTGGCAGGTCTGCGAAAAGTACTCAAAGGCATCACCTCGCTCGACGAGGTTTTGGCCAACACGCGGTACGGTGCATGAGCCAGCACGACACACCCGCCCTGACCCCGGTTTTTGCATGGCAGGGTCGTGATGCCCAAGGCCGCCCCACTCAAGGACGCCTGAATGCACACACAGCCGGACTGGCCCGCGCCCAATTGCGCAGACAAGGCGTGCAGTCGGTGCGGCTGCAGCGTTTGTGGTGGGACAGACCGCCCCGTGTGCGCCCAAGCGACCTGTCGCTCATGACCCGGCAACTGGCGGCACTGCTGCGGGCGGGGGTTCCCCTTTTGCAGTCGTTGGACATGTTGTCGCGCAGCCTGACGTCTGTGGCGCTGTTGAACATCGTGCAACAAGTGCACAACGACGTGGCGTCTGGCTCGGCTTTGCATGAGGCCTTGGCCAGGCACCCGGCCCATTTCACAAGGCTTTACACCAGCATGGTTCAAGCGGGCGAGTCGGCAGGCATTCTGGACACCATGATGGAGCGCCTGGCGCACACACTGGAGAAAAACGAGGCCTTGCGCTCGCGCGTGCGTTCAGCGCTGGTTTACCCCACGGCGGTGATGGGTGTGGCCATCTCCGTGCTGGTGCTGATATTGGTGTTTGTGGTGCCCGTGTTCGAAGACGTGTTCAAGTCGTTCGGAGCCGAATTGCCCTGGGCCACACAAATCGTGGTGGCACTGAGCGACGGCTTGAGCGCATCTGGCCCTGTGGCCGTTGTGGTCGCGTTGCTGTGCCTCTGGTTTTGGCAGCGCCCGCAAGCGGGTCAAGCCCAGTTCAAAGCAGCCAAAGACCGCTGGCTGCTCAAATTGCCGATGCTGGGGCCGCTGATGGGCACCGCGGTGGTGGCACGATGGGCGCAAACCTTGTCAGCCTTGCTGTCGGCAGGCGTTCCCTTGGCAGAAGCATTGGGGCCAGTGGCCCAAGCCTGCGACCACAGCGTGTATGAAGGTGTGACATTGCAATTGCAAAGGCAGGTGACACAAGGCAGCCGATTGAGTGAAGGCATGGCCCAAAGCGACCGTTTTCCGCCCATGATCGTGCAGCTGTGCGCCACGGGCGAAGAAACCGGGGCCATGGACCAGTTGCTGGCACGCGCGGGTGGCCTGATGGAAACCGAACTGGATGACCGGGTCAACGGCCTGTCCAGTTTGCTCGAACCCTTGATCATTGTCGTCTTGGGCGGTCTGATTGGCGGTATTCTTGTGGCCATGTATCTGCCTATTTTTCGCTTGGGTCAGGTGTTCTGAAATGACCACCGATTTCCTACTATGGGGCGGCTTTGCCCTGCTGGGCCTAGTGGTGGGCAGCTTCCTGAATGTGGTGATTCACCGCTTGCCCCGCATGCTGGAGGCGCAATGGGCTGAGGCCATTCGCGAACAAGGCCCTGACACCCCTACCGATAGGCCATCACCCAAGCCTTTCAACATCGCCGTGCCCAGATCGCATTGCCCCCACTGCGGGCATGTGCTGTCATGGTCCGAAAACATCCCGGTGCTCAGTTACCTGGTGCTCAAGGGTCGTTGCAGCCAATGCCACTCGGCAATAGGCTGGCGCTACCCGGTCATTGAACTGTTGACCAGTGTTTTGTTTGTCTGGAGCTTTTCCCGATACGGCATGAGCGGCGCTGCTTTGGCCTGGGCAGGTTTTGCCGCCGCTTTGCTGACCCTGGCGGCCATTGACGCCGACACCACCTTGCTGCCCGATGCCATCACCCAACCGTTGGTGTGGGCTGGTTTGTTGGCGGCCAGCCTGGGGCTGAGCGATGTCAGTTTGTCCACGGCCTTGTGGGGGGCCGTGGCGGGTTACCTGTTTTTGTGGTCGGTTTATTGGCTCTTCAAGCTGATAACTGGCAAAGAGGGCATGGGCCAAGGTGACTTCAAACTGCTGGCCGCGCTGGGCGCTTGGCTGGGCTGGCCCGCATTGCTGTCGCTGGTGTTGATGGCCTCCATCACTGGTGCCATCGTGGGTATCTGGCTGCGTGTGCGCCAGCGCCTGCCCGAAGACGGCTATATTCCGTTTGGTCCCTTTTTGGCCTTGGCAGGTTTGTGGGTCATGGCCTTTGGTCACCTGCCGGGCTTGGCTGTTTAAGCATGAACACTCAGCGTATTTGGCGCATCGGCCTGACCGGTGGCATTGGCAGCGGCAAAAGCACCGTGGCCGCCCTGTTGGCAGCCCGTGGTGCCGCAGTGATCGACGCTGACGCGATTTCACGCAGCGTGACGGCCCCGGGCGGACGGGCTATGGCTTCCATTGTTCAAATCTTCGGACCCCAAATGATCGATGCCCATGGCGCCATGGACCGGCAAGCCATGCGTGAACAGATTTTCAAGTCTGCCGATGCCAAAAAACAGCTTGAAGCCATCATTCACCCGCTGGTCAGCCAGATCACCACAGAGCAAGCACAGACTGCCTTGCAAAACGGCCAACGTTGTTTGGTGTTCGACGTTCCTCTTCTGGTGGAGTCGGGCGAACGCTGGCGCAAGCAAGTAGACCGGGTGATGGTGGTGGACTGCGATGCCGCCACACAACGGCAACGGGTCATGGCCCGCAGTGGGCTGGCAGCCGAAGAAATCGACCGCATCATCGCACTCCAGGCCTCACGCGCACAACGCTTGGCCTGTGCCGATGTGGTGGTCTTCAACCAAGGCCTGAATCTGGCTCAATTAGAGGCGCAAGTGGCTCTGGTGGCGGCTGACTTCGGGCTATGATGGCGGCACTGGAAAACGCCGCGTGATACTGTACGAATACCCCTTCAACGAACGCATCCGCACTTACCTGCGACTGCAACAATTGTTCAACCGCTTGGGCCAATTGATGGCCCGCACGGAGGCGCTCGATCACCACTTTGCACTGACCACTTTGTTCGAAATCATTGAAGTGGCCTCGCGCTCGGAGTTGAAGTCTGACGTGCTGAAAGACCTCGAACGCCAAAAGCAGCTGTACAACGGCTACCGTGGCAATCCGGCCATCTCCGAAAAAGCCCTTGACGGACTGATTGCCCAACTGGACGAGCACTTCGAAGCCCTCAACCAGGTCAGCGGCAAAATTGGCCAAAGCCTGAACGACAACGATTTCCTGATGGCTTTGCGCAGCCGCGCTGTCATCCCTGGCGGCACTTGCGAGTTTGATTTGCCAGCCTACTTTGCTTGGCAACACCACGATGCACCAAGCCGTGCCAGCGATTTGGCGCAATGGGTTGCACCGTTCGGCCCCTTGGCCCAAGCTGTCCAGTTGCTGCTGAAAATGTTGCGCGAATCCGGCAGCAGTCAAAAAGTCATGGCCACGGCAGGACAACTGCAGCAAAACCTGCCGCAGGGCCGGACGTTTCAGCTGTTGCGGCTCAAAATTGACCCCTCATTGGGCATCACCCCTGAAATCAGCTGCAACCGTTTGCTGGTGGTGATCCGCATGATGCGACAGCAAAGCGATGGCAAGTTACTGGCCACCACCGAGGACGTGCCTTTTGAGATGTCTTTGTGCGCATGAGCGACTCGAACACGCCCCAAGACTTCGCACCGCGCAAGGTACGCTGCCCCGCCTGTGCAGGCCTGAGCCTTTACAGCAGCACCAACCCCTATCGCCCGTTTTGCAGCGCCCGCTGCAAGGGTGTTGACTTGGGCGCTTGGGCCAGTGAAGAGTTCAAACTGCCCGACGAAACGCCGCCCGACGAGCCCTTTGGCGATCCGCGTTTGCAATAAATCAGCAACGGGCCCGCGCCCAACGAAATTCAGCTGTGCGTGGCACCGCTGAACTGACGCTCTTCGGCAAGCCAGCCCAGTACCGGCACCGTACCCGGCAGCACCGGCACCATGCTCACCGGCAAACTCTGCCAAGCATGTGACTGGCCTTCGCGCATTTGCAGCTCGCCTTGCCAATGCCAGACTTTGCAAAAATGCAGCCGCACCAAGGCGTGCGGGTAATCGACCATCTGGATTTTCCAGGCCTGCGCCTCGCCGATCGTGATGCCCAACTCTTCTTGCAACTCTCGGCGCAGGGCTTGTTCGACCGATTCACCGGCTTCCAGCTTGCCGCCCGGAAACTCCCAATAGCCTGCGTAGACCTTGCCATCGGGGCGCGAGGTCAGTAAAAACTGGCCATCGGTTTGCATCAACACGCCAACCGCCACATCGACCACCGCACGTTCGGTCTGGTCTGCGCCCACGTCTTCGCGAGCGCGTTCCCCGTCGGCCACCAACAGGCCGGTGCTCATGCCTGATCCGATTGGCGACCCATCATGTCGCGGGCAAACTGGTAAGCCACACGGCCACTGCGCGAACCGCGCTCCAATGCCCACAGCAAAGCATCAGGTCTAGCCGCGTCGATTTGCGCGGTTGTGGCACCCAAGGCGCTGAGCCACTGACCCGCAATGGTCAGGTACTCGTCTTGCGAGAAGGGGTAGAAACTGATCCACAAACCGAAGCGCTCGGACAGGGAGATTTTCTCTTCCACGCCTTCGCCCGGATGCACTTCGCCATCGTCGGTGTGTTTGTAGGTGAGGTTCTCGCTCATGTACTCGGGCAGCAAATGGCGTCGGTTGCTGGTGGCGTACACCAGCACATTGGGGGTTGATGCCGCCACAGTGCCGTCGAGGATGGATTTGAGGGCCTTGTAGCCCGGCTCACCATCTTCAAAACTCAGGTCATCGCAATACACAATGAACTTTTCATCGCGTCCGGCCACCACCTCGATGATGTCGGGCAGATCGATCAGGTCTTCCTTGTCCACCTCGATCAGGCGCAGGCCTTGGGGTGCGTAGGTGTTGAGGCACGCCTTGATGAGCGACGATTTGCCAGTTCCGCGTGCGCCCGTCAGCAGCACGTTGTTGGCCGGGCGGCCCTGCACAAACTGCTCGGTATTGCGTTGCAGCTTTTCCTTTTGATCGTCGATTTCCTTCAGATCAGCCAGCGTCATGGCCGCCACATGGCGCACCGGCTCCAGCACGCCATGGCCGGACGAGCGCTTGCGGTAACGCCAGGCAATGGCCTGCGTCCAATCAGGGGCCGACAAGGGCTGAGGCAAAACCGACTCGATGCGGTCCACCAACTGGCTGACTTTGGCCAGCAGTTGGTCCAATGCAGATGGGGCGACTGAGTTCATGAACGGTAATCCGCGTTGATGGTGACGTATTCATGGCTCAAGTCGCAGGTCCAGACGGTGTCGCTGGCTGTGCCTCGGCCCAGGCCCACGCGCACAGTGATCTCGCTGCCCTTCATGACGCGTTGGCCATCTTCTTCGCGGTATTCGGCACGGCGCCCGCCTTGCGACACCACATGCACGTCGTCCAAGTGCAACTCGATCAAGCCTTGGTCCAGATCGGTGATGCCCGCATAGCCCACCGCTGCCAGGATGCGGCCCAGATTCGGGTCGCTGGCGAAGAAAGCCGTTTTAACCAAGGGCGAATGCGCGATGGCGTATGCCACCTGACGGCACTCGTCAGCTGTCCGGCCACCCTCGACCTGCACAGTGATGAACTTGGTGGCACCTTCGCCATCGCGCACGATGGCATGCGCCAGCTGGCGTGCCACTTGCATCAAGCCCTGCAGCAAGGCCTGGCCGTCAGCACTGTCCAGCGAAGTGATGGGCGCGTTGCCTGCCTTGTGCGTGGCGATCAGCATGAACGAGTCGTTGGTCGAAGTGTCGCCATCGATCGTGATGCGGTTGAACGAGCCATCGGCCAATTGTTTGGCCAGTGGGGCCAACAAAGCAGGATCGATGCAAGCGTCTGTGGCCACAAAGCCCAACATGGTGGCCATGTTGGGGCGAATCATGCCTGCGCCTTTGCTGATGCCGGTGATGCTGACCGTCTGGCCGCCCACTTTCACCTGCGTGCTGGCTGCTTTGGGCACGGTGTCGGTGGTCATGATGCCTTCAGCCGCCTTGGCCCAGTGCGCGGCTTGCGCGTCGGCCAAAGCAGCGGGCAAGCCCGCCACGATGCGGTCCACGGGCAGCGGCTCCATGATCACGCCCGTCGAAAACGGCAAAATTTGTGTGGATGTGCATTGCAGCAAGCTGGCCAGGGCCTCGCAGGTCTGGCGTGCATGGGCCAAACCCGGTGCGCCGGTACCCGCGTTGGCGTTGCCGGTGTTGATGACCAAGGCCCGCACGTCGCTCCCCGCGGCCAAGTGCTCACGGCACACTTGAACGGGCGCAGCACAAAAGCGGTTACGGGTGAACACGCCCGCCACACTGGCACCTGGCTCCAGCAAAAAAACGGTCAAGTCTTTGCGGTTGGCTTTGCGCACGCCGGCTTCGGCAATGCCAATGCGAACGCCCGCAATCGGGCTCAATTGGGCGGGGTCCAATGGTGGCAAATTCACAGGCATGGTGATCCTTCAGGAAAACAGAAAATAATTTTTCGGACGCACACAAACGAAACGGGCCGAAGCCCGTCTCATCCGCGCAGCAAACTCAGGCGAGTTTGCCGTGGCATTGCTTGAACTTCTTGCCGCTGCCACAAGGGCAAGGCTCATTGCGTCCGACAGGGCCAAAGGCTTGCTGCAAACCCGCCAGATCAGCGGCCACGGTTTGCGGCTCACCCGACTCATCGGGCGCGCTGTAAGTCACGTTGCTGATGTGCTCGGCACGCTCCTCGATGTCTTGGGCCGCCTGTTCGATCTGGTCGCCCGAATCAATGCGCACCGTCATCAAGGTGCGGGTAACTTCGTTTTTGACCGCGTCGAGCAACTGGCCAAACAACTCAAACGCTTCGCGCTTGTATTCCTGCTTGGGTTGCTTTTGCGCATAACCACGCAAGTGGATACCTTGGCGCAGATAATCTAGTGCGCTCAGGTGCTCGCGCCAGTGCGTGTCGATGCTTTGCAGCAAGACCATGCGCTCAAATGAGACAAAGTTCTCAGCCCCCACGCTGTCGAGCTTGGCCTGGAAATGGGCGTTGGCCGTGGCCACCACCATCTCCAGAATTTCTTCGTCGGTGATGGCATTGGAGGCCTGGACCTTCTCGCGCAAGTTGACTTCCAGCAACCACTCATCGGCCAACGCTTTCTCAAGGCTGGCCAAGTCCCATTGCTCTTCCACCGACTCGGCAGGCACGTATTGACGCACCATATCGACAAAGCAGCCTTCACGCAATGAAGCGATCTGGCTATTCAGGTCTGCGGCATCCAGAATGTCATTGCGCTGCTGGTAGATCACTTTGCGCTGGTCATTGGACACATCGTCGTATTCCAGCAATTGCTTGCGGATGTCGAAGTTACGCGACTCCACTTTGCGCTGCGCGCTTTCAATGCTGCGCGTGACGATGCCCGCTTCGATGGCCTCGCCTTCAGGCATTTTCAAACGGTCCATGATGGCGCGCACGCGGTCACCCGCAAAAATGCGCATGAGCGGATCGTCCAGGCTCAAGTAGAAACGTGAAGAGCCGGGGTCGCCCTGGCGGCCCGAACGGCCACGCAATTGGTTGTCAATGCGGCGCGACTCATGGCGTTCGGTGGCGATGATGCGCAAACCGCCCAAAGCCTTGACCTGTTCGTGCACCATTTTCCATTGCTCACGCAGCTCGGCCACGCGAACTTGGCGTGCATCTTCAGACAAGCTTTCGTCGGTCTCAGCGGCCTGGATGTCTTTTTCGATGTTGCCACCCAGCACGATGTCGGTGCCACGACCGGCCATGTTGGTGGCGATCGTGATCATGCCGGGGCGACCTGCTTGAGCCACGATGTCGGCCTCGCGGGCGTGCTGCTTGGCGTTGAGCACCTGGTGCGGCAACTTCTCTTGCGTCAGCAGTTGGGCAATCAACTCAGAGTTTTCAATCGAGGTGGTACCCACCAGCACAGGCTGACCGCGCTCGTGGCATTCGCGAATGTCGGTGATCGCGGCGTTGTAACGCTCTTGTGATGTCTTGTACACACGGTCGAGTTGGTCTTCACGCTGGCTCTTGCGGTGCGGCGGAATGACCATGGTCTCCAGGCCATAGATTTCCTGAAACTCATACGCTTCGGTATCGGCCGTTCCGGTCATGCCACCGATCTTGTTGTACAGGCGGAAATAGTTCTGGAAGGTGATGGAGGCCAGCGTCTGGTTTTCGGCCTGGATCTGCACATCTTCTTTCGCTTCCACGGCCTGGTGCAAGCCATCGCTCCAGCGACGACCGGTCATCAAACGCCCGGTGAATTCGTCCACGATCACAATCTCGCCCTCTTGCACCACGTAATGCTGATCGCGGTGGTACAGGTGCTGTGCACGCAAGGCCGCGTTCAGGTGGTGCATCAAGGTGATGTTGGCCGGGTCATACAGGCTAGCGCCTTCAGGGATCAGGCCCATTTGCGCCAGTACCGCTTCGGCTTTTTCGTGACCTTGCTCGGTCAGGAAAATCTGGTGCGATTTTTCGTCCAAGGTGAAGTCACCGGGGGTGATGATGCCCTCGCCCGTGCGAGGGTCGGCTTCGCCTTCTTGGCGGGTGAGCAATGGCACAACCTGCTTCATTGACAAGTATGTCGCGGTGTGGTCTTCAGCCTGGCCGCTGATGATCAAGGGCGTGCGTGCCTCGTCGATCAGGATCGAGTCGACCTCATCGATGATGGCGTAGTTCAGAGGGCGTTGCACGCGGTCATGGGCTTCATAGACCATGTTGTCGCGCAAGTAGTCAAAACCGTATTCGTTGTTGGTGCCGTAAGTGATGTCCGAGTTGTAAGCGGCTTGCTTTTCTTCGCGCGACATCTGGGCGAGGTTGATACCGACCGACAAACCCAAAAAGTTGAACAGCTTGCCCATCCAACGCGCATCGCGGCTGGCCAGGTAGTCGTTCACGGTGACCACATGCACGCCTTTGCCTGCCAAGGCGTTCAGGTAAGCGGGCAATGTGGAGGTCAGGGTTTTGCCCTCGCCCGTGCGCATTTCGGCAATTTTGCCGTTGTGCAAGGCAATGCCACCAGACATCTGCACATCGAAGTGCCGCATCTTCATGACGCGTTTGGAGCCTTCACGCACCACGGCAAAGGCTTCAGGCAGCAAAGCATCGAGCGTTTCGCCAGCGGCAAAGCGATCACGAAATGCCTGGGTTTTGCCACGCAGTTCGTCGTCGCTCAAAGACTCCAGTCCGGCTTCCAGTGCGTTGATGCGCTCCACCGTTTTGCGGTATTGCTTGAGCAGGCGGTCGTTGCGGCTGCCGAAAATTTTAGTGAGGAATGGGATGGCCATGTCTACAAGATCCACCTTCAGCCAAGGCTGAGAGACAGACCGTCTATCCTGTCAAGTTAAAGGGTTCAGAGAAAACCGGGCCAGCGAAGTCATATCCCACTTGCCCCAGCGGGCCGCCACAGGCGCCAGCTTAACCCGATGATTTTAGCCTCTGGGACTGCCCCTTTTGATGCCTGCTTTCAGGGGCGGGCTTTCGGCTTCACAAGCTGCCGGATAATGAGCGGCAGTACCTTCAATCATGCAAAGACGCCACCAAGCCATTCCCCTGCAACAAGCCGCGCAAGAATCACCTACTTTTGCGCGATTGGCTGGATTGGTGCGCGATTCGTCAGCCCGCTTGCAAGCCATTCGCACTTTGCTGCCAGCCCCCTTGCGGGCCAGTGTTCAGGCGGGACCGATTGAAGACGGATGCTGGTGCCTGCTGGTCAGCTCCAACGCAGTGGCTGCCAAACTGCGCCAACTGGTCCCGGCCCTGCAAGCCCATTTGAACCAGAAGGGCCTTCAGGTCAGCAGCATTCGCATCAAAGTGCAAAACCGCGCGATGTAATTTGCCAAGGCGATTGACTCAAGCCGCTGATCATTTTCAAAAACAAAAAAAAGGCCCTGATCTTGGATCAGGGCCTTTTCAGGTTTGTGGTGCCGCTTGTCGGATTCGAACTGACGACCTACCGCTTACAAGGCGGGTGCTCTACCAACTGAGCTAAAGCGGCACGGGCTGAATTTTAACTTGCTCCAAGCCCAACTTCGGGGTCGAGGCCGTTAATTTTTTCACTTAATCCGTTTAAGTGCCGGACGCGCAGGACTTGTGCTGGGTGGTGTGGGCTCATCCCCCTCCACCACCTTGACATCTTTCACGCCCACAGGTGTCAATGGGGTCGAGGGCACAACATCGTCATCACTCACAGGAAACGCCATGCCTTGGCCATTTTCACGGGCATAGATCGCCATGACGCGATGGATCGGGACCATGATGTCGCGAGGCTTTCCGCCAAATCGGGCTTTGAATTCGATGAACTCATTGCCTAACTTGAGCGAACTGGTCGCGTCCATGCTGACATTCAGCACGATCTCGCCCCCTTGCACATATTCGCGCGGCACCTGCACGGAGTTGTCCACCTTGACGGCCACATAAGGTGTGAAGCCGTTTTCGGAGCACCACTCGTACAAAGCCCGAATCAAATAGGGGCGTGTTGACGGCAATTCAGTGTCACTGATCATCGTAGGCTCCACCCGAACTTACTTGCGCATGACCTTTTCGGACGGCGTCAATGCCTCAATGTAGGCGGGGCGCGAAAAGATGCGCTCAGCGTACTTGAGCAAAGGTGCCGCATTTTTGCTGAGCTCGATACCGTAGTAATCCAGACGCCAGAGCAGCGGCGCGATCGCCACGTCGAGCATGGAGAAGCTGTCTCCGAGCATGAACTTGTTCTTCAAGAAAACCGGTGCCAATTGGGTCAAGCGATCGCGGATGTGCGAGCGGGCTTTTTCCAGGGCTTTGTCGTTGCCTTTGAGGGCGCGGTTCTCCAGCGTCAACACATGGGCAAACAGTTCTTTCTCGAAGTTGAGCAAGAACAAGCGCACACGGGCACGGTCAACCGGGTCACCGGGCATCAGTTGAGGGTGCGGAAAACGCTCATCGATGTACTCGTTGATGATGTTCGATTCGTACAGGATCAGATCACGTTCGACCAAAATCGGGACCTGGCCGTACGGATTCATCACGTTGATGTCTTCGGGCTTGTTGTAGAGGTCCACGTCACGGATTTCGAAATCCATGCCTTTTTCGAACAGCACAAAGCGGCAACGATGGGAAAAAGGGCAAGTGGTTCCGGAATAAAGCACCATCATGGCAAAGGCTCCTCAAAAAATCAAAAAGAGTGGAAGGCCCGAAGGCCTGCCACTCCACAAGACCCGGCAATGCTGCCGGGTGAACAATCAATTACTTGATGTCTTTCCAATACGCGGCATTCAGACGCCAGGCGATAAAGGTGAAGATTGACAAGAAAATCAGAACCCAAACGCCAATGCGAACTCGGGTGTTTTGGGCTGGCTCTGCCATCCACTGCATGTAACCCACCAGATCACCAATGGCTTGGTCGTACTGCAAAGGCGTCATGGTGCCGGGCTTGACTTGCTTCCAGCCTTTGAAGATTTGGACCGTGTGGCCATGTTCTTCTTTGTCTTCGTACACAGGCTCACGCTCGCCCTGCAGTTCCCACAAAGGATTGGGCATGCCCACATTGGGGAAAGCCAAGTTGTTCCAACCGGTCAACTTGGTGTCGTCGCGGTGGTAGCTGCGCAGGTAGGTGTAGAGGTAATCAGCGCCAGTACCGCCATGACCTGCACGCGAACGTGCCATCAAGGTCAGATCAGGTGGATTCTTGCCGAACCACTCTTTGGCCTGAGCAGGATCAATCGCAGCCTTCATGGTGTCGCCAACCTTGGTGGTCGCAAACAACAAGTTGTCTTTGATCTGCTGCTCGGTCAAGCCGATGTCTTTCAAGCGGTTGTAACGCATGAAAGCAGCGGAGTGGCAGTTCAGACAGTAATTGACGAACAGCTTGGCACCGTTTTGCAAAGCGGCCAAATCGTTCGTTTTATTGGGTGCTTTGTCCCAGGCGATGGCATTGCCGCCAGCAGCTTGGGCGCCAGACAGCAAGCCCAGGGCCATCACAAAGCCCAACGCGAGTTTCTTGATGTTTTTCATGTTCTTGAATCTCCGTGATCTCAGTGAGGCGTGAAGGTCACGCGGTCAGGAACCTGCTTGGGCGTACCCAGCTTGCTCCACCAAGGCATCAACAGGAAGAAGCCAAAATAGAACAGGGAACCGACTTGGGAAACGCGCTCACCGATAGGCGATGGCGGTTGCACACCCAAATAGCCCAAGATCAGGAAGTTGATCACAAACACGGCATACAGATACTTGTGCCAGTCAGGACGGTAGCGGATCGACTTGACCGGGCTGTTGTCGAGCCATGGCAAGAAGAACAGGATGATGACAGCGCCACCCATGACGACCACACCCCAGAATTTGGCATCAATGGCCATCATCAAGGCACAGATCACCACGGCTGCGCCAATCACGGCACCCTTGAGCAGCTGGGGCAACTTGCCCTTGGCCACAGCCAGTACCGCGCCGATCACCACGCAGGCGATCAAGGCGTACATCATCTCGCTGGTGATGGCACGCAGCATCGAGTAGAAGGGCGTGAAGTACCACACGGGTGCGATGTGCAAAGGTGTGGTCAGCGGGTCAGCAGGGATGAAGTTGTTGTATTCGAGGAAGTAACCACCGAATTCAGGCGCAAAAAACACAATCGCCGTGAACGCCATCAAAAAGACGCTCACGCCCATGATGTCGTGCACCGAATAGTAAGGGTGGAACGGAATACCATCCAAAGGGTGCCCTTGAGCATCTTTGGGGGCGTTCGGGCCCTTGATTTCAACGCCATCGGGGTTGTTGGAGCCGACTTCGTGCAACGCAATGATGTGCGCCACAACCAAGCCCAACAAAACCAAAGGCACTGCAATCACGTGGAAGCTGAAGAAACGGTTCAAAGTGGCATCGCCCACCACGAAATCGCCACGGATCAGCAAGGCCAAATCAGGACCGATGAACGGAATGGCCGAGAACAAGTTCACGATCACCTGGGCGCCCCAGTAGGACATCTGACCCCAAGGCAAGAGGTAACCCATGAAGGCTTCCGCCATCAAGCACAAGAAGATCGCGCAACCGAAGATCCAGACCAACTCGCGCGGTTTGCGGTAGCTGCCGTACATCAGGCCACGGAACATGTGCAGGTACACGACCACAAAGAACGCAGATGCGCCTGTGGAGTGCATGTAACGGATCAACCAGCCCCAAGGCACATCGCGCATGATGTATTCAACCGAGGCGAATGCCACAGCCGCATCCGGCTTGTAATGCATGACCAGGAAAATACCGGTGACGATCTGAATCACCAACACCAGCAAAGCCAGCGAGCCGAAGAAGTACCAGAAGTTGAAGTTCTTGGGTGCGTAGTACTCGGACAGGTGCTCCTTGTACAGCTTGGAAGCCGGGAAGCGGTTGTCCACCCAGTTGAGCAGCTTTTCGCCAGCAGGGGCGTTGGGGGAAATTTCTTTGAATTCAGCCATGTCGTTCTCCATCAGGCCTTCTTGTCTTCACCAATGATCAATTTGGTGTCGGACAGGTACATGTGCGGAGGCACTTCGAGGTTATCCGGTGCAGGCTTGTTCTTGAACACGCGGCCAGCCAAATCGAAAGTCGAACCGTGGCAAGCGCACAGGAAACCACCCGTCCAGTCGTCAGGCAGCGATGGCTGAGGGCCTGTAGCGAACTTGTCGCCTGGCGAGCAACCCAAGTGGGTGCAAATGCCCACAGCCACCATGATTTCGGGCTTGATCGACCGGTGCTGGTTTTTGGCGTACTCAGGGGTAGGGTAAGCGTTGCGATCCGAGGCTGGATCAGCCAGCTGGCCTTCGATTTTCTTGAGAGATTCGAGCTGTTCGGGCGAACGCTTCATGATCCATACGGGCTTGCCGCGCCATTCGACGGTCAGCTTCTCGCCAGGATTCAAAGCGGAAATATCCACTTCTACGGCCGCGCCGGCCGCTTTGGCTCGTTCGGAAGGTTGAAAGCTGCTGACGAAGGGGGTGGCCACAAAGCCAGCGCCTACGGCACCTGCGCAACCGGAGGCAATCAGCCAGGTCCGTTTGCTGCTGTCGACTGGGGTGTCACTCATGGGAATCCTCTAGCGAGTCGTTATCAGGGTCAACCCGAGATTGTAGCGGAGTGAAACAGACAAATGACTTACAACCACCACCACCTTGCTTTTCATGCTGCACAATAGCCCTCTCTTTATATTTTCAGAGGATTTTTAAATGTCTTTTTCTCAAGAATTCAAAACTTTCGTCGTCAAGGGCAATGTCATGGACCTTGCTGTGGGCGTGATCATTGGCGGCGCATTCGGAAAAATCGTGGATTCGGCTGTCAGCGACCTGATCATGCCCTTGGTCAGCAAGCTCTTTGGCGGCCTGGATTTCTCCAATTACTACGTTGCCTTGGCGGGTCAAACGGCTGGCCTGAGCCTGCTCGAAGCCAAAAAGCTGGGTTCTGTGTTTGCTTACGGTAACTTCATCACAGTGGCGCTGAATTTCGTCATCTTGGCGTTCATCATCTTTTTGATGATTCGCCAAATGAACCGCATGAGCGCAGCCAAGGCGGACTCTGCAGCCCCTGAAGCGGCTCCCGTCACGCCTGAAGACGTGATGCTGTTGCGTGAAATCCGCGACAGCCTGAAAACCAAAGGCTGAAGTCCCCAGAGGTCAGTGCGCGCCACTGACCATCTGGCGCGCCATGCGGATGGCCTGGATCATGCTGCTGGCATCGGCCACGCCTTTGCCTGCCAGGTCCATGGCCGTACCGTGGTCCGGGCTGGTCCTGACCAGCGGCAGCCCCAGGGTCACGTTCACCCCCTGCTCCACCCCCAGGTATTTGACCGGGATCAAGCCCTGATCGTGGTACATCGCAATGACCACATCAAACTCACGACGGCCATCGGCCTGCTTGCGGGCCCGCATGAAAACAGTGTCAGGGGCATAAGGGCCATGCACATCCATCCCATGCTGCCTTGCTGCGGCAAGACAGGGCTGCAGAATGTCGATTTCTTCGCGCCCAAACAAGCCCCCCTCGCCAGCATGCGGATTGACACCTGCCACAGCCATCCGAGGCCTGCGGCCCAATATTTTCGACAATGAAGCATCGGTGATGGCAAGGGTTTGCAAGACACACTCGAACGTGATGGCGTCCAAGGCATCGCGCAGCGACACATGGATGCTCACCAGCACCGTGCGCAGCTCGTTGTTGGCCAACATCATGCGCACCGGCATCAGCTCGATAGTCACCCCCGCATGCCGGGCCGCTTCGGCTTGCAACAACTCGGTGTGGCCAGGGTATTGGTTGTAAGGCGCACCAGCGGCGTGCAAGGCTTCTTTGTGCAAAGGTGCAGTGACCAGCCCGGCCAACTCGCCCCGCAATGCAGCACGTGTAGCCCACAAGACGGCTTCACCCGCCAATTGCCCGGCACGGCCATCGATGCACCCCCAAGGCAACACAGGCGACACCGGCACCACCTGTAACACAGGCAAACACCGGGGCGGAACATGCAGGGCCTCGCTCGGGGCTTGGATTTCGACAACCGGAAAGGTCGGTACCGCCTGCACCAAAGCCATGGCGCGGCGCATCAAGCCCACATCACCCGCCACAAAACAACCTTGGGTCGACTCAGGTGCAAGACACCACGCACGGGCGATGATTTCAGGCCCAATGCCGCAAGGGTCGCCCGGCGTGAGGGCGATGGCTTGCTGGATCAAGGGCGTCAGCGGAGCGGATTCAAAAGTCATGCGTGTGCGCCTCAAGCCGGGTTGTCGATGTCAATGAAACGGTGTTGCATGCCCAGGTCTTGCGCAACGCGGGCAGCCACAGCGGGGGCACCGTAACGCTCACTCGCATGGTGCCCACAAGCCAGAAAGGCCACGCCGGTTTCTCTGGCCAGATGGGCTTGGGGTTCCGATATTTCACCTGTGATGAAGACGTCCACACCTTGAGCAATGGCGGCTTCAAAGTAACCTTGCGCCCCGCCCGTGCACCAGCCCACTCGGCGAACGGGTCGATTGCTGTCACCCGCGCAAATCACCGAGCGTCCGAGAACGGCGGCCACATGGTCGGCCAAGGCCTGAGGGCTGGCCCATGTCTTGACACCAGTGCCCACAAAGCCCAAATCCTGCTCGCCAAATCGACCATCGGCTTGCAGGCCCAACACACGGGCCAGCTGGGCGTTGTTGCCCAATTCGGGGTGCGCATCCAGCGGCAGGTGGTAAGCAAACAAATGAATGCCATGGGTCAATAACAAGCGCAGCCGTTCACGCATCCAGCCAGTGACACGCCCGTCCTGGCCTTTCCAAAAAAGGCCATGGTGCACAAAAATGGCATCGGCATCGGCTTCAATCGCCGCTTCGATCAGGGCCCGACTGGCGGTGACACCACTGACCAGCAATTTCACCTCGCGGTCACCTTCGACCTGCAAGCCATTGGGGCCGTAATCGCGGAACTTATCGGGTTGGAGCAGGGCATCAAAGGCCTGGCCCAAGGTTTTGGCATTGGTCATCGGCTGCGCTTTCAGGATGGGAGGAGTATTGTGGCGCAAGGCCTGCATGACTTGACCCACCAAGGGCGAACCATGCAACCGGGCGAATGCCCCGAATCAAGGACAATTGGGCCCATGAAACGTTATTGGCTCCTCTTTTCGCAATGGGTGACGGTCTTGTTGGCGGTCTGGTTTGTCGTGGCCACACTCCAGCCCGATTGGTTGCGCAGTGCGCAGCGCTCGACCGACGGGATGACTTTGCTGCAGGCTCCCGCAGGTTCACCACTGAGCCGTCCGGTGGGCAGCCTGAGCGCACCCGCCCGCCAAGCGTCGCCAGCGGTGGTCAGCATCAACACCAGCAAAGCCAGCACACAAAGCCCCCAGAGCCAAGACCCTTGGTTCAAATTTTTCTATGGTGAGCAGGAAGAACAAAATCCAGCCGGGCTGGGCAGTGGCGTCATTGTCAGCCCCGAAGGCCACATCTTGACCAACAACCATGTGATTGAAGATGCGGACGACATCGAAGTCGTGCTGGCCGATGGCCGCCGTGCTGCGGCCAAAGTGATTGGCACCGACCCTGACACCGACCTGGCACTGCTGAAAATCACGCTCGACAAATTGCCCGTGATTGTGCTGGGGCAAACCCAAAACCTGCAGGTAGGCGATGTGGTGCTGGCCATTGGCAACCCCTTTGGCGTGGGCCAAACCGTGACATCGGGCATCGTCAGCGCCTTGGGCCGGAGCCAGCTGGGCATCAACACGTTCGAAAACTTCATACAGACCGATGCCGCCATCAACCCCGGCAACTCAGGGGGTGCATTGGTGGATGTGAATGGCCACCTGATGGGCATCAACACGGCCATTTATTCCCGCTCAGGCGGCAGCATGGGCATTGGCTTTGCCATCCCGATCTCTACGGCCAAGCAAGTCATGCAGGATTTGCTGAAGAACGGCAAAGTCATCCGGGGCTGGATCGGGGTCGAGCCGCAAGACATGTCCGCCGAATTGGCCGAAAGCTTTCAACTCCCTAAATCTGGCCAAGTCCTGCCTTCGGGGGTTGTGATCACGGGCGTGCTGAAAAACGGGCCTGCCGCCAATGCCGGCATTCGCCCCGGTGACGTGATTGTCAAGGTGGCTGGTCAGCCTGTCAGCAATGTGGCCGAGTTATTGGTTCAGGTGGCCAGCTTGAAGCCTGGTGAACCTGCCGAGGTGAAAGTCTGGCGTCGCCAAGGCGAAGTCAATTTGCGCTTGACCCCGGCCGAGCGGCCTGCAGCCAACAAAATGCGCAAATAAATCCCCGACGCGGGAATGACTTCCTGCTCTATGCAAAAGAGGCCTGTCGGCCTCTTTTGTTTTGGAAAATCCGATGCCGTCAAGAAGCGACTTCAGGATCTTGCGGCGGCTGTGTGTGTTTGATGAAAATTTGTGCGGCCCAGATGCCCAGCTCATACAGCAAGCACATCGGGATGGCCAAGGCCAATTGCGACACCACATCGGGCGGGGTGACCACGGCTGCAATCACAAAAGCCAACACCACAAAATAGCCCCGAAAATCCTTCAGCTTTTGCACGCTGACCACACCCATGCGGGCCAACACAACCACGGCAACAGGCACCTCAAAAGCCAGTCCAAAGGCCAAGAACATGGACAACACAAAGCTCAAATAAGCCTCGATGTCAGGCGCGGCCGTGATGCTTTTGGGGGCGAAGCTCTGGATGAAGCTGAACACCTGGCCGAACACAAAGAAGTAACAAAAAGCCACCCCAATGAAAAACAACAAAGTGCTGGAAACCACCAAAGGCATGACCAGTTTTTTCTCGTGGCTGTAAAGACCTGGCGCAATGAACGCCCAGACTTGGTAAAGCACCACGGGCAAAGCGATCAAGAACGCGGCCATCAGCAAAATCTTGAGCGGCACCATGAAAGGAGAGATGACCGAGGTGGCGATCAAGGTGGCGCCTTTGGGCAAATGCACCACCAAAGGTGCCGCCAAAATATCGTACAAATTGCCGGGGCCAGGGTATATGGCCAGCGCAGCAGCTGCCACCGCCACGGCGGCCACGGCCCAGATCAGGCGGTCGCGCAACTCGATCAGGTGCGCCACAAAAGGTTGCTCAGAACCTTTGAGTTCGTCGTCGGACTGGGAAGGGGTATCGGACATGGGGGAGTCGGTTGGACGTTGCGCACCCAAGGTGCGCAGGCGTCACACAGAATTGAGGGGCTTGGGCCGGTAACGGGCTACACGAGCGGCACCCGAAAGCGCTTTGGTTCGAACCCCGGAACGGGCTTTGTACCACTGAGGCATCGCACCCCGCTTGAGGCGCCAATTCTTGTCGGGCCGCACGTAATAAGGCGGTGGGGGCTCAATGGCAGGCAGATCACTGTTCAGCCCAGCCGTGGTGTCGGCCCAGTCTTTTTCAAAATCAGAGGCCGTGGTTTGAACGGTTTGCTCGACATCGCGAGCCGCCGTCTCCATGGTCTCTTTCATCTTTTTAAGCTCTTCCAGGTCCATGGACCGGTTCACCTCGGCCTTGACATCGGCGACGTAACGCTGGGCCTTGCCCAGTAAAGTGCCCATTGTGCGGGCCACTTTAGGCAGTTTTTCGGGGCCGATGACGATCAACGCCACCACCCCGATGAGCGCCATTTTCGAAAAACTTAAGTCCAGCACAGTGCAGCGTTCGGTCGTTCAAGAATCAAGACTTGGTCTTGGCTTCGACGTCGATGGTGGTCTTTTCGGCCTGGGCCGAAGAGGCCACTTGACCAGCCACTGGCGACTCTGCTTCAGGCTTGGTACCGCCCTCTTTCATGCCGTCTTTAAAGCCTTTGACGGCACCACCCAGGTCAGAGCCCATGTTTTTGAGCTTTTTGGTGCCAAACACCATGACCACGATCAACAGCACGATCAGCCAGTGCCAAATGGAAAAGGAACCCATGAATATCTCCTAACGTAGTTGCAAGATTCTAAGGGGTGATACCCCCCAAAACCGATCTGCCTTGCTTGAACAAGGAATTGAGGTCCGCCCGCTTGTTTGACAAGCCCGCTTTAGCCCTTGAGCCAGGGACGCGGACCGCCCATGACGTGCATGTGCAGGTGATGCACTTCCTGCCCGCCTTCGGAGCCGTTATTGACCACGATGCGGAAACCGCCCTCGGGGTAAGGCGTGCAACCCGCTTGCAGGGCCAGTTTGGGGGCCAAGGTCATCATGTGGCCCATCAAACCTGCATCCTCCGGGGCCAACTGGGCCATCGAAGGGATGTGCAACTTGGGAATGATCAGGAAATGGACAGGTGCCCAAGGGGCGATGTCGTGGAAGGCGAACACATGTTCGTCTTCGTACACTTTGCGCGACGGGATTTGACCCGCGATGATTTTGCAAAAAATACAGTTGGCGTCGGTCATGGCTTGATCGTTGTCTAAAGTCAAAATTCAGTCGGTCACCGGGCGCTGCCCGTTCAAACGCACCATGCCCAGCACGATGCGGTACAAAAACCAGATGGAAATACCCACCCAGGCCAGCCAACCCGGCAACACAAAGAAGAACCAAAGCGGGAACGTCACCAAATACAACACAGCCGCCCAAATCACGGTGCGGATGCGGTAGCTGAAATGTGTGGCCTCCCAGCCTGCGGCATCGCCTTTTTTGACCAGATCGATGATCAGCGCCACCACCAGCAAGGCCGGGCCCATTTGCGCGCCAGGCACCACGGCACTCACCGCCACGATCAGGTGCAGGATGTAGCTGACCCAGCTGATGGTGCGGGTGCTGTCGTCCAGCGGCTGCTCATGGGGGGGCTGTTGGTTCACGGCTTATTCTCCAAGCCGTTCGCGCTCTTGCACCTTGCGCAGGGCTTTTTCTTCCAGCCCGCTCAGGCCTTCGCGGCGGGCCAGCTCATTGACCACATCAGCGGGTGTCAGGCCATAGTGCGCCAGCGCGATCATGCTGTGGAACCACAAATCGGCCACTTCATAGACCAGCTTGCTGGCATCACCGCCGTGGTCAACATCCTTGGCGGCCATCACGGTTTCAGTGGCTTCTTCGCCAATCTTTTTCAGAAAAGCGTCGGGGCCTTTGTGCAAGAGGCGTGCCACGTAGCTTTTTTCAGGATCGCCGCCGTTAACCGCCTTGCGACTTTCGATGATGGCGGCCAGACGAGCCAAGGTGTCTTCTGAAGACTGCGCCAAGGTGTCTTCTGACGACGGGGATGGGGAATCGGTCGAGCTCATGGCAATCACTTGTAAATGGTTTCAGGGTCTTTCAAGACCGGGTCAGTGGCCAGCCAAGCGTCGGCTTGCAGGCTCTGGAAAAAGCAGCTGTGGCGGCCCGTATGACAGGCAATGCCCGGCTCGTGCCCCAGCTGGGTGACTTTGAGCAACACCACATCGTTGTCGCAGTCGAGGCGAATGTCGTGCACCGTCTGCACATGGCCAGACTCTTCGCCCTTGAACCACAGTTTGTTGCGCGAGCGGCTGAAATACACCGCCCGCTTGAGCTCGGCCGTCTTTTGCAGTGCCTCGCGGTTCATCCACGCAAACATCAGCACATCGCCGCTGTGATTTTCCTGAGCGATGACCGGCACTAGGCCTTTGTCATCCCATTTGATTTTGTCGAGCCAATTCATGTTCACAACCTGACCTGAATGCCACGTTCCCGCATCCGCTCTTTGGCCTGCTGCACCGTGTATTCACCGTAGTGAAAGATGCTGGCGGCCAGTACCGCGTCTGCGCCGCCGATGCTCACGCCATCGGCCAAGTGATCGAGGTTACCCACGCCGCCTGATGCGATCACGGGCACGCTCACGGCGTCGCTCACGGCGCGGGTCAGTTGCAGGTCAAAGCCGCTTTTGGTGCCGTCGCGGTCCATGCTGGTCAGCAAGATTTCGCCTGCGCCGTACTCGGCCATTTGGGTGGCCCAGGCCACCGCGTCCAGGCCCACGTTTTTGCGGCCACCGTGGCTGTACACATCCCAGCCTGGCCCCATGGCCAGGCCATTCGCGCCGATGCGTTGCTCGTCTTCGGCTGTGCGGCGCTTGGCGTCGATGGCGACCACGATGCACTGCGCACCGTATTTGGCCGAGGCTTCGCGGATGACTTGCGGGTTGGCAATGGCCGCCGAGTTGAAGCTGGTTTTGTCAGCCCCAGCGTTGAGCAGTCGGCGCACATCTTCTACCGTGCGCACACCGCCACCCACCGTGAGCGGGATGAAAACCTGGCTGGCCACGGCTTCGATGATGTGCAGGATCACGTCACGGCCATCGCTGGTCGCGGTGATGTCGAGGAAAGTCAGCTCGTCTGCACCCTGCTCGTTGTAACGTGCCGCGATTTCGACCGGGTCTCCGGCATCGCGCAGTTCGACAAAGTTAACGCCTTTGACCACGCGACCGCCGGTCACGTCGAGGCAAGGGATGATGCGTTTGGCCAGCATGGGGGTCTCTTTTCAAATCTCAGTGGGTCAGCGCTTGCAAGCGCTGCCAGCCTTCCCATCGCCCGCCCGCAGACAAGGTAATGGGTTCATAAACCTGCGCAGCTTCGACGCACAACATGTGCCGCCAGCCCTCATCGGGCATGTCAGCCAAGCGCTTGCAGAGGTCTTGCGCGGGGTTCCAGACCACTGTGTTGGCCCAGCTGGGGCTTTGGCTGATGCGCAAGGTCTGGTTCAGCGTCAAGGCTTGTGCGGACGTTTTGGCATCGGCCTCGTAAACGCGGTCAAATTCGGCCACAAAACGCAGCGCATCGGCGGCTAACGCATGGGTGTCGCTGAGCGAATCCCATTCGGGCTGTCCGCCCAGGCCATGCAATGTTGCAACGGTCACGTCAGGCACTGCCAAGTAGGTGTGCAATGCGCCCGAAAACGCCAACGGTTGGGTGTCGGTGTTGTGCACCCGCAGAGTCAGCTGCACTTCGCCAGGGCTCAAGTCGATTTGCAATTGCAGCTCAAACGCTTGCGGCCACCAGGCGAGGGTCTGGGCGTTGTCGCTCAAGCGCAGCGTGAGCCGAGCATGGTCTGCACGCAAGTCGAGCGCGTCAGCCTGCCAAGCCACGTTTCGTGCAAAACCGTGTTTGGGCAGCCGATCGGCCATGGGGCCGCGCTGGTTGAACTGCGGGAAGCACACCGGCACACCGCCTCGAATGGCGGCTTGGCCGTCCATCACGCTTTGAGGACTGAGGTAAAGCTGTTCTTGCCCGCTCGACACCCAGGACAGCACATGCGCGCCGTGCAGCGCGACCACCAAGCGGTCGCCCGTGGGCAAGGCCAGCTCGCAAGCCGGCAGGCCTGCGAACACGATGTCGCGACAAGTGGCCTGCCCGGTCATCTGGAACTTCCTGTGGATTTCAACCGTTGAGTTCGTCGGCGCGTTTTTGCGCCAGCGCAAAGTCGAGGTCGCCCGAATACACAGCGCGGCCGCAGATCACGCCTTCCACGCCTTCGCCTTCCACCGCGCACAGCTGCTCGATGTCGGCCATGTTGGAGAGGCCGCCCGATGCGATAACAGGGATGGTAAGGGCCTGCGCCAGCTTGACGGTGGCGTCGATGTTGATGCCGCTGAGCATGCCATCACGGCCGATGTCGGTGTAGATGATGGACTCGACGCCCCAGTCTTCGAATTTTTTGGCCAAGTCCACGACTTCATGACCCGTGAGCTTGCTCCAGCCGTCTGTGGCGACTTTGCCATCCTTGGCGTCCAAACCCACGATGATGTGGCCGCCAAAGGCCGTGCAGGCGTCCTTCAAAAAGCCGGGGTTCTTGACGGCAGCGGTGCCGATGATGACGTAGCGCAGGCCGCTGTCGATGTATTTTTCGATCGTGTCCAGATCACGGATGCCGCCGCCCAGTTGCACCGGAATGTCATCGCCCACCGCCTTGAGGATGGATTTGATGGCACTGAAATTTTGCGGCTTGCCGGCAAAAGCGCCGTTCAGATCGACCAGATGCAAACGACGTGCGCCTTTTTCGAGCCAGGTGCGGGCCATGGCAGCGGGGTCTTCACCGAAGGTTGTGGCTTGGTCCATATCGCCCTGTTTGAGGCGAACGCAATGGCCGTCTTTGAGGTCAATGGCGGGGATCAGAATCATGGCAAATTAAAAGCAGGTGGAAGAAAAACGGCAGTGAAAACCACTCAAGGCTGCCAGTGGAGGAAATTGCGGAACAAGGCCAAACCTTGGTCGGCGCTTTTTTCGGGGTGAAACTGGGTCGCGAAAATATTGTCACGGGCAATCGCACAGGCAAAACGACCGCCGTAATCGGTTTCGGCCGCACTGTGCGCTGGGTTGGCCACCTGGGCATAGAAGCTGTGCACAAAATAATACCAGCTGCCATCGTCAATGCCTTGCCAAAGGGCGTGCGCAGGCTGGGCTTGCCACACCTGGTTCCAGCCCATTTGTGGCACTTTGTAGCGGGTGCCGTCGGGTTGAATTTGCCCCGCCAACTCGAACTTGACCACCTTGCCAGGAATCAGGCCCAAGCCCGGCGTGTCGCCCTCGTCGCTGTGATCGAGCAGCATCTGCATGCCTACACACACGCCAAACAGCGGTTTGCTGACGGCCGCTTCGAGCACGGCTTCCATCAGGCCCGATTCGCGCAACTCGCGCATGCAGTCGGGCATGGCGCCCTGCCCTGGCAAAACCACGCGGTGCGCATCGCGTACGACCTGTGGGTTGGAGGTCACGGTGACTTCGGCATGATCCACGCTGGACGCGGCATGGATCACCGCTTGCGCCACAGAGCGCAAATTGCCCATGCCGTAATCGACGACGGCGACGCGGTTGACGCTCATGTCAGAGGCTGCCTTTGGTGGAGGGAATCACACCGGCCGAGCGCGGATCGAGTTCGAGTGCCGCACGCACGGCGCGGGCAAAAGCCTTGAAAATCGTCTCGCACTGGTGGTGTGCGTTCACGCCCTTGAGGTTGTCGATGTGCAAGGTGCAAAGGGCGTGGTTCACAAAACCCTGGAAAAACTCGTACACCAGCTGCGTATCCAAGGCACCCAGCGAGCCGGACGTGAACTTCACATCCATGTGCAGACCGGGGCGACCTGAAAAATCCACCACCACACGGCTTAAAGCTTCGTCCAACGGCACGTAAGAATGGCCGTAACGGCGAATGCCCTTTTTGTCGCCAATGGCCTGGGCAAATGCCTGGCCCAAGGTGATGCCGATGTCTTCTACGGTGTGGTGACCATCGATGTGCAAGTCGCCTTCGCAGCTGATGCCCAGATCGATCAGGCCGTGGCGCGCAATCTGGTCGAGCATGTGGTCCAGAAAACCGATGCCTGTGGCCAGCTTGGCCTGGCCGGTGCCATCCAGGTTGATGGCGACGCGGATGTTCGTCTCGGCCGTCTTGCGGGTCACGTTGGCTGTGCGGTCAGCGCTGCTGTTCATAAGGAGGCTTTCAAAGCGGCAAGGAGTTGGTCGTTTTCTGCGGCGGTGCCCACCGTCAGGCGCAGGCAATTGGCCAGCAGTGGGTGCATTTTAGAAACGTTCTTGATCAGCACACCGTGCGCCTTCAGACCTTCAAAGGTTTTGGCCGCATCGGGCACGCGGGCCAAAATCATATTGGCTTCGCTTGGGAACGGCGACACGCCGGGCAATGCGGCCAGTTCACGCTGCAAACGGGCACGCTGTTCGCGCAGGTCTTTGGCCTGTGCGGCAAACACCTCGGCGTGCTCCAAGGCAAACAAGGCGCACTCGCAATTGAGCACACTGATGTTGTAGGGCGGGCGGACTTTGTCGACCTCGGCCACCAAGGCTTTGGGGCCCACCATGTAACCCAAACGCACACCGGCCAGACCGAACTTGCTGAGCGTGCGCATCAAAAGCACATGCGAGTGGCGCGTGATGCGGTCGATGTAGCTTCGGCTGGCAAAGGGCTGGTAAGCCTCGTCCATGACGACCAGCCCGCCTTGGGCACCTTGCGCGAGCACGATCTTTTCGATCACATCGTCGTTCCACAAATTGCCCGTGGGGTTGTTGGGGTAAGCCAGGTAAACGATGGAAGGCTTGTGCTCGGCAATGGCGGCCAGCATGGCAGTTTCATCGAGTTCAAAATCGGCCGTGAGTGGCACGCCGTGAAAGGCCAGGCCTTGCAGTTGGGCGCTCATGGCGTACATCACAAAGCCCGGCAGCGGGGCGAGGATGGCAGCGCCAGGGACGTCGCAAGCCAGCGCCAGCAGAGAAATCAATTCGTCCGAGCCGTTGCCCAACATGATGTCGAAGCCTTCGGGCATGCCTGCGTGCGTGGCGAGCGCGTGGCGCAAGTCGTTCACGCGGCCATCGGGATAGCGGTTCAGCGCCAAGGCACCCAGCCGCTCGCCCAAAGCCTTTTGCAAATCTACGGGCAATCTGTGCGGGTTTTCCATCGCGTCAAGCTTGACCATGCCCGCCGAATCCTGGATGGCGTAGGCGTGCATGGACTGCACGTCTTGGCGAATGCGTTGCATCAATTTGGGGCTGACGTTGCTCATTTCGTATCTCGCATCGGGGGCACAGGGTTCAAACGCAACTCGGCAGCGCGGGCATGGGCTTGCAGGCCTTCTCCGTAAGCCAGCTCGGCGGCAATGCGGCCCAAGGGCTGAGCACCGGCTTCGCTGACCTCGATCAGGCTGGAGCGTTTCTGGAAGTCATAAACACCCAAAGGCGAAGAGAACCGCGCCGTGCCGCTGGTGGGCAGCACGTGGTTGGGACCTGCGCAGTAGTCGCCCAAACTTTCGCTGGTGAACGCGCCCAAAAAGATCGCGCCCGCGTGGCGAAGCAGGGGCTCCCAGCGGTGCGGGTCGCGGCTGGACACCTCAAGGTGTTCGGGCGCGATGCGGTTGCTGATGGCGCAGGCTTCTTCCATGCTGCGCGTCAAGATCAATGCGCCTCGGTCATTCAGGCTTTTGGCGATGATCTCGCGCCGTGGCATCTCGGGCAGCAGGCGGTCGATGGCAGCTTGCACCTCGGCGATGTAAGTCGCATCGGGGCACAGCAAAATGCTCTGAGCAAGTTCGTCGTGCTCGGCCTGGCTGAACAAATCCATCGCCACCCATTCAGCGGGTGTGCTGCCGTCGGCCAGCACCAGAATTTCGCTGGGGCCGGCGATCATGTCGATGCCCACGGTGCCGAACACGCGCTTTTTGGCGCTGGCCACATAGGCGTTGCCGGGGCCGGTGATCTTGTCCACCTTGGGGATGGTGGCTGTGCCATAGGCCAGCGCAGCCACAGCCTGTGCACCGCCCACTGTGAATGCGCGGCTCACACCGGCCACACAGGCGGCGGCCAACACCAGCGGGTTGCGCACACCGGCTGGCGTGGGCACCACCATGATGATCTCTTGCACTCCGGCCACATGGGCAGGGATCGCATTCATCAACACCGAAGACGGGTAAGCGGCTTTGCCGCCGGGCACATAAATGCCCACGCGGTCGAGCGGCGTGACTTTTTGGCCCAGCAAGGTGCCGTCTTCGTCGCGGTAACTCCAGCTCTCGCCAGATGCTTTCTTTTGTGCCTCGTGGTACTTGCGCACACGGGCCGCAGCGGCCTGCAAGGCTTCGCGCTGTGCAGCCGGAAGGCTGTCGAGCGCCGCTTGCAACTCGGCTTGGGTGATCTCCAGCGCCTTCACATCAGCCGCTTGCAAACCGTCAAAGCGCTGGGTGTAGTCGAGCACGGCCGCATCACCACGCTTTTGCACATCGGCCAGAATGTCGGCCACGCGCTGCTCAATGGCGGCGTCGGTATCGGCAGACCAATGCAGGCGGGCAGCAAAGGCCGCTTCAAAACCGGCATCAGCCGTGTTCAGTTGCAAGGGTTTGGCGTGCAGGCCCATAGCGTTCATGTCTTTCAGTCTTTTTTCACAGCGCCCGCAAAGGCGTCGATGATGGCCCGGATCGGCGCTTGCTTGAGCTTGAGTGCGGCCTGGTTAACCACCAAGCGCGAGCTGATGTCCATGATGCGTTCGACCTCGACCAGGTGGTTGGCCTTGAGCGTGTTGCCCGTCGACACCAAATCGACAATCGCATCGGCCAAGCCAGTCAACGGGGCCAACTCCATGCTGCCATAGAGCTTGATCAGGTCAACGTGCACACCCTTGGTGGCAAAAAAGTCACGGGCAATCGCGGTGTATTTGGTCGCTACTTTCAGGCGCGAGCCGGTACGCACGGCACTGGCATAGTCGTAGTCAGCACGCACGGCCACGCTCATGCGGCACTTGGCAATGTTCAGGTCCAGCGGCTGGTACAGGCCTTGACCGCCGTGCTCGATCAAGGTGTCGAGACCGGTCACGCCCAAATCGGCACCGCCGTACTCCACATAGGTGGGCACATCGCTGGCACGCACCAGCACCACGCGCACATGGGGCTGGTTGGTGGGCAAGATCAGCTTGCGTGATTTTTCGGGGTCTTCGAGCACCTCGATGCCAGCGGCCAGCAGCAGCGGCAGGGTTTCGTCAAAGATGCGTCCTTTGGACAGGGCCAGCGTGATCATTTCACTCTTTCAATGTCGGCCCCCAGGCCGCGCAGTTTCAGTTCCATGCGGTCATAGCCGCGGTCCAGGTGGTAAATGCGGTCGACGATGGTTTCGCCTTCGGCCACCAAACCGGCAATCACCAGGCTGGCAGAAGCCCGCAAGTCAGTGGCCATGACGATGGCACCCGACAATTTATCCACCCCTTCGATGACCGACACCTTGCCGTCGATCTGGATATGAGCACCCAGGCGCACCAACTCGTTGACGTGCATGAAGCGGTTTTCAAAAATCGTCTCGGTCACCTTGCTCGTGCCTTGCGAAATGCAGTTGAGCGCCATGAACTGGGCCTGCATGTCGGTCGGGAAACCGGGGTATTCGGTGGTGCGAAAGCTCTGCGCTTTCAGGCGGCCATCGGCCTTGACGCGGATAAAGCCTTCGCCCGCTTCGATGGTGGCACCGGCGTCGCGCAGTTTTTCGATGACCACTTCGAGGTGGTCGGCACGGCCGTGGCGCAACACCACGTCACCGCCCGTGGCAGCGACCGCGCACAAGAAGGTGCCCGCCTCGATGCGGTCGGCCACCACTTGGTGCTGGCAGCCATGCAAACGCTCAACCCCTTGGATGCGGATGCGGCGTGTGCCGTGGCCTTCGATCTTGGCGCCCATCTTGATGAGCATCTCGGCCAGATCGCCAATTTCAGGCTCTTGTGCGGCGTTTTCGAGCACGGTTTCGCCTTCGGCCAAAGCCGCCGCCATCATGAAGTTTTCAGTGCCGGTCACGGTAACCATGTCGGTGGTGATGTGCGCGCCCTTCAGGCGCGTGCGGCCTGCAGGCAAGCTGGCCAGCATGTAACCATGGTCCACCGTGATCTCGGCCCCCATGGCCTGCAGGCCCTTGATGTGCTGGTCCACCGGGCGCGAACCGATGGCGCAACCGCCAGGGAGCGACACCTTGGCATGGCCAAAACGGGCCAGCAAAGGCCCTAATGCCAGCACCGAAGCGCGCATGGTTTTCACCAATTCGTAAGGCGCTTCGGGGTTGTTCAGGCCACCCGCATCCAGCGTGACGCGACCGTCTTCATGGTGCTCGGCCGTCACGCCCATGTTGCGGATCAGCTTGAGCATGGTCGACACGTCTTGCAGGCGCGGCACATTGGCCAACGTGACAGGCTCGGCGCTCAACAAGGCGGCGCACAACTCGGGCAAGGCGGCGTTTTTGGCACCCGCCACATCCAGCGTACCTTGCAGGCGCTTGCCGCCGCGAATTTTCAGTTTGTCCATGGATCAACTCAGTGTGCGTTTTAGCGAGGGCTCAAGTGGGGAAAAGCGATCAGTTCGCTTGCGCGGCCCACTCGGCGGGCGTGTAGGTCTTCATCGACAAAGCATGCACTTCGTCGGTGTGCATTTTTTGGCCCAGCGTTGCGTACACGCGTTGGTGGCGGGCAATGGGGCGCATGCCGGCAAAGGCTTCAGACACCACCACGGCGCTCCAATGTCGGCCATCGCCCTCCACACTGAGGTGGGTGCAAGTGAGGCCTGCGGCGATGATGGCTTGAAGTTGCTCTGCGTTCATGGGGGTTCAGCTCCGGATTTTGTAGCCGGTGCGCAAAAGGTAAAGGGTCAGGCTGCTGATGAGCACCAAGGCGGTGCCCACCACGGCCAGACTGGTCCAAGGTGAGACATCGCTTTGGCCAAAAAAGCCATAACGAAAACCGTCAATCATGTAGAAAAACGGGTTCAAGTGGCTGATTTTTTGCCAAAACGGCGGCAAAGAATGAATGGAATAAAACACACCCGACAAAAAGGTCATCGGCATGATGATGAAGTTCTGGAACGCGGCCATCTGGTCAAACTTTTCAGCCCACAGACCGGCGATCACACCCAAAGCGCCCATCATGGCCGCACCCATCAAGGCGAAAGTCAAAATCCACAGCAGATTCACAAAGTGGATGTTGACCATCCAGCCGGTGATGACAAAGACACCCAGACCCACGGCCAAACCACGCACCACCGACGAGCCCACATAGGCCACAAACCAGCTGCGGTGCGACAAAGGCGTGAGCAGCAAAAACACCAGACTGCCCATGATCTTGCTCTGCACCAAACTTGACGAGCTGTTGGCAAAGGCGTTTTGCAACACGCCCATCATGATCAGGCCCGGCAACAAAAACGAGGTGTAAGGCACTTGGTCATACACCTTGACGTGGTCTTCCAGCACATGGCCGAAGATCAGCATGTAGAGCACCGAGGTCAGCACGGGCGCGGCCACAGTCTGGAAAGCCACTTTCCAGAAACGCAACACTTCTTTGTACAAAAGGGTTTGCCAGCCGAGCATGAATCCGCCATGCACCGCCACGTCAAGCAGCTCAGCGCCGGAAACGGGCGATTCAGGGGTTGGCTTTGCGGTGCTCATGCAGCAACCCCTTTGCGGTTCATGACTTCCAGAAACACGTCTTCCAGGTCTGCCTGTCGGATCTCGACGTCTTCGACCACCAAACCCGCCGTACGCAGGGCGGCCAAGTGGTTTTCGATCTCGACCGCGTTGTGCACCGGCAATTGCACGATGCGGCCCGTCACGCGGGCCATGGCCGCCACCGCCGGTGGCAAGTCGCCATCGAGTTTGAAGCGCAGCACCTGGCTGGTGGCCGAGCGCAGCAAGTCCGAGGTGCGCTCTAAGGCCAGCAACTGGCCACGCTTGAGCATGGCGATGCGCCCGCACAAGGCCTCGGCCTCTTCTAGGTAATGGGTGGTCAGCAAGACGGTGTGTCCCTGCTTGTTGAGTTTAGCGATGAACTGCCACAGCGTCTGACGCAGCTCGACATCGACCCCGGCGGTCGGCTCGTCGAGCACGATCACGCGTGGTTTGTGCACCAAGGCTTGCGCCACCAGCACACGGCGCTTCATGCCGCCCGAGAGTTGGCGCATATTGGAGCCCGCTTTGTCGGCCAGGCCCAGGCTGTCCAGCAGCTCGTCGATCCAGGCGTCGTTGTTCTTGACACCGAAATAGCCCGACTGAATGCGCAAAGACTCACGGACTGTGAAAAAAGGGTCAAACACCAGCTCTTGCGGCACCACGCCCAGCAAGCGACGCGCTGTGGCGTAGTCGGCCTGTACATCGTGGCCATGGACCAGCACTTTGCCTTGGCTTGCGCGAGTCAAGCCTGCCAAGGTGCTGATCAAAGTGGTTTTGCCTGCGCCGTTGGGGCCGAGCAGACCAAAGAACTCGCCCTCCTGAACGTCAAAGCTGACCTGGTCGAGCGCTTTGAACGCAGCTGCACCCGCCTGTTTGGCTGGGTAGGTTTTAGAGACGGATTGGAATGAGAGCGCGGGCATGGAAGGGCTGTATTTTAAGTGCTGGCCTACTGCCCCCAGAGCAATAGTGGGGGATCGGGGCAAAAAGACCCCAAAACCGGCTATTCAGACCTGCACAAGCAAGTCAAGCACACCGTACAGGCTGGCCAATTCGCGCAGACGGGACGTCATGCCCCTGATCTGCAATGAACCGCCGTGCGCCAAGACCACACGGCGCAAGCCCAGCAAAACGGCCAAAGCCGAAGAGTCAAACGCGACCAACGCAGAGGCATCCACTTCAACGTCGGGCTTCGCATCCAGAGGCAATTGCGCCACCCACTCGGCCAAACAAGCGTCCGCTTGGTCATGCAGCAAGGTTTGGGGCAAAGTCAATGCGCTGATCATGTTTGACTGACTCAGGAAGCTTTGGCGTTGGTTTTATTGCGCGCGGCCAAGCTGGCGATCAGCGCATCGATACCACCGGCATTGATTTCTTTGGTGAATTGGGTGCGGTAATTTTCGACCAACCAGACACCCAGGACATTCAGGTCAAAAATCATCCAGCCAGCACCTTCTCCGGGCGTTTTTTCAAGGCGGTAGTCCAGCTGGATCGGGTCACCTTTGCCTCGCACTTCGGTGTTGACTACCAGATTTTTGTCTTCTTGGCCTGCACGCAAAGGCTTGACAACCACGACCTGGTCACTGACCTGACTGAGCGCTCCGGAATAGGTGCGCACCAACAAAACCTTGAATTCATCTTGCAGGCGTTTTTGCTGTTCTGGTGTGGCTTTTCGCCATGCTGGCCCTGTGGCCAATGCGGTCATGCGGCGAAAATTCACATGCGGCATCAGTTGGCTGTCGACCAGTTGCATGATTTTGCCGATGTCGCCATTTCGCAAAGCCTTGTCGGCCTTGATGGTGCTCAAGGTGTCGTTGGTGATGCGCTTGATGAAGGCCTCTGGGGCTTCGTCTGCAGCCCAAGCGGGCACCCCGGTGCAGCACAGCGCCAAAACACCGACGGTGGTCAAAAGATGGCGGCGGTTCACAGGCAATACGGACATGTTTTTCATCAGCTAACTATACGGTCAAGAGGCAGGCCTCTTGTAACAACTGTAACGAGCGGCAGGCCGTCTCGCCATGGGTGCAACTCAGGGTGCCTCTGACTCAGAGTAATCAAAAACCGCCGGTGGATTGCCGTCGTGAATGTCATTGATCCGTTTTTGCAGATACCCATCCCGAACAAATGTGTAAGGGTCCAAGGCGGCCGCCTTGACGACATCAACGGTCTGAAGCAGCCCAGAACGTACATCCAATGCACCCGTCACGGACAGAACGTTGCGGGTCGCGGTATCGTTGAATTGCTGCACGAGGTTGCCCTGCATGTCGAGCGGCATCGCAACCGTGTCTCGCAAAGTCGACGGCCCAAACAAAGGCAACACCACATAGGGCCCGGGCTTGACACCCCAATAACCCAAGGTCTGACCGAAGTCTTCCTTGCGTTTCTCAAGTCGCATTTCTGTGGCCACATCGAGCACACCGCCCAAACCAAAAACCGTATTCACGCTGATGCGCATGAGCGTCTCTATTGTGGCCTGACCCTTCAATTGCAGGGCGCTATTGGCCATGGACCACACATCGCCCAGGTTACCCAGAAAATTGTGAATGCCCGTACGCACCGGGCTGGGCAGCACAGCGGTGTAGGCCTTCGCTGCAGGCTTGAGGGCCAAGTTGTCCAGCGCGTCGTTGAAGTTGTAAACACTTCGGTTCATTGACTCCCAAGGGTCGCGCACGTCCGCATGCTGAACACTGGCACAGCCCTGCAAGGCCAACACCATGAAGCCAGCGCACAGCAGCAAAATTCTTCGCATGGAATGGCTCATGGTTTTTGACTTTCTGCCGCCGGTTTTTCGGCTTGGCTAAACAAAAATTGGCTGATCAGGTTTTCCAAAATGACCGCTGACTGGGTCGATCCAATTCGGTCACCGGCTACCAGATTTTTTTCATCTGCACCGGGCGACACATCCAGGTATTGCTCGCCCAGCAGGCCACTGGTGAGGATTTTCAGGGCGCTGTCCTGGGGAAACGCGTGTTCCGACTGCAAAGCCAAAGTGACCTTGGCCTGAAACGACTCACCATCAAATTCGATTTTCTTGACGCGGCCAACCACCACACCGGCGCTCTTGACGGCGGCACCCGGCTTGAGGCCACCAATGTTGTCAAATTTGGCGCTGACATCGTAGCTGGCGTTGAAGTTCAAGGTCAACAGGTTGGCGGCCTTGAGTGCCAGAAACAGCACGGCCACCGCGCCCAACAAGACAAACAAACCGACCCACACATCATTTTTTGAACGTTGCATGCCGTCCTCCTCAAATACTGAACATCATCGCGGTCAGGATGAAATCCAGTCCCAACACCGACAAGGAAGAAACCACCACGCTGCGCGTGGTGGCACTGGCCACACCCTCGGGCGTGGGCTTGGCCACATAACCCTGGAGCAAGGCAATGAAAGTCACAGCAACGGCAAACACCACACTTTTGATGATGCCGTTGCCCACATCTTTGAAGACATCAACGCCGCCTTGCATCTGGCTCCAGAACGAACCCGAATCGACACCAATCAGCAGCACACCCACCACATAGCCGCCCAGGATACCGACTGCGCTGAACACGGCCGCCAACAGGGGCAAGGCAATGATGCCCCCCCAAAAGCGCGGTGCCAGGATGCGCTGAATGGGGTCCACAGCCATCATTTCCAGCGCCGTGAGTTGTTCGCCCGCACGCATGAGCCCGATCTCGGCCGTGAGTGAGGCCCCTGCGCGACCGGCATAAAGCAAGGCCGCCACCACAGGCCCGAGTTCGCGCACCAGACTCAGGGCGACCAACAAGCCCAGCGCCTCGGCCGAGCCATAGCGTTGCAAGGTGTAGTAGCCCTGCAAACTCAACACAAAGCCCACAAACAAGCCCGACACGGTGATGATGGCCAGCGAATAATTGCCCAAAAAATGCACTTGGTCACGCACCAGGCCAAAGCGCTTGAGGGCTGCGCCAGACATGCCCACCAATTTAAAGAACAGGCGAGCACCAAAGCCCCAATCCGTCAGCATCTGACGGGTGGATGCGCCCAAAGCGCCCAACACAGCGGTGATCATGCAGCCCTCCGGTCGTAGTCTTGCGCTATCGAGGGGGCCGGGTAATGGAAAGGCACGGGGCCGTCGCTGAGCGCATGCACAAACTGGTGGATCAAGGGGTCAGTGCTGACGCGCAACTCAGCGGGCGTGCCTTGCGCTGCCACACCGCCATTGGCCAGAATAACCACATGGTCGGCGATCTCAAAGGTCTCGGTCACATCGTGCGACACGACCACGCTGGTGATGCCCAAGCTGTCGTTCAAGCGGCGAATCAGGCGTGCTGCCGTGCCCAGCGAGATCGGATCGAGTCCGGCAAAGGGCTCGTCGTACATGATGAGGTCGGGGTCGAGTGCAATGGCGCGAGCCAAGGCCACACGGCGGCTCATGCCACCGGAAATTTCTGAGGGTTTCAGGTCACGAGCACCCCGCAAGCCCACCGCATCCAGCTTCATGAGCACGATGTCGCGGATCAGGTCCTCAGACAAACGGGTGTGCTCGCGCAAGGGGAAGGCCACGTTGTCGAACACACTCATGTCGGTGAACAAAGCGCCAAACTGGAACAGCATGCCCATGCGGCGACGGGCTGCATACAGCTCGGTCTGGCGCATGGTGGTGATGTCGTCCCCATCAAACAGCATCTGGCCTTGGCTGGCGCGAATCTGACCACCTATCAGCCGCAGCACGGTTGTTTTACCCCCGCCAGACACCCCCATCAGAGCCGTGACTTGGCCACGAGGCACGTTGAAGCTCAGGTTCTTCAAGATGACTCGGTCGCCGTACCCAAAGCTCAGGTCGCGCAATTCAACAAGGGGTGGTGCAGATGTGGTGTTCATGAAAAACAAGAGCCGGGTTGTCCGGCTCTTGTGATGTTATGACCCCAAGGTCAACGCGATGTAAACCTTGGTGTTCTAGGGATTTTACCTAGAACCGGCCAGCCTTAGCGCGGCAGGTCGCTCTTGCCCATCAAAAACTCATCCACCGAACGTGCGGCCTGACGACCTTCGCGAATGGCCCAGACCACCAACGATTGCCCACGGCGCATGTCGCCCGCAGCAAACACCTTGTCCACATTGGTGGCATAGCCGCCTGTGAAGTCGGTGCTGGCCTTGGCGTTGCCACGGGCATCTTTGTCTACGCCAAAGGCTTCGAGCACGGTCGCGACCGGGTTCACAAAGCCCATGGCCAACAAGACCAAGTCGGCTTTGTATTCTTTTTCGGAGCCTGGAATCTCGACCATCTTGCCGTCTTTGAACTCGACGTGCACCGTCTTCAAACCCGTGACCTTGCCTTTTTCGCCAATGAATTCCTTGGTCGATACCGCAAATTCGCGGGTGCAACCTTCATCGTGCGAAGAAGAAGTGCGCAGCTTCATGGGCCAGTAAGGCCAGGTGAGCGGGCGGTTTTCTTCTTTGGGTGGCTCAGGCATCACCTCGAACTGCGTGACGCTGACGGCACCGTGGCGGTTAGATGTGCCTACGCAATCCGAGCCGGTGTCACCGCCACCGATCACGATGACGTTTTTGCCATCGGCACGCAACTGACCTTTGAGCTTGTCGCCCGCATTCACCTTGTTTTGCTGGGGCAAAAACTCCATCGCAAAGTGGATTCCGTCCAGATCGCGACCGGGCACAGGCAAGTCACGCGACTGCTCGGAACCGCCAGTCAGCAACACCGCGTCAAAGTCTTTTTTGAGCTGCTCTGCCGAGATGGTTTCCTTGGCCCAGTTGGTGACCTTGGAGTCTTTGGGCCAACTGCCGACCAGCACGCTGGTGCGAATGGTCACGCCTTCGGCTTCGAGCTGCTTGACGCGACGGTCGATGTGCGTCTTTTCCATCTTGAAGTCGGGGATACCGTAGCGCAGCAAGCCGCCCACACGGTCGTTCTTTTCGAACAAGGTCACATCGTGACCTGCACGGGCCAGCTGCTGTGCTGCAGCGAGGCCAGCGGGGCCCGCACCAATCACAGCCACTTTTTTACCGGTCTTGACCTTGGCAGGACGAGGTGTCACCCAGCCCTCGGCCCAAGCGCGGTCGATGATGGCGTGCTCAATCGACTTGATGCCCACGGCGTCGTCGTTCACGTTGACCACGCAAGCCGCCTCGCATGGTGCAGGGCAGATGCGGCCCGTGAACTCGGGGAAGTTGTTGGTGCTGTGCAGCACTTCGATCGCGTTTTTCCAGTCGCCTTCGAACACCAGATTGTTGAAGTCTGGAATGATGTTGTTGACCGGGCAACCGTTGTTGCAAAACGGCGTGCCGCAATCCATGCAACGCGCAGCCTGTTTCTTGGCTTGCTCGTCGGTCAAACCGATCACGAACTCACCGTAGTTCTTCAAGCGCTCGGCGACGGGTTTGTAACCTTCTTCGATGCGCTCGAATTCCATGAAGCCTGTGATTTTTCCCATGATGCTATTCCTTCAATCTTGACGTTCGGCTCAGGCGGCCACAGGCTGGGTGGCCTTGGCGGCTTTGCGGGCATTGATTTCGCCGAGAGCACGCTTGTATTCGTTCGGGAAGACCTTGACGAACTTGGCGCGGGCCGTGGCCCAGTTGTCCAACAACTCGCGGGCACGCTGGCTTCCGGTCCACTTGTGGTGGTCTTCCAGCAATTTCTTCAGCTGCGCTTCGTCGGTCTGGTCACGGTGCCACACATTGCGGTCAATTTGCGCTTCCTGCTCGGCGGTGCTCAGCACCTTTTCCATGCTGACCATGGCGGTGTTGCAACGCGACGCAAATTGGCCGTCTTCGTCATACACGTACGCCAAACCACCGCTCATACCTGCACCGAAGTTGCGGCCAGTCTTGCCCAGCACCGCCACGGTGCCGCCAGTCATGTATTCGCAACCATGGTCGCCAGTGCCTTCGACCACGGCCGTGGCACCCGACAAACGCACGGCGAAACGCTCGCCGCCCACACCCGCAAAGAAAGCTTCACCACTGGTAGCGCCGTACATGACGGTGTTGCCCACGATGATGTTTTGCGATGCCACGCCACGGAACTCCAGACTTGGGCGCACCACCACACGGCCGCCCGACAAGCCTTTGCCGGTGTAGTCGTTGGCTTCACCGATCAAATACAAGGTGATGCCTTTGGCCAGGAACGCACCAAACGATTGACCGCCTGTGCCTTCCAGCTGGATGCGCAGGGTGTCGTCTGGCAGACCTTCAGGGTGCACCTTGGTCACGGCACCGGACAACATGGCACCGACGGAACGGTTCACGTTGCGAGTGACTTCCATGAACTGGACTTTTTCGCCCTTGTCAATGGCCGCGCGGCTCTTGGTGATCAACACGTTGTCGAGGGCCTTTTCAAGACCGTGGTCCTGAGTGGACACATGGCGCACCGCCACATCGGCAGGCACTTGTGGCACAGCCAGCAGACGGCTGAAGTCCAAGCCTTTGGCTTTCCAGTGTTCAACGCCCATCTTCATGTCGAGCAGGTCAGCACGACCCACCAGATCGTCGAACTTGGCGATGCCCAACTGGGCCATGATCTGACGTGCTTCTTCAGCGATGAAGAAGAAGTAGTTCACAACGTGCTCGGGCTTGCCCGAGAACTTTTTGCGCAACTCGGGGTCTTGCGTGGCCACGCCCACCGGGCAGGTGTTCAGGTGGCACTTGCGCATCATGATGCAGCCCTCGACCACCAGCGGTGCAGTGGCAAAGCCGAACTCGTCTGCGCCCAGCAAGGCACCGATGGCCACGTCACGGCCGGTCTTCATCTGACCGTCGGCCTGCACTCGAATGCGACCGCGCAAACCGTTGAGCACCAAGGTCTGCTGGGTTTCGGCCAAGCCGATTTCCCAAGGCGAGCCCGCATGCTTAACCGACGACCAAGGCGATGCGCCCGTGCCACCGTCGTGACCCGCGATCACGAGGTGGTCGCTCTTGCACTTGGCCACACCGGCAGCGATGGTGCCAACGCCGATTTCAGACACCAGCTTGACGCTGATGTCACTGTGTGGGGCCACGTTCTTCAGGTCGTGGATCAGCTGGGCCAAGTCCTCGATCGAGTAGATGTCATGGTGGGGCGGTGGCGAGATCAAACCGACGCCGGGCACAGAATGGCGCAGCTTGCCGATGTAGTCGGACACTTTGCCACCCGGCAACTGACCGCCTTCACCGGGCTTGGCGCCCTGAGCCATCTTGATCTGGATCTGATCCGCGCTGGACAGGTATTCGGCGGTAACGCCAAACCGGCCCGAAGCCACCTGCTTGATGCGTGAACGCAAAGAGTCGCCATCGCGCAAAGGCAAGTCGACTTCGACGTTTTCGGCACCGATCACGCTCTTCAAGGAATCACCCTGCTTGATCGGGATGCCCTTGAGCTCATTGCGATAACGTGCCGAGTCTTCACCGCCTTCACCGGTGTTGCTCTTGCCGCCAATGCGGTTCATGGCCACAGCCAGAGTGGCGTGTGCTTCAGTAGAAATCGAACCCAAGGACATCGCACCCGTGGCGAAGCGCTTGACGATCTCTGCGGCTGGCTCGACCTGCTCGAGCGGGATGGCTTTGGACGGATCGATCTTGAATTCGAACAAACCGCGCAGGGTCATGTGGCGCTTGCTCTGGTCGTTGATGATCTGGGCGTATTCCTTGTAGGTGTTGAAGTTGTTGGCACGGGTAGAGTGCTGCAACTTGGCAATCGCGTCAGGCGTCCACATGTGCTCTTCGCCACGGGCACGCCAAGCGTATTCGCCACCTGCATCGAGCATGGTGGCCAGCAGGGGGTCATCACCAAACGCGGCTGTGTGCATGCGAATGGCTTCTTCGGCGATTTCGAACACGCCAATGCCGCCCACGCGGCTGGCCGTGCCGGTGAAATACTTGCTGATGGTCGCGCTGTTGATGCCGATGGCTTCAAACAACTGCGCACCGCAATACGACATGTAGGTGCTCACGCCCATCTTGGACATGATCTTGGACAAGCCCTTGCCAATCGCCTTGACGTAGTTGTAGATGGCCTTTTCGGCCGACAAGTCACCGGACAATTCCTTGTGCATGGCCGCCAGGGTTTCCATGGCGAGGTAAGGGTGCACGGCTTCGGCACCGTAACCGGCCAACACGGCAAAGTGGTGCACTTCGCGGGCGGTCCCGGTTTCAACCACCAAGCCTGCAGTGGTGCGCAGACCTTCACTCACCAAATGCTGGTGAATGGCCGACAGCGCCAACAAAGCAGGCACAGCCACCTGGGTGGCGTTCACACCGCGGTCGCTGATGATCAGAATGTTGTGGCCGCCCTTGATGGCGTCCACGGCTTCAGCGCACAAAGAAGCGAGCTTGGCTTCAACACCTTCATGCCCCCACGACACTGGATAAGTGATGTCCAGCGTAGCGCTCTTGAACTTGCCCTTGGTGGCTTGCTCGATGTTGCGCAGCTTGGCCATGTCAGCAAAGTCCAGCACCGGCTGGCTGACTTCGAGGCGCATGGGCGGGTTGACCTGGTTGATGTCCAGCAAGTTGGGCTTGGGGCCGATGAAGGACACCAGCGACATCACGATCGCTTCACGGATCGGGTCAATCGGCGGGTTGGTCACTTGCGCGAACAACTGCTTGAAGTAGTTGTACAGCGGCTTATTTTTGTCGGACAAGACGGCCAGTGGGCTGTCATTGCCCATGGAGCCCAGCGCTTCTTCACCCGCTTGGGCCATGGGCGCCAGCAAGAACTTGATGTCTTCTTGCGTGGTGCCAAAGGCTTGTTGCAAGTCCAGCAATTGCACAGCAGAAGCCGCCGCCACAGGGGCTGCGGCCACATCGTCCAGCTTGACGCGCAGGTTTTCGATCCACTGCTTGTAAGGTTTGCTGCTGGCAAGGCTCGACTTGAGCTCTTCGTCGTCGATCATGCGACCTTGTTCCAGATCGATCAGGAACATCTTGCCGGGCTGCAGACGCCACTTGCGCACGATCTTGCTTTCGGGGATCGGCAACACGCCGGTTTCCGAACCCATGATGACCATGTCGTCGTCGGTGATGATGTAACGCGATGGACGCAAACCGTTGCGGTCCAGTGTGGCGCCAATCTGACGGCCATCGGTGAACACGATCGACGCGGGGCCATCCCATGGCTCCAGCATCGCAGCGTGGTATTCGTAGAAGGCCTTGCGGCGCTCGTCCATGGTGGTGTGCTGCTCCCATGGCTCTGGGATCATCATCATCACAGCCTGGCTGATGGGGTAGCCCGCCATGGTCAGCAGTTCAAGGCAGTTGTCGAAGGTGGCGGTATCAGACTGACCGGCAAAGCTGATGGGGTACAGCTTTTGCAGGTCGCCAGCCAACACGGGCGAAGACATCACACCTTCGCGGGCCTTCATCCAGTTGTAGTTGCCTTTGACGGTGTTGATCTCGCCGTTGTGTGCCACATAGCGGTAAGGGTGCGCCAATGGCCACTCGGGGAAGGTGTTGGTCGAGAAGCGCTGGTGCACCAGACCCAAGGCCGAGACGCAGCGCTCGTCTTGCAGGTCCAAGTAATACGTGCCCACTTGGTCGGCCAACAGCAAGCCCTTGTACACCGCAGTGCGGCTGGACATGCTGGGGATGTAGTACTCGTTGCTGTGCGTCAGATTCAAGGCCTGGATGGCCGCGCTGGCGGTTTTGCGGATCACATACAACTTGCGCTCAAGGGCGTCTTGCACGATCACATCGGCGCCACGGCCAATGAAGATCTGGCGCATGACCGGCTCTTTTTCGCGCACGCGCGGCGACATGGGCATGTCGCGGTTGACCGGCACATCGCGCCAGCCCAACACCACTTGTCCCTCGGCCTTGACAGCGCGTTCCAACTCTTGTTCGCACGCCATGCGAGAGGCGTGTTCTTTGGGCAAAAACACCATGCCCACGCCGTATTCACCGAAAGGCGGCAGCGCAATGCCCTGCTTGGCCATTTCGTCGCGGTAAAGCGCATCGGGCAGCTGAATCAAGATACCGGCACCGTCGCCCATGAGCGCATCGGCACCCACAGCACCCCGGTGGTCCAGGTTTTGCAAAATCAAGAGCGCTTGCGTGACGATGGCATGGGTCTTGTGACCCTTGATGTGGGCTACAAAGCCCACACCACATGCATCGTGCTCGTTGGCCGGGTCATAGAGACCGGTGGATTGGAAATGTTCTTTTTCGGATGCCGTGGTCATGGCGCGCTCCTAAGGGTTTTTACGCAGACTGAAGAGTGTAGTGCACAGCAGCATCCATGCCAAGAAAATTAATTGGGGTCAGATCCCAATTAATTCCAGCTTATTCAAGACGGCAAATCAATTGGGGACAGATTCAATCCACTGTCTTTTTGAAAGGTCGACCGGCCCTGCCCGGCACAAGGCGGCGCGTCGTGGATTGCTGCAACTCGCTCACAAATTCGGCCGAACCCAGCGCCCAACCCGACAAGACACTGCGGCTCAGCTTGTCTTTGTCGGACAAGGCCAAACCCGCCTGAACCAGCTCGGCATAAGCGGCCTCGCGTGCAAACGGCGTGTTGCCCAAGCCCCAAAACAGGGCGTGCGGGGTCACCATTTTGTCGCTCGCCTGCCCAATACAGTGCCTGTGGCTGGACCACTTGAAGTCCGCCGGTTGCGCCACCATGCCCGCACGAACGGGGTTCAGGTCGATGTAGACCATGCAAGCCAAAAGATAGCGCTCACTCTCAATCAAATTGCTGCGGTAACGCCCCTCCCACAATGTGCCGGTACGCTGATGGCGCAAATTGAAATAGCGCACATAGGCCCGGCCCACCGCCTGCATCATTTTTGGCAAACCCTCGTCCGTTTCGGGCGTGACCAACAAATGAAAGTGGTTGTCCATGATCACCCAGGCATGAATGGCCACTTTGAAAGCCTGCGCATGCTCTTGCCACAAAGCCAGCAAACGCTCACGGTCGGCATCGTCTCGCACGATGGGCTGGCGGTCATTGCCGCGCTGGATGACATGGTGCGGGTAAGCGGCAACGGTGAGGCGGGGTTGGCGGGCCATTGAGAGATTCCCTGAAAGAGAGGGCCAGTTTAATTGGGATCTGACCCCGATTAAACCGATTAAATTCAGGCTCTGATGCGACAGCCGCCCCGCTTGAGCAGGTTTAAGCTCAAGACATGGACAAGCAAACCCTCCGCATCGGCGTCGGCGCAGGCTATGCGGGCGACCGCATTCCCCCCGCCGTGGCGCTGGCCGAAAAAGGCCAACTGGACTATCTGGTGTTCGAGTGCCTGGCCGAACGCACGATTGCGCTGGCTCAGCTCGAACGCAGCCAGCAACCCGAACTCGGTTTCGACCCCATGCTCGCCGCTCGGATGCGTGCCGTATTGCCCGCCTGCATCCGCCAGGGCACACGCATCATCAGCAACATGGGCGCGGCCAACCCGCTGCAGGCCGGGCACGCGGTGTTGGCCGTGGCCCGCGAACTGGGATTACACCAAGTCAAAGTGGCGGTGGTGCTGGGCGACGATGTGCTGACCCAGCTTGGCACAAACGGCTTGTCGCTGCCAATACTCGAATCTGCTCAGACGCTGGCCGACCTGCAACCCCGGCTGATATCGGCCAACGCTTATTTGGGTGCTGAGGCTTTGCTAGCGGCTTTGCAAAGCGATGCACAGATCATCATCACCGGGCGAGTGGCCGATCCGGCGCTGTTTTTGGCGCCCCTGATGCACCACTTCGGCTGGGCAGCAGACGACTGGACGCGGCTGGGCAAGGGCGTGCTGGTGGGCCACTTGCTCGAATGCGCAGCCCAGATCACCGGCGGCTACTTTGCCGATCCCGGCTTCAAAGATGTGCCCGACATGGTCAATCTGGGGTTTCCTCTGGCCGAAGTCACCGCTTCGGGCGATGCCGTCATCACCAAAGTGGCGGGCTCGGGCGGTTGCGTCACGGTGGCCACTTGTACCGAACAACTGCTTTACGAAATTGAAAATCCAGCGCGTTACCTGCAGCCTGATGTGGTGGCCGATTTCTCTCATGTTCAACTCGTGCAAACCGGACCCGACCGGGTTCAGGTCACAGGCGGCAATGGCCACGCTCGCACCGACACGCTCAAAGTCACGCTGGGTTACCGCGATGGCTTCATCGGCGAAGGCCAGATGAGCTATGCCGGACCGGGTGCGCAATCGCGCGGGCAACTGGCGCTGGACCTGGTACGCCAACGGCTGGCCGGAGCCGATTACGCCCACTTTGAAAGCCGATACGACCTGATCGGTGTGAACGCCATCTTTGGACCTGATTCAGGCCAAGCCAAGATCGAGCCTACCGAAGTGCGCGCCCGCGTGGCCCTGCGCGTGCCCACTTTGCAGCAGGCCCAGCATGTGGCGCATGAAGTCGAAGCCCTCTACACCAATGGACCCGCCGGAGGCGGCGGTGCAAGCCGCTCTGTGCGAGAAGTCATCGCCGCAGCCGCTGTGCTCATGCCACGCAGCGCCGTGCAACCCTCCACCGTGCTGCTGAACGCCGAAGGACACTGACATGCTGCTGCGCGACATCGCCCACACACGCACCGGAGACAAAGGCAATCGGTCCACCCTGTCGGTCACCGTCTACGAACCGCAAAACTTTGCACTGCTCGAAAAAGCCCTGACCGCCGAACGCGTGCAAGCCCACTTTGCCGGCACCGTGCACGGCCCCGTCGAACGCTATGCCCTGCCCCATCTGGGCGCCCTCAACTTTGTGATGCATCAGGCACTGGGCGGCGGCGTGACCCGCTCGCTGGCCTTGGACGCCCACGGGAAATGCCTGAGTGCGCACCTGCTGTCATTTGTGCTGGAATGATCTTTTTTACCCACTGGAGACCCCATGAAACGTTTGCGCATCGCCACCTTGTTGTCTGCCGCCCTGGGCCTGAGCCTTGTGGCCTCTCAAGCCATGGCACAGGCCTACCCCAACAAACCAATCAAGGCCATCGTGCCCTTTGCTGCGGGCAGCGCCACCGACCAAATCGGACGCGCCTTTGCCCAAAAAATGTCCGAGGCTTTGGGCCAGCCCGTGGTGGTGGAAAACAAAGCCGGCGTGAACGGCATGCTCGGAGCCGACGCGGTGGCCAAGTCGGCACCCGATGGCTACACGATCCTGATCGGCACCAACAGCACGAACGCCGCGCTGAAAAGCCTGATGAAAAAGCTGCCCTACGACCAGGACACCGCTTTTGCACCTGTGGCCTACATGGGCTCGGTGCCGCTGATCGTGGCCGTCAACAACGATGTACCCGCCAAAAACCTGAAGGAATTGGTCGATCTGGCCAAATCCAAGCCCACACAAGTGACTTTCGCCAGCGCCAGCACCTCGCAACTGGTCTCCACCGAAGTGCTCGCCAGCATGGCCGGCATCCAGATGACCAATGTGCCTTACAAAAGCGGCCCCGCCGCCATGACCGACCTGATTGGCGGCCAGGTGAACCTGTTCACCGCTGACTTTGCCGTCATGCTGCCCCAGATCAAAGCAGGGAAAATCCGTGGCCTGGCCGTCACATCGACCCAGCGCTCCAAAGCCATCCCCGAGCTACCCACCGTGAACGAAGCGCTGGGCCTGAAGGACTACGAACTGATCGCCTACTTTGCGGTCTTTGCGCCCGCAGGCACCCCGGCTGACTTGATCACAAAGCTCAATGCCGCCGTGAACGCCGCCGCCACCGACAAAACCATCCTGGAACGCTTCTCGGCCTTGGGCTTTGAAACCGCACCCGCCTCGCCCGAAGCACTGGCGCAACGATCCAAAGCCGAAACCGCTAAATGGGCCAAGGCCATCCGCGACGCAAAAATTGAGGCGCAGTGAAAGTGCTGGCAGGCTTTGCCGCCTGCCAGACTACCCAAAGCTTCAGGCGAGCTCTGGCTGAACCCCTGCAGCCACAGCCACCAGCGGATAACGCCCGCCCATCAGGCCTTCCACGCCAAACTCCTTGAGCAGCGCCAGCAGGCGCTCGCCCGAGGCGCGTTTTTTCTGGCCGGTGTACTTGGCCAGAATCAGTTCATTCTTCATGCTGTGCTCCCAGCCCACCAGTTCGGTCACGGTGACTTGATAGCCTTGTGACTCCAGGTAAAGGCAGCGCAAAACGTTGGTGAGCTGGCTGCCCACCTCGCGGGTGTGCAAGGGGTGACGCCACAACTCAGCCAAGGGCGTGCGCTGCAAATTCAACGCCTTGTTCTGGTTCAGCGCCCGGGCCAGTTCGGCCTGACAGCACGGCACCAGCACCATGTATTTGGCCTTCTTTTGCAGGCCAAACGCGATCGCGTCGTCGGTGGCGGTATCGCAGGCGTGCAGCGCAGTGACCACGTCGATCTGCGCAGGCAGTTCGTCGCTTTGTGTGGATTCGACCACGCTCACATTCAAAAAGCGCATGCGCTCAAAACCCAGCCGCTCGGCCAGCGCTTTGGACGATTCGACCAATTCGCTTCGGGTCTCGATGCCGTAAATGCTGCCTTGGCCCAGCGCTTTGAAAAACAGGTCGTAAATGATGAAACCCAAATACGACTTGCCTGCACCGTGGTCGGCCAGCGTCGGCCCGGTGTCACTGGCAGGCAGTTCGAGCAGCAGCTTTTCGATGAACTGGAACAGGTGGTAGACCTGTTTGAGCTTGCGCCGCGAATCCTGGTTGAGCTTGCCATCGCGCGTGAGGATGTGCAGTTGCTTGAGCAGTTCGACCGACTGGCCGGGGCGCACTTCGGGGGGCAATGCGTCAGGGCTGGCGGCGGGCGTCTTGGGAGCGCGTGTTGGGGTTTTCATGGCGTGGGCCCGACAGCCAGCTTTTTCCAGCCCTCGGCACCCAGCTTTTCCAGGGTCGCCATATTGGTTTCGTAAATCATTTCGGCTTCAGGAAAAGCCTCCACCGCCCGGTCGATGCTTTCCTCACGCAGCAAATGCAGCGTGGGGTAGGGCGAGCGGTTGGTGAAATTACCGATGTCATCCGGCTCGGTGTCGGCAAACTGGAACTGCGGGTGAAAACTCGCCACCTGGAATTCACCTTCCAAGTCCAGCTCTTGCAGCACCGCATCGGCCTCGTCCAGAAAATCGTTGAACTCCAGAAAGTCCTGCAACATCTGCGGCACGATCAAGAGCACGGTCTCACGCTCTTCGGCGGGCATGGCGGCCATGGCTTGCAGCGCTTCAATCAGCTCGTCGCGCAAGCCTTCCAGGCCTTTGGCTTCGCTCACCACGTAATGGATCTGGCCCTTCACATGCGGGGCTTTGGCGAATGGGCAGAGGTTCAGGCCAATCACGGCGCGTTCGAGCCAGCGAACGGTGTCGGCGATTTCGGGGGTGTTCATATCGGTCATGGGCGAGATTGTGCCTGCATCGTTTGTCGCCCCAGCTCTCGCCCAGCCGCCCAAGCCAAGCCCGCGCCGACCACGCAACACCCCACCGAGACCAGCGGCGTGAACTGCCAGCCGCCCGCACGCGCGGCCACCGCAGCCACCACAGGCGGGCCCACAAACTGGCCCAACGCCGACAGCTGCTGCACCCAGCCCACGGTGGTGGTCACCTGTTGTTCACCCGGGGCCAGGCGCACCGCCAGACTGAACAAGGTGCCCGGCACCAGCCCTCCCACACCCGAGAACAGCAGCACCCCGGCAAAACGCAGCCACGGCAGGCCTTCGGTGAACGAGGCAAAGGCCACAGTGCTGCCCAGTGCCATCGCGCCAAAGCCCAGCCACAGCGTAGCGCGAGGTGCCCAAGCGCGTTGCAGCAAACGGCCCGACGCCATATTGCCCAGCATGTTTACCGCTGCCGCCAATGCCGTGAGCACGCCCAGCAAAGCTCCACTCACGCCCGCAGCGGCGTAAATGGAGGGCAAGAAACCCACCACCGCCAGCCACTGACCCGAATACATGCCAAAACTGAGCGCCACCCACCAAGGGCCGGGCGCACTCAAAGTCCGGCGCAGGCGTTGCAAGGCACCCTGCCCTGCCAAGGCGGCATCGGCGGTCAGATCGGCAGGCACGCTGCGCCAGAGCCAAGCCGCCATGCCCAGCGACACGGCCGCAAACAACCACCACCACGCGCCCCAACCCCAGGCCGGAATGAACAAAGGCCCGATCAGCAAAGCCAGCGCCGTGCCCGTGGGCATGTACGCACCCCACACGCCCAGCATGGCAGGCAGTTGCACAGGCGAAACCAAGCGGCGGATCAAGGCAGGCGCGGGCAGGACGACCCACAAAAACCCGAGGCCTTCGATGGCCCGCAGCGCCAGCAAGGCGGTGACCGATGTGGCGAAGCCTCCCCAAGCGCTGGCCAAGGCCAACAAGCACAAACCGCGCACCATGCTGCGTTTAAGTCCCATGCCATCGGCCCACAAGCCCATGAACACGGCCAGGCTCAAACCCGCCAACTGAACAATGGACAAGAGGAAACCGGATTGCACCAGCGTCAGGCCCAGCTCGGCTTGCAAGGCCGGCAAAGCCGGGGGCAGCTTGCCCACCTGCAATGCGGCAACGCCCCCAGCCAGCACCACAAGCCAAGCGGCGCGGTCATGGCGTGGTGGGCTCATGCCCAAAATTCCCCGGTCACAACAGCTTGCGCCCGGTCAGGCGTTCGTGTTCACGCAGGGCAAAGCGGTCGGTCATGCCGGCGATGTAGTCGGCCACTGAGCGATGCAGGTCTTGGTTGGCGGCAAAGTCAGCCGACATTTCTGCGGGTTTCGTCACATACGCTGCAAACAATTCGCGCACCGCTTGCTGCGCCTGACCCGTGGTGTGCATGACTTGCGGGTGACGGTAGAGCTGCGCAAACAAAAACTTTTTGAGCTCGCTGCTGCGCGACTTCATGTCTGTGCTAAAGCCCACCAGTGGACCGGCCAGTCGGGCCTCGGCCAAGGTGCACACGCCCGCCCTGGCCACAGCTTGGCGGGTGGTGTCGATCACGTCATACACCTGATCGCTGAGCATGCGACGGATGGTTTCGTAGAGCAGGCGACGCGGCTTTTGAGCCAACGTCGGGTGCTCGGCCAATGTCTGATGGTGGTAATGCGCAAACAGCTCGACTTGCAACAACTGCTCGGTGCTGATCAGGCCCGAGCGGACACCATCGTCGATGTCGTGCGCGTTGTAGGCAATCGCGTCGGCCAGATTGCACAGCTGCGCTTCCAGGCTGGGCTGGGTGCGCTCGATGAAGCGCCGCCCCACCCCGCCCGGCTCGGCCAGCTCCAGATGCTCGGCGTTGGCTCGCGAGCAATGTTTGAGCACCCCCTCGCGAGTTTCAAAACTCAGGTTCAGGCCGTCAAACGCGGGATAACGCTCTTCCAGTTTGTCCACCACGCGCAGGCTTTGCAGGTTGTGCTCAAAGCCACCGTGCTCGGCCATGCACTCGTTCAACACGTCTTGCCCGGCGTGACCAAATGGCGTGTGACCAAGGTCGTGCGCCAGCGCCACAGCCTCCACCAAATCTTCGTTCAGCCCCAGCGCTCGGGCAATAGAGCGGCCCAGTTGCGCCACCTCCAGCGAATGCGTCAGCCGCGTGCGGAACAAATCGCCTTCGTGGTTCAAGAACACCTGCGTCTTGTAGACCAAACGCCGAAACGCGGTGGAATGCACGATGCGGTCACGGTCGCGCTGGAACGCGTTGCGCGTGGGCGCGGCAGGCTCGGGGTGGCGACGGCCACGGGTTTCAGCCGGGTCGCAAGCCAGCAACGACAAACTGCCGGCGGCCTGAACGGGAACTTCAGCCAAATCGCTCAGCAACATGGCAGGCACTCAGGCGCAGCAGGCGTTGATCACGTCGCGCACCATGGCATCGGGTGCACCACACACGGCGGCTTGGCCGGGGCCGTCGATCACCACAAACTGGATGTCGCCGCCCACGGCTTTTTTATCGAGCCGCATGTGCTCGATGTAGTGCCCAGCGTTGTCGGTGGCATCGATGACTGGGCCACGCACAGGCAATCCGGCGCGTTCGATCAGGGCACGCAAACGCGCGACAAAAGCGGCATCAACTTTGCCCAAACGGTGTGACAACTCGGCCGCCATGACCATGCCGCAGCCCACCGCCTCGCCGTGCAGCCAAACGCCAAAGCCCAGACCGGCTTCGATGGCGTGGCCAAAGGTGTGGCCAAAGTTCAAGATGGCCCGCAGGCCCGCTTCGCGTTCGTCTTGCCCGACCACCCAGGCCTTGATCTCGCAGCTGCGCTTGACCGCATGGGCCAGCGCTTGCGGGTCTTGTGCGATCAGCGCGTCGATGTTCGCCTCGATCCAGTCCAAAAAGGCCATGTCGGCAATCGGGCCGTATTTGATGACTTCGGCCAAGCCCGCGCTCAGTTCGCGTGGCGGCAGGGTTTGCAAAGTGTTCAGGTCACAGACCACGCGCACCGGCTGGTAAAAGGCACCGATCATATTTTTGCCCAGCGGGTGGTTGATGGCGGTTTTGCCGCCCACCGACGAGTCGACCTGCGACAAGAGCGTGGTCGGTACCTGCACAAAAGGCACGCCGCGCATGTAGCTGGCGGCCGCAAAGCCGGTCATGTCGCCGATCACGCCACCGCCCAAAGCGAACAACACGGTCTTGCGGTCGCAACCTTTGGACAGCAGTGCGTCAAAAATCAGGTTCAGGGTCTGCCAGTCTTTGTGCGCCTCGCCATCGGGCAAGACCACGGTGTGCACCTGCTTGTAATGCGGGGTGATGGCGCTGCGCAAAGCGGCTTCGTACATCGGGGCAATCGTGTCGTTGGTCACGATCATGGCCGTTTGCGCCTTGGGCAGCCCGGCCCATGTGCCTTGGCGGCCCATCAGGCCCTGGCCAATGTGGATGTCGTAACTGCGGTCGTCCAGCGAAATGGCGACCTGTTCAAGGGTGGGGGTGTGCTCTGACATAGCCCCCAAGTGTAGGGGCTTTGGCACGCATCTCAGGGGCTGGCGGCAGGCTGCGCGGGTGCTGGCGTTGGGGCTGGCGTTGGGGCTTGGGCAGGCAAATGCCCTGCCAGCTCCAGCTGCATGACGATCATGTTGACCAGCGTGGCCACCGAAGGGCGGCCGGTTTCGATGACAAAGTGGGCAGCATCGCGGTACAGCGGGTCGCGCGCCTCAAACAGCGCACGCAAACGGCTGAGCGGGTCATCCACCTGCAGCAAAGGCCGCGCGGTGTCGTGGCGCACACGGCGAAACACGTCTTCCGGTGTGGACCGCAGGTAAATCACATGGCCGCGCTCGCGCAAATGGCGGCGGTTGGCTTCGCGCAAGACAGAACCGCCCCCGGTGGCGATCACGCCCTCTTGGTTTTGGGTCAGGTCGTCGAGCACCTGCTGCTCGACGTCGCGGAAGCTGTCTTCACCTTCGCGGGCAAAGAATTCCCGGATCGAGCAGCCCAGACGGTGCTCGATCACATGGTCGGAATCGACAAAGGGCACCCCCAGACGGCGTGCCAGCTGCCGGCCAATGGTGGTTTTGCCCGAGCCCGGAAGGCCCACGAAAATGATGCTCAAGGAAGTCTCACACTGGAAATATCGGCTTGGCCACACACAAAAATGGCCAGCACTTCAGAGCCTGCAAGTGTATTCGACCGGCCTGACCCGCACGGCCCTTTGGGCAAAGGTCCGAGGGAACCCCGCCTCAGGGAGGCAGTGCGACCGGGCCATCGGCCACCACCCGAGGCGTCAGGAAAATCAACAACTCGCTTTTGCGTCGGGTCTGATCGCGGTTTTTAAACAGCCAGCCCAAGCCAGGCACATCGCCCAAACCGGGGACTTTGGCTTCGTCGCTGCGGTTGGTTTCTTCGTAAATGCCGCCCAGCACCACGGTGCCACCGTCTTCCACCCGCACCTGGGTCTTCACATGCTTGGTGTTGATGGCATAACCCGCCGGCGTGAGTTGCCCGACGCTGTCGCGGTTCACATCCACATCCAACACAACAGAACCATCGGGGGTGATTTGGGGCGTCACCTCTAGCTTGAGGTTGGCCTTTCTGAAAGAAATGGCGGTCACGCCAGTGCCCACGGCTATTTGATAAGGCAGCTCGGTGCCCTGCTCGATCAAGGCCTTGGTCTGGTCGGCTGTGACCACGCGGGGCCGCGACACCACCTTGCCCAAACCTGCTGCCTCCAAAGCCGAAATTTCCACATTGATGAACCGATCGGCTGCAGCGTTGAACAGCGAAACGGCAAAAGTGGCTGGGTTGTTGAGCGTTTGCCCGGCCAATCCTGCAGGCAGGTTGACCTGATTGCCCGCCACTGTGCCGGCCGCTGCGGGCTGGTTGCTGGCACCCAGGGCCAGGGTGTTGGACCGGCCTTGCACCTTCATGGGGATCGCCAGACCTGCCCCCAGCCGCACCCCGAGCGATTGGCCAAACTGGTCATCGGCTTCGACGATGCGGGCCTCGATCAGGACCTGCCGCACCGGCACATCCAACTGCGCCAGGACTTTTTCAATATCCAGCAAACGAACGGGCAGGTCTGAAATGAAAATCTGGTTGGTCCGTGGCTCGGCCAAGACACTGCCGCGAGCACTCAACCAACGCCCCCCGCTGCTGCCTGCTGCGCCACCTTGCAAACGCTGCGCCACTTCGGTGGCGCGGGCATATTGCAAACGCAAGGACAGCATTTGCAAAGGGCTCACAGCGTCCAGTGCAGCTTGGGCGTCCAGTTGCTTTTTTTCACGCAAGGCCCATTCGCCTTGTGGTGCCACCCACAAAACACGGCCCTCCTGACGCGAAACCAGGCCTTTGGACTGCAACACAATGCCCAAGGCTTGCTGCCACGGCACATCGTTCAAACGCACGCTCACGGGCCCACTCACGCTGTCGGTCGGCACCACATTCAGGCCTGAAAAATCAGCAAACACCTGCAACAGCGCTTTGATGTCGATGTTCTGAAAGTTCAGGCTGATCGGCTTGTCGCCCGGCACAAAACCAGGCACAAGCCCGGGGGCCACCGAGGTCAAACCGACCACCGACGATGGCTGCGGCGCAAGCGGTTCGGGCGTTTGCGCCACTGACGACAACGCAACACCGAAGGCGCCACAACTCAGGCATCCCCACAGGCCCCAACACAGGCCCCCGCGAGCGCCGGATTTTTTGAAGGTCATCATCGCTTTACCCTGTCTTTTGTTTCGTCACGCCGTTCGTCCCAACCGAGCACCAACAAAGGCCCCCGCGCCAAGCGCAAGCTCACACCGGCATCGGTGATGGCAGCGACGCGGTGCCCTTCTTGCGTGACACGTTGGCCCTGAGTCACTCGAGCCCAATGCGGCCCCGCCGACAAAATCGCCTGCCGATCCTCGCCTTGTTGCCAAAGCCCGATCAAACGCACACGCGCCAATGGCCACTGACGGGGGTCTTCGGACACTGCATTCGCGTCCCCCCTCGCGGCCCCTGATGCCCCCGCAACACCCGATCCGCTTGCGTCGCTGTGATCGGCCGAATCCGCCAAACGCACAACCGCGCCATCGGCCAGTGGCCCTGAACCCCTGGCCTGCGCAAACAAGGCCGGTTCCAGGTGGCCGGACTGGCGGTGTGCCGCCATGGCGGAGGCGAGCCAAGTCCCCTCAGGTGGCTGCAGCGTGTGCGCGCTCACGGCACCAGGGCGTATCCAGACGCGCAGTACCGCTTCGATCTGGACCTCTGCCGGGTTGGCCGTCGCCGCCACGCTGATCCGGTCGATGGAACACACGGGTCCAGCTTGCGTCAAGTTAGACCACACGCTCGACCAATCCTCAAAACGGCCCACCAAACGCACCGCTACCGCTTGGCTGGGCAAACGCCTGCCAGCCGCATCGGCCAAGGTGGGCGGCAATGGGCGCAAAGACAGCAGGCGCAATCCGTGCCCCGTCAATGCTTGTTGCAAATCGGCCCAGATTTGCCCTTGCCGAGCCTCACCCGGCAAGCTCGCCAGCATGTTCTGCTGGTGAGACGACAACGCTTTTGCAGGCGGGCCCGACAAACCTGCAGGCAGAGCGGCCAGCTGTTGGTGCAAAAGCGCTACCGCCTGGGCGACGCGTGAATGGTCCTCGCTGACCTGCAACTGAGCCCCCCAAACACCCCATAAACCCACAACCAAACCAGACAAGGCAAAACCCCATCGGCGCAAAAAGCGTTCAGCCAAGCGTTGCCAGTGGGGCCAGTTCAAGGCATCCCTTGACAGCCCGCTTATCTGGGTCATTTGGGGCATTTGGGCCCTTGGGTCTGAATCAGTGTTCATGGCGGCGGTCCCGATGCGCGTGAAGGCGGGGCGCTTGAAGCCGCCTGCACTGCGGGCAAATGGGTTTGCCAGACAAAGTCCACGCTGGCATGGGGCCCGGTGGTGATGCTCACCAAACCCAAGGGATGATCGAGCTGCTCGGTCAGCCGTTGTTGGGCATCGGTCATCGCAGCCGCATCGGCGGTCGTGCCCTGCAATTCGATTTTTTCAGCATCTGACTGCAAGCGACCCAATTGCAAACCGCTGCGCCGGGCTTCCATTTGCAACAGGTCATGCAGCGATGCCCAAGCCTGCTGGTGCTGCGCGATCTGCCTCAGCTGCACCAGTTGCGCAGCTTGCAAGCGCAGTTGGGTTTGGCCCTGCACGGCTTCTTTGGCCTGCTGATTGCGCGTGGTCAAGCTCGCTTGCAGGAGGCTTTGCGTTTGCCGCAGACGCAGCGTCTGAATGTCTTGCCATTGCAACCACCCCCAAGCCACCGCACCACCCAACAACAAGCCCGCCAGGCTGCTCCACCAACGGTGGAACACCTTTTGTTGCCGAGCCAGACTCGGGTAGTGCAGCAAGTTGAGTGCGCGCATCACTGCCAGGCTTTCAGGGCAAGACCCGACGCGACCAAACGGGCCCCTGTCGGCGTGCTCATAACTTGCCCGACGGCCTCTTCCATCGCCGCGTCTGAATCCATGAGCGCACTCGCCGGTATGGCGTTGCTCTGGCTTTTCAGTCGAAATTGCCAATCTTGGGGGGCTTGGGTCAACAAGCTGGACACGCCGCCCTGCAAGGCGCGAACGCCACGCCATGCGGCCTGGGCTTCAGATTCGACGGCGGCCAACCGCCAACCTGCCGCACGCGTGCAGTTTTTGAACTCAAGCATGTGCGCCTGTGCGCAACCGATCCAGTGAACGCGCTGCACCGGGCCCTGGGTCAATGGCTCGGGTGCAAAGTCAAAACTCACCTCATCGGGTGCCAACTGGAGCGCCTGAGACACCTCCAGCTGCACCTCATAAGGCCAATCTTCTTTGGGCAACTGCGCCGGAAAATGAATGATGCCCTCCTGCAAATGGGCGGCAGGCAAAGCCATATTCAAACGATGCATGAAGCCGCCACGCAAACGCCCGTTTTGGCGCAAGGCATGGCTCAACCAAGCTAAATCCACCAAACCTGAGTGGGCGGGTGCCTGCAATGACAAGGTGGTGTGGACCCTGGCCAGCTCGTGGTTTTGTCGGGCCAGACCCACCAGGGCCCATGCCATCCCCTGCGGGGCCAAACCCCACGCTTGACCGGTCGACCGGGAAGTCAACCGCCGCCACCACTGCGCCAATGCCTGCATGCCAAGCCTCCTGGGAAGTGGCCGGAATGGCCTTCCAAGAGAGGTTTTGTAACATGAATCAGCTTCGGCGACAATTTTTCTAAAACCAATTTATTCATTTTTCTTTTAAAACTTCCTGGCGCTGTGCCCAGGATTTTTATAATGGCCAGCAGCCCGCACCTTGTTGGCTGCCCCAACAGCCCACCTATGCCCTACAAAGACACCGCCTCTCCAGAAAAGCAACCTCGCAAAGAGCAGGCCCCAGCTCCAAACGCTCTGTCATGGCTTGTCAAATTGGCTGTGTGGGCGATGGGCTTGGCGGCCGCTGGGCTGGTGTCCATCCTGATGGTGGTGGGTGTGGCCATGGTCATTGCTTACCCCAATTTGCCCGACATTTCAGACTTGGCCGATTACAAGCCGAAGTTGCCCCTGCGTGTTTTCACGGAAGATGGCCAACTGATGGGCGAGTTTGGCGAAGAGCGCCGCAACCTCACGCCCATCAAAGAGATCCCTCAGGTGATGAAGGACGCGGTACTGTCCATCGAGGACAACCGCTTCTACCAGCACGGCGGCGTGGACTACCTGGGCATTTTGCGGGCGGGCATTGCCAACCTGGGCCGCGTGAAAAGCCAGGGCGCATCGACCATCACCATGCAGGTGGCCCGCAATGTGTACCTGTCGTCCGAGAAAACTTACACCCGCAAAATTTATGAAATTTTGCTGACCTACAAGCTCGAACACATGCTGACCAAGGACCAGATCCTTGAGATCTACATGAACCAGATTTTCTTGGGCAACCGGGCCTACGGTTTTGCATCGGCGTGTGAGATTTACTTTGGCAAACCACTGAAAGACATCACCATCGCCGAAGCCGCCATGCTGGCGGGCTTGCCCAAAGCCCCATCGGCCTACAACCCGATCAGCAACCCCAAGCGCGCCCGCTCGCGCCAGCTGTACATCATCGAACGGATGGAAGACAGCAAGTACATCTCAGCTGCCGAAGCCAAAGCAGCCAAAGCCGAGCCGCTCAAGCTGCGGTCTGCGGCGGACAAAAAAATCTTGCATGCCGAATACCTGGCCGAAACCGTGCGGCAAATGGTCTTTGCCCAATATGGCCAAGAAACCTACACACGCGGCCTGAACGTGTACACCACCGTCCAATCGGCAGAGCAAATGGCGGCCTACAGGTCGCTGCGCCAAGGCATCATGGATTTTGAACGCCGCCAGATTTACCGTGGCCCAGAAATATTCATCGACCTGCCTGCAGACGCCAAAAAAATGGAAGACGCGATCGATGACGCGCTGGAAGACCACCCCGACAACGGCGATGTGCTGTCGGCTGTGGTGCTGGAAGCCTCGCCCCGAAAAGTGGTGGTCGTTCGCCAAAACGGTGAGCAAATCAGCATCACAGGCGATGGCCTCAAGCCAGCGCAATCGGGGCTGTCGGACAAGACCCCTCCGGCCAAGCAGGTGCGCAGAGGGGCCCTGATCCGCGTCACGCAAACCGCCAAAGGCGCTTGGGAGATCACCCAACTGCCCGAAGTCGAAGGTGCCTTGGTGGCACTCACACCGCAGACGGGCGCCATCCGCGCCTTGGTGGGGGGCTTTGACTTTGCCAAAAACAAATTCAACCACGTCACTCAAGCCTGGCGTCAACCGGGCTCCAGCTTCAAACCCTTTATTTATTCAGCGGCGCTGGAAAAAGGCTTCACACCAGCCACCGTGGTCAACGATGCGCCCTTGTTTTTCGACAGTGGTGTGACAGGCGGGCAGCCTTGGGAGCCCAAAAACTACGACGGTAAATTTGACGGCCCGATGAGCCTGCGCACCGGTTTGGCCAAATCGAAAAACATGGTCTCGATTCGGGTCTTGCAAGCGGTCGGCGCACGCCCTGCCCAAGAATGGATCACCCGTTTTGGCTTCGACGAAGACAAGCACCCGGCTTATTTAACGATGGCGCTGGGCGCGGGTTCGGTCACACCGATGCAAATGGCCACGGGCTACTCGGTGTTCGCCAACGGCGGCCATCGGGTTCAGCCGCACCTGATCACACGCATCACCGATTTCAAAGACCGGGTACTGGTAGACAGCCCTGCCGCCGTGCAAATGGATGAAGCATCCTCGGCCATTCCCGCACGCAATGCATTTGTGATGACCAGTTTGTTGCAAGAAGTGACGCGCTCGGGCACTGCCGCTCGCGCTCAGGCCACGCTCAAACGCCCCGACATTTATGGCAAAACCGGCACCACCAACGACGCAATGGACGCGTGGTTTGCGGGCTACCAACAAAATCTGGCCGCGGTGGTCTGGATCGGTTACGACACCCCGCGCAAGCTGGGTGACCGCGAAACGGGCGGCGGCTTGAGCTTGCCTGTCTGGATCAATTTCATGGAAACGGCTTTGCGCAGCATCCCTGTTTCAGAGCCCGCCGTTCCCGAGGGGCTGGTGAACGTTGGTGGCGACTGGATGTACGAGGAATACGCCAAAGGCGGTGCGATCAGCACATTGGGCACCGGCGGTGATGGTTCAGGCCAAAGCCGCAATGCCATACCACCTGCCGAAGAACGCAACCGGATTCTGGATTTGTTCAGAAACTGAAGGCAGGCAATGGCCAACCGAATGCACAAGGCCTGCGCCTTGTGCTTGGCCCCCTGCTCAGGGCTTGAAAAACAGGCTTTGACCGGCCTGTTCTGACGCGTAACGCGACAGGCTTTCCCAAAACTCACCCTGCCCCTTGGTGTCCATCCAGTGGACACCGTCAAACTTGTAATGAAAACCACCGCAACGGGCGGCCAACCACACCTCGTGCAGCGGCTTTTGCAGGTTGATCACGATCTGGCTGCGGTTAGGAAAGGTGAGCGTGACCATGCCCCCGGTGCGCTGGTTGTCGATATCGGCGTCGGTGTCGTCGTTCAGGCGATCGCTGCTGATCTCCACGCCCGCGAGCAGGCGTTCAGCTTGGTCCAGAAATTCAAGGTCGGTCATTACAATCGCTGCATGTTGAAGGTATTGAAGATTCTAGTCATGGCGCATGCCCTTGCAGGTGGTGCGGCGATGTTGACCGCTTGCGGTCAAAAAGGGGCCTTGGTTTTGCCCAGCACACCGGAGTCTGCCGGTCGGGCCACCCTGCCTCAAACCTTGAAGCTCTGGCCTGCCTCGTCAGCGTCCCCTTCACCGGCTACCGCACAACCCAACGCACCTTCCGATTTGCCTTCCGCCGCCCCCCTCACTGCCCCCGAAGCACCCACTGCCGCACCACGATGAACGCCATTGCCACCCCCACCAACCTTCCAGGCCAACCCCACATCGCTTACCAAGGCGATCAACTCATGGTGGAAGGCGTTCGCCTGTCCGACCTGGCCCGCGAACATGGCACACCACTTTTTGTCTATTCGAAAGCGGCCATGTTGTCGGCGCTGGCCGCCTACCAGCGCGGCTTTGCCGGGCGCAAGGCCCAAATTTGCTACGCCATGAAAGCCAACTCCACCTTGGCTGTGCTGCAAGTCTTTGCTGAAGCCGGTTGCGGCTTTGACACCGTCTCGGGCGGCGAACTGGCCCGCGTGCTGGCAGCAGGCGCTGACCCTGCGAAAGTCATTTTTTCGGGCGTGGGCAAAACCCGCGCAGAAATGAAGCAGGCCCTGCAAGTGGGCATCGGTTGCTTCAACGTCGAAAGCGAAGCCGAACTCGACGTGCTCAACGAAGTGGCGCTCCAACTGGGCATGCAAGCCCCGGTCAGCTTGCGCGTCAACCCCAATGTGGACGCCAAGACCCATCCCTACATTTCGACGGGCCTCAAAGGCAATAAATTTGGCATTGCCCACGAAGACGCCTTGCGCGCCTACCGCCATGCGGCCCACTTGCCGGGCCTGAAGGTGGTGGGCATCGACTGCCACATCGGCTCACAAATCACCGAAACCACGCCTTACCTGGACGCCATGGACCGCGTGCTGGACTTGGTGGGCGAGATCGAAGCGGCGGGCATCCCGATCGAGCACATCGACTTTGGTGGTGGACTGGGCATCAACTACAACGGCGACACCCCGCCTGAGGCCGATGCGCTGTGGGCACAACTGTTGGCCAAGCTGGATGCACGCGGTTACGGCCAGCGCCCCATCATGATCGAGCCAGGCCGCTCGCTGGTGGGCAACGCTGGCGTGTGCCTGACGGAAGTGCTGTACCTGAAGCCCGGCGAGCAAAAGAACTTTTGCATCGTCGATGCCGCGATGAACGACCTGCCCCGCCCTGCGATGTACCAAGCCTTTCACCAGATCGTGCCGGTCACGCCCCGCGCGGGCTCTGCCAGCGCCGATGGCACGCTGTACGACATCGTGGGGCCGGTATGTGAAAGCGGCGACTGGATCGGCCGCGACCGTCAACTGCTGGTGCAAGCCGGTGACACCTTGGCCGTGTTGTCGGCCGGCGCTTATTGCATGAGCATGGCCAGCAACTACAACACGCGCGGTCGCGCGGCTGAGATTTTGGTGGACGGCACACAGGCCCACTTGATCCGCCAACGCGAGTCGGCCTTTGACACCTTTGCGCTGGAACAACTGGTCTGACCGGTGTGTGCAAGGTGCGATGCACCTTGCCCATCACCCCTGCTGCCGGGTTTGACGCCAGCGACGCCAAATGCGCCAAGCCAGCAGCAAGGCCAGCACGGCGGCGTACACCAGCACTTCGGCGAAGTTGTTTTTGCCCGCACGCATCCACCAAAAATGCAGCACCGCCAACACGGCCACGGCATACACACTGCGGTGCAGTGCCCGCCAACGGGCCGCGCCAAGCCAGCGAATGGCCCGGTTGAATGAGGTCAAGGCCATGGCCGTCAGCAACAACCAAGCGGCAAAGCCCACCAAAATGAAGGTGCGCTTGGGGATGTCGGCCAAGATATCGGCCAAGTCCAGCCCCATGTCAAACCAGGCATAACAGGCCAAGTGCAACACCGCATAAAAATAGGTGATCAAGCCCAGCATGCGGCGAAAGCGCAGCCACTCTGGCCAGCCTGACAGCACCCGCAAGGGCGTCACCGCCAGCACCACGCACAAACTGCGCAAAGTCCAATCGCCCGTCGCTCGGGTCAAATACTCGGTCGGATTGGCCCCCAACTGGTCTTGCAGCGTCAACCCGACCAAGCAGAAAAATGGCAGCAAGCCGGTGAACAACAGCGCCCACCAAGCGGCCGGATGACGGAGGGCCGCTCTCATGCCTGCCACGCTTGCGCCCGAATCGGCATCAGAAAAACTTCTTCAAGTCCATGCCCGCGTAGAGCTGCCCCACTTGCGCTTCGTAGCCGTTGAACATCAGCGTTTTGCGTTTTTTGGCCAGCAAACCGTCTTCGCCAATGCGGCGTTCAGTGGCCTGACTCCAGCGCGGGTGGTCCACCAAGGGGTTCACATTGGAATAAAAACCGTATTCTTGCGGCGCGGCTTTTTCCCACGACGACACGGGCTGCTTGTCGGTGAAACGGATTTTGACCAGGCTTTTGCCGCTCTTGAAACCGTATTTCCAAGGCACCACCAAACGCAGTGGGGCTCCGTTTTGCTTGGGCATGACTTCGCCATACATGCCAAAAGCCAGCAGGGTCAAGGGGTGCATGGCTTCGTCCATGCGCAGGGCTTCGACATAAGGCCAATCCAACGCGCCACCGCGCACACCCGGCATGGTCTTGGGGTCAGACTGGGTGATGAACTCCACAAATTGGGCACCCGGCTGGGGTTCCACCTTGCGGATCAAGTTGGCCAGCGAATAGCCAATCCAAGGGATCACCATGGACCAGCCTTCTACACAGCGCAGGCGGTAAATGCGCTCTTCCATGGCGCTGAGCTTCATCAAGTCTTCCAGGCCATAACGGCCCGGCTTTTTGACCAAGCCCTCAATCGCCACCGTCCATGGCTGGGTGACCAGGGTGTGGGCACGCTTGGCGGGGTCGGATTTGTCGGTGCCGAATTCGTAGAAGTTGTTGTAGCTGGTGGCGTCTTTGTAGGCCGTGAGCTTGTCCATGGTCAAGGCACCGGGCACCGCCGATGGCACCGAAGCCAGTGCAGCCAACTGCCCTGCGCGTGGCGTTTGTGCATGAGCCTCGCGCGCACCCCAGGCCGTCAAAGCCAAGCCCGCAGAGCCTGCGGCCAGGTTGCGGATGAGGTCGCGCCGAGTCTGGTAGACCGATTCGGGCGTGATTTCGCTGGCAATGGGATGCCGAAAACCTGAGTTGTCTGTCTGAATGATCATGGACGGTCCTGTTGAAGGCTAAAGACAGCGTCGTATTCTGGACTTTTTCAGAAACCCTCGTCGAAACAGCGTCTGTCAGCCAAGCCCAACGCGGGCATGCGGTGATCACAAGGGCCTAAGGCATGGCCCTGCCCGCAAAAGGCACAGGCCACCGCACGATCAGAGCGTGCCGTAGCTGTGCAAGCCGCTCAAGAACATGTTGACACCCAAGAACGCAAAGGTGGTGACGGCCAAGCCCATCAATGCCCACCAAGCGGCCACCGTGCCGCGCAGGCCCTTCATCAGGCGCATGTGCAACCAGGCTGCGTAGTTGAGCCAGACGATCAAGGCCCAGGTTTCTTTCGGGTCCCAGCTCCAGTAACCGCCCCAGGCCTCGGCCGCCCACAAGGCCCCCAGCACGGTGGCGATGGTGAAAAAGGCGAAGCCCACGGCGATGGATTTGTACATCACATCGTCCAAGATTTCAAAAGAGGGCAAGCGCTCGGCAATGCGGCGACGGCCAAACAAAATGCCTGCCACGATCAAGGCCGAAATGCCGAAATAGACCATCCAGTAGCCACTGCCGCCTTCGGTGGGGGACTTGCGGAACACCACCGGCTCAAAGCACAAGACAATGCCCAGCAACCACAAGGGCGCGAGCTTGTACCAACGGGTCTCGCCTGCGGTTTGCTTGATCAGGTAGGCAAAGGCCACCATCGCCGCCAGTGCAAAGGTGCCGTAACCAATGAAGTTGGCAGGCACATGCAGCTTCATCCACCAGCTTTTAAGGGCAGGCACCAAAGGCTGGATGGCGTGTGCCTCTCGAACCAGGGTGTACCAAAGCAAAAAGCCAACCGCTGCACTGACCACCAGCATCACAAAAGCGCCCAAGGCGCGGGTGCGGTAATGGTCTTCGTAGTACAAGTAAAAGCCTGCCGTCATCCAGCAAAACATGACGAAGACTTCGTACAGATTGCTGACCGGAATGTGGCCCACATCGGCACCGATCAGGTAGCTCTCGTACCAGCGCACCATGGTGCCGATCAAGGCCAGCGCCACACCCACCCAGGCCATGCGGCTGCCCAAGGTTTCAAGGGTATCGCCTTGTCCGCGAATGAACATGCCCGCCCAATAAAACACGGTGCTGATGAAAAACACCATGCTCATCCACAAAATGGCGGATTGGCTGGACAGGAAATACTTGAGCCAGAACACCTGCTCGGCACGCGCCAAATCGCCCTGATAGGCGTTGATGGCGAACAAGGACAAGCCCGCCACCACCAGCATCAGCGTGCGCATAGGGCGCCAAAACCAGGCCAGGGCAACAGCCGCAGGCACACTGGCCACCAAGATGCCTTGCTCGTACACGTCCATCGCCTGGCTGTAACGGCTAAAGGCAAACACCATGCCCAGCAGCGCCAGCACGGCAAAGCCCCAGTCAAGGGCACTGCGGCGAGAGAAGTAACCGGGGTTCAAAGTCACAGTAGTCGTCATTGGTTTTTCTCGGGACGTCCCAGCAAACGGGCACTCAGTTGGTCAAATTCACGGTCCATGTCCATGGTTTTGCGATTGGACGACAGGGCCAAGGTGGCTTGCGAGCCACCCGCTTGGGGGGCCAACCACACCCACAGGCGCCGCTCACGCACGTAGAGCATCGCAAAAACACCCAGGATCAGAAAGAAGCAGCCCAAATAAACCACATTTTTGCCTGGGGCTCTGGCCACCTGGAACACGCTGGCCTGGACCTGCTTGAAGTCTTTCAGCAAGAACGTCATGGGTGCGGGGTAAAACGGCGCATCGGACAGCGCCAGCACCGACTGCGACATGAAGCCTTGCACCTTGTCAGCGGGCAACGGTTTGGCGGCCGCCTGCTCACGCGCCACGGCATCTAGCTCCAGCAGGGTGCCGTTCAGGATGCGCACAAACATCTCGCCTGCTCGGGCACGTTCAGCCTCGGGCACATTGACTTCCAGAAAATCGGCCAGTGCCTGCAAGCCCGCCACTTTTTTGCCCTGCACCGACTCAAGTCCGGCAAACAAGCCCAAAGCGCGGGAGGCCGAACCGGCCAATTGCTGCGTCAATTCAGGCCGCTGCGGGTCGACCGCCTTGCGGGCATAACGTTGCACCGCACGCTCGCGCAAGCTGGCATCGGCCAAAGCCGAACGCAAGCGGAGGAATCCGTCCAGATTGCCATTTTCATCGGCTGGCGGACGCAAGTAGCGATAAGGCTCGCTCGGGTTCTCGCGCATGCCCAGCAAAAACACGGGCACGCCGTCGCCCGCATCCACCGGCAGCATGTAGTTGTTGTATTCGCGGGCCTGGCCTGCGGCGTCGCGCAGCTTGTAGCTCACGCTCGGACCCACGTTGCGCAGTTCTTTGGTCTCGGTGGTTTTGTGGCCCGCGCCCATGCGCTGGTCGATGGCGCTGCGCAAATCGACTTTGCGCACGTCCACGCCCTGCCCTTGTGCGCCGTTGCCCGACATGTTTTCCACGTTGATGACGCGAAGGCCGGTGAACTCGAGGCTCATTTTCTCGGGCCCATTGCTCAGCTCGGTGCTGCCCCCGATCGTGCCGTCGACCTCAAAAGCCCGCGTGGCTGCGGCCATGGGCACGGCCTGCAGCTTGACGCTGGAGCCACCGTCATCAAAGCTCGACTGGTAAATTTCGATGCCCTTGTAGCTGACCGGGTGGTTGACTTCGACACGGGCGTCTTTTTTCTCGCCCGTGGCTTTGTCGTGGATCACGATGTCGCTGGCAAACAGCTTGGGCATGCCGGTCGAGTAATACTCGACGATGAACTTTTTGAGTTCGATCGTAAAGGGCAGGTCTTGCAACAAGATGCCGCTGGACTGGCTCAGGATGGCGGTGCTCGAGGCCGTGTCTTCGGCCACCATCAGATTGCCTCGGAAAGCCGGGTTGCGCTCCGACAGGCGGTGCTGCGCGGGCACATCGGCGATCAGCCCGCCACCGCTGTAAACAGCCTTGCCGCCAAACCACATCTGGGCACGCACCATCAAATCGCCATCGAGCAAACCGCCCACGCACACCAACACAATGGCCGAGTGCGCGGCGATGTAACCGAGTTTGTTGGCCGCACCAGCCTTGGCCGCCAGCATCCAGCCGGTGCCTTGCAGGGTCTCGCGCGATTGCAGCTTGACCTTCCAACCACCAGTGGCCAGCAACTGGCCCAGACGATGGGCAGCGGCTTCCGGCGCGTCGTCCAGGCTGCCCTCGGCCTTGTGGTGAAAAGCCTTCAGGCTTTGTTCACGGATGTTTTCTTTGTAGGTCTTGAGATCGGCCAGGATCTTGGGCGTGTTGCGCGCAATGCACAAACTGGTGCTGAGCACCAAGAACGCCAAAATCAGCAAAAACCACCATGCGCTGTACACCGCATTCAGTTTCAGGGTGGCAAAAAATTCGGCCCAAAAAGGCCCGAACTGGTTGACGTAATTGGTGGCAGGTTCGTTTTGTTTGAGCACCGTGCCAATGACCGACGCAATGCAAATGATGGTCAGCAGCGAAATCGCGAACCGCATCGACGACAGGAGCTCCAGCACAGCTTGCCAGCGGGGCGAGTCACGTTCAGATTCAGGGCTGGAAGCTACAGACGTCATGGTGCAAAGGTGTCCACAGACAAACAAAAGCGGGCCAAAAGCCCGCCACAAACAAAAAAGGCCGGAAATCCGACCTTGATTGTCACGTCACAGCCGGGGACCCGATTGTGGCTCAGGCAGCTGATCACTGGCTGAAGACCCCATGCACTCAGGGGAATGCCCTGTGTGACGTGGCCGGGGCCGGGTGGCCGCTCAGCGCAGACCGGCGATGTAATCGGAAACGGCCTTGATTTCGCGGTCGTTCATCTTGGCGGCGACCTGGGTCATCTGGACGCTGTTCTTGCGAACACCGTCACGGAATTGCACCAGCTGGGCTGCGGTGTAGTCGGCGTGTTGGCCAGACATGCGGGGGTACTGGGCAGGCATGCCAGCGCCGTTAGGCGAGTGGCAGCTGGCGCAAGCGGCGATCTGGCGGTCTGGAATGCCACCACGGTAAATGCGCTCACCCAAAGCCACGGTGTCTTTTTCTTTGGCAAAACCGGGCTTGGCTTGCTTGGAAGCGAGCCAGTAGCTGATGTTGCGCATGTCGTCATCGCTCAAGCCGGCCACCATGCCGCTCATCACAGCGTTGGCGCGTTTGCCTGACTTGAATTCATGCAACTGCTTGATCAGGTATTCGGGGTGTTGCTGCGACAGCTTGGGGTTGACCGGGGTGGTCGAGTTGCCGTCAGCGGCGTGGCAGGCCACGCACATGGCAAAAGCGGCTTCGCCTTTGGCCAGATCGGGCTTGGCCACCACCGGCGCAGGGCCAGCAGCCAATGCAGAGCCCGCGACAAAAGCGGACAAGGTGGCGGACATCAGGAGAGAAACAATTGACTTCATGGTCGTCGTCCAAAAGTTGGAAGAATGGGCGCAAAACCCAAGGATTCTACAATGAGGTCTGCGTCAGTTTCCTGACGACCCAAGGCCCCCTGATTTATGAGCTCCAGCCCCCGCGTTTCTCCCACCTCGACCCCAGCCGCGCCAGCCACCCCTGCAGCGGTCACGCCCATGGGCTGGATGCACACCGCGCGCTTCCTGACCACCGCCGCGCAATTGCACCATTTGCCCGAGATGGACACCCCTGAAATCGCCTTTGTGGGTCGATCCAATGCAGGCAAGTCCACCTGCATCAACACCTTGACGCAGAAAAAACAGCTGGCTTTTGCGTCCAAAAAACCGGGCCGCACCCAGCACATCAACCTGTTTGCCCTGGGCAAGCAAGGCATCACCGACACGGTGTTGGCCGACTTGCCGGGCTACGGCTACGCCGCCGTGGCCAAAATGGACAAGCTGCGCTGGCAGCAGGTCATGGCCAACTATTTGGTCAGCCGCGAAAACCTGACCGGCATTGTCATGATGTGCGACCCGCGCCATGGCCTGACTGAGCTGGACGACATCCTGCTCGAAGTCATCCGCCCCCGGGTCGAAGAAGGCCTGAAGTTTTTGATCATCCTGACCAAAGCCGACAAGCTCACCCGCGCCGAGCAGGCCAAGGCCTTGTCGATTGCGCGACTGCAAGCGGGCGGCGGCGAGGTGAAACTGTTCTCGGCCCTGAAAAAACAAGGCGTGGACGAGGTGGCCAAGCTGCTGTGGGACTGGACCCACCCCGCCACGGGCATGGCGCCTGCACCTGCCCCGACCGCGCCGCCCGAAGAAGAACCCGAAGCCCTGGACGAGTGAACCCCAGCTGCTGAGCCCACTGGATCACCGCCGCACAAGGAGTGATCCCGCGTGTCCCCGATGCACCCTGCCATTCAGACCTG
>Ga0208916_10000012_pt1 | contig 80506 bp, 97 predicted proteins | sample DEB19_08_DNA_5_FD_184523 | JGI IMG/M metagenome (GOLD analysis project Ga0208916, IMG submission 184523) | Aqueous microbial communities from the Delaware River and Bay under freshwater to marine salinity gradient to study organic matter... | ecosystem: Environmental > Aquatic > Marine >... | reverse complement strand
TACTGATGATGAAATTACATTTACCGATGAGATGAATATATTGAGTTATCTGTCTGGCTGGGGGGTTGTATCAGTGCCAAATGGGGCAAGTACCAATTTAGACTTCTTGGATAATTGTGCCGACTATTTTTTTGGAATTGATGAGATTATTATTGCCACTGACGGTGATGTAAAAGGGATTGAAATGAGGGATGCCCTGATATTAAGATTTGGTGCAGAGAGGTGTAAATACATCGACTATACTCGTGTAGGAGAAAAAGACTTCAATGATGTTCTTGTAAAAAATGGTAAAGATGCTGTTATTGAACTTGTAAGAAATGCAGTAGGAGTTCATGTTGATGGGATACATTTTGTTGATGATATGATTGATGATATGTGGACAAGCTATCATACAAAAGCCAGAATGGGTACTACAACAGGAATGACAGAACTTGATGAATTATTTGTTTGGAAATTAGGTGAAGTAAATTGTTGGTATGGTTACGCAAACCAGGGTAAAACTACATTTCTAAATTTTTTAATGGTTTGTAAGGTTTTTTTGGAAGGATGGAAGTTTGCCATATTCTCACCTGAAAATTATCCAAGTACTGATTTTTACAATTCGCTTATTGAGGTGTATATTGGCAAACAAATTCATCCAAAAAATGAAAATTATAAAATGACTGAAGCCGAATACTTGAAGGGTATTAATTTCATAAAAGATAATTTCTTTTTTGTATATCCTGAGAATGAACATGATTTAGATAGTGTGCATGAAAAATTCAAATATCTTATTTTAAAGAAGGGGGTAAATGCCGTTGTGGTTGATCCGTTCAATCAATTAGATAAAACAGGCAGCGTATTTCAAAGAGATGACCAATATCTTTCAGTTGTATTTGCGAAGGTTAAAAGGTTTGCATTATCTTATCAAATTTCTTACAACATTGTAGCGCACCCTAATAAACCACAAAACATTGAGAGAGGTAAGCCACTACCGATACCAACCTATTATGACCTTAATGGCGGTGCGCTTTGGGCAAATAAAATGGATAATATGTATTGCTTTTACAAAGAGGAAGTAAACAAGCCTGAGTTTAAATTAATAGTAGGTAAAAACAAAAAACGTGCAACAGGTGGTGGACTGCTTGGTGATTTTAGAGATGGCATTTATAGGTGGGAGGATAATAGATTTTATTTCCAAGATAAAAATCCATTAAGTGATGCAGATGGATTATTACGAAGTACATACGGACAACAAACACTTGACCAAATATTTGATAAACCTGATGATTTAGATTATCTTACAAGTGATACTGATAATCCTCCATTTTAAAAAAAAATAAAACTATATGTACAAAACAAATTACAAACAACAAGATTTTTTTCAAACAATTAAAATAAAAAACAATGGCACAAAACATTTCATTAAAAATCAATGTGAAAGACATTGACAAGACAAAACTTTTCGTAGGAGAAAAAGGAGTTTATTTAGATGCAGTTATTATTATGAGGGATGCAAATGATGAATATGGGAATATCGGAATGATAGTCCAAAATACAACAGAAGAAGAAAGGCAAAATGGTGTTAAAGGAACTATTCTTGGTAATGCAAGGATAATTGTCAAGAAGGAAAAATCAGAGGAAGAAAAACAAAAAGCAATTGATGATGTCCCTTTCTGATATGGAAGATAATACCATACCAACATTGGTTATTGATAAGAAAAATATAAACATCTATCAGTATCATGGAGATGATATTTGGGAGAATCTTACAACAGGTAAATCAGGTAAGGTTCGCCCAGAGGATGCGAAGCGGTGGTTTAAAGTCCCACTTGTTTTAAATGCGATGGTAATTAAGAACCCAAACCTTGTCACCCTGATACGGATATTTAGATTTCAGTATGAAGGATTAGTATCACATGGAACAGAAGAACAACTAAAAGAAAGCCTAAAGTTATGATGGATCAAAAAAATAGAAAGTTCTTAATTGAGAATCACGACAAGCATACAAGAAAAGAATTCGCAGCGATGTTTGATGTAGAGTTGTATTCAATTGATTCAGTACTTCACCGTGAAGGGTTATCCTGTAAAAGTGATAGGGGGATTAATACAAGAACCAAACCAAAGGTGGATGATAGGGATGAACTACTTGACCACAATAAGGACTTTCAATGGGCGTACCCAAAACTTGAAGAATATTTTGAAATAACAGAAAAAGAATAAAATGATAAAAGACACATTAGAGTTCACCATTCAGAAACTCGAAAAACAGCAACAAGACAAACGAAGCAAATTGGATATGGAAATAAATCGGGGTGGACGGGAAAATGCAAAGGCACTTCTCGATTCAATCATGGATGATGAACTCCTTATCAAAAACAACAAAAGGCTTCTCAATGAGGTTTAGGGTTCACCCTTCGATGTGTTTCTATGAGTTCAGATGTTTTTATATTTCTGTCCTTGCAGTACTCCATTATCCTTTGGATGAAGGTGGGGAACTTCCATTTTTCAAGTCTCTTTGCAGATATGTTCCAGTTGTCAAGGTTTGGTTTCTCAGGTTCAAAAAGTACGACTGTCATCTTGTGGCGATACTTTTTTGGCAGCTTGCAAGCCCCGTACCTCACATTGTTCACCGAGTTCTTAGGCATACCAAAATGACGCTCTAATGAAGCCCAAGAAGATAAATCCAATTTTTCTTTCACTTTTTCTATTAATTTCAAATCTGATATCATATCTTTGACTTTAAATAATTTTTAAACAAAAGTAATCATGGCTTTTAACAAAACCAAAACAGGGGGATATGAACGAATCATAAGAGCGTGTTTTGATGGAGTGAAAGACAATGATGAAAAAGAAGTTTTGATAGCAGAGGCGTTGGATTTGATGTCGGTTGAAGGAAGGTTGTTTTACCAAGTTGAGGATTCAGATACGGGAACGATTCTTGGATATGAAATAGAGGACGCAAGGAATAACTCAATAAAATCATTCAGAAGAAAGTAATCGAAAATTTATATATGCAAAAACGCTCGATTGTCATTCCTTTAGGGAAAGGTTCTCATTGGAGAAATAATGAACTTAGGTTTTGCTTACGTTCATTTGAAAAGTATCTATCAAATATTGGTGATGTGATAATCGTTGGTGAACTACCCGATTGGATAACAAATGTCACTCACATACCTGCCAAGGATAACCCTGACGAAAATTTCAAAGAAAGAAATATCTACGAAAAAATTATAACTGCTTGTGGGTATCATGGAGTAAGTGATGATTTCCTATTTGCCAATGATGACCACATACTACTTTCACCATTTGACATAAATACCTTCCCGTATTTTTTCAAAGAGGATTTATGGGAGTATGCCAAGCGAAATTTAGGCAACCAATCATACCACCGAACACTTGCAAATACTATCAGTTATCTTGTTCCACGTGGAATAGAACCAAGAAACTTTGATACCCATGTTCCAATCATTTACAACAAAGATAAATTCCTAAAATTACAGCAGCTTAATTGGGATGAAGTCGGTGGATACGCCATCAAATCAATGTACTGCAATCTGAATGGAGTTGGTGGTGTCTACAATGAAGATGTGAAGTGCGGTTCAATGGGGCAAGACAAAGAATGGTTGCAAGAAAGAATCAGCGACAAAAAATACTTCTCACTCACCCACTATGTAACATCAGACATGAGAGACATACTTCGTGAATTATTCCCCACCCCTTCAAAGTACGAACTCCAATGATAAATATCCTCATACGATTGCACCAAGGAAGGGAGAAACTTTTTGAAAGGTGCTGGGAATCAATCGTGAACCAAACCTACAAGGACTACAAGGTCATAGTATCAGTTGACCACCCATCATGTATATCCATGCTTGCAAATAAACACGTAGAGTTTATCATGGTCACACCACAGCCAGAACAAGGTGAATGCTTCTATAATCTGTACTGCAATGACCTTAAACAACAAGTGAAAGAAGGTTGGGGATTTTACCTTGACAGTGATGACTACCTTGCCGAAAACACCTCACTTGAAAATATTGCAAAGTATTTGGACGAAGAAAATCACCAAGTAGTAATATGCCAAATGTCACGAAGTTTAGGCATAGTGAAGCCACATGATTCACAAATAGAAAATCGTCAAATAGTAAGCGGGAAAATAAGCCTACAATGTATCTTATTCCACCACACTGTAAAAGATTTTGCAATGGTTGGCGCAAACGATAACAGCGATTATTCTTTCATCAAAGAAATGAAAAGACTTTGCAAGACTAAATTCGTAAAACAAATTGTTGTTCATTCACCAAAAAGAAATTTCGGAAGATAATGGACGAAAGAAAAATTGCTATTGGCATCCCAAATTATAATCGCTTCACTGAAGTGGTTGAATCATTTGAAAAAGTTTTGGAAGATGACCGTATTAGTTATGTTCTGATTTGTGACGATGCAAGCACCGATGGTAGCATGGATAAATTAGTACTGAATTTTATGGAACATCCAAAAGTTCATTTTGTAGATAATGCCGTTAATTTCGATTGCTACGCGAACAAGAAAAGAACAGTCGAAAATGTAAAATCAGAGTTTATGATTTTGCTTGATAGTGATAATATAATTGATAAATCATATATTGATGCTATTTATGCAATACCTGAGTGGGATAAAAATACTTTCTATACCCCAAGTTTTGCAAAGCCTCATTTTGACTTCAGGAAGTTTGAAGGGCTTGCTTTATCAAAAGAAAATATTTCTCAATTTATTGGATTCCCAAATATAGAAGTCTGTTTGAATGCAGCGAACTATTTTGTAAATAGAGAAACTTATTTGAGATGCTTTGATGAATCAGTTAATCCTGTAACGTCTGATAGCATCTTCATGGCTTCAAGATTGCTTGAAATGGGTGGTAAAATTCATGTCGTTCCAAATATGCACTATGAACATAGAATACACGATGGTAGCCACTACCGATTAAAAAACAAAATGACACCAAAGGGATTCCATACAAGTATTATTGATAAATTAAAAAATATGAAATAATGGTCACTTGTAACCTTGTAGGAGAATTGGGGAATCAGATGTATGAAATTGCAGCTACAATAGCTTACGCAAAGAAGTGGGGTATGGGTTATGCCATCCCTACATACGCAAGAAATCGTGCAAATAACGCAACATGGCACTTTAATAAGGTGGATTATATGAATATCAATCTACCTGTTTACCAAGATGACGAAAGAACTCTGAATGATATACCATATATGCCAAATGTTTGTTTACATGGGTACTTTCAGGCATTGCCTTATTTCATGGATGCATGGGATGAAATTGTAGAGGCATTTGATTTACCACATAATCCAATTAAAGGGAAGGTAAGTATTCACCAACGAAGGACAGATTATCTTCAACATCCTGATTCATTCCCATCTACAAGTTTGGGTTATGTAAAAAGAGGTATTGACCATTTTAAAGAATTGGGTTATACTGAGTTCACGGTGTTCAGCGATGATTTGGTTTGGTGTAAGGAAAATATTACATCTGAAATTCATGGAGTAAACATTGAATACTCAGAAGGTCGTAAAGCATTGGAAGACATGATTTATATGAGCGAGCATGAAAATCATATTGTAGCAAATAGTACATTCAGCGTGTGGGCTGCAATGTTGAATAAGAATCCTGATAAAATTGTTATCAGACCACCTTTCTTCCTTGGAGAAAAAGCAAAACATTTATATCGTGACATTTATCCAAAAGAATGGATAGTAAAAGAAAACTGATGCTGAAATTACCACAAATAACATTGATATGTGTCTCTACCGTAGATGTGGAACAAGCCGTTGAAGCCTTGAAATTTTCTTGTAAAGATATTGAGTTCGGTGCAGTGAAACTCGTATCTCATTATATTCCTGAAAATATTACCGATGGAATTTCATTTGAAAAGATTTCTTCTTTTTCGGATGTTGATGAATGGAGTCATTATATTTTTTACAACTTATCAAAGCACGTTGATACAGAATTTTGTTTGCTTATTCATGCAGATGGATTTGTAGTTAATCCTGGTAGTTGGAAGGATGAATTTTTAAATTATGATTTTATCGGTGCGCCTTTCCCAGAAGCAGAAGGAGTATATGTAGATAAAACAGATAAAAATATTCGTGTAGGTAATAGCGTTTCAATCAGGAGTAAAAGACTACTTGACCTGCCAATTAAAGAGAATATTCCTTGGGAGATGACTAAAGGTGACTACAATGAGGATATGCAGATTTGTGTGTACCAAAGAGATAAATTTGAAACATACGGTATCAAATTTGCACCCATTGAAGTAGCAAGCCATTTTTCACATGAGGCAAATATTCCTGAGATTGTAGGAGTTATGCCATTTGCTTTTCACAAGTATCATACAAAAGAACACCCAAATTGGGAATTACCACGACTACCCGAAACAAAGTTACTGAGCAAAACATACGCTTCATTTATCAATCTTTCACATAGGGGTGATAGGTTAGTTCACATGGAATCACAATTAGCTAAAATAGGACTAAAAGCAGAACGATTTGAAGCATATAGACCAAATCAATTTCATGGAGATAAGTATAACGTGATGTACAACCGTACAAAGGGTGCAATTGGTTGTTACGAAAGCCAAATGGAGGTAATGAGGATTGCATTATCAAAAAATAAACACGCCCTTGTAATGGAGGATGATTGTATTTTTTGTGATGATTTCAATGAACGGCTTAAATTATTTGAAGGTAGTATGAGACATCAGCATTGGGATATATTATGGCTTGGTGGAACATATCATCTTGAACCAACATGGCACAAACAAGGTCATCCGCAACTCCCATTATGTGATTGTAAATGGTATCGTGATTACGAAAATGCCGGTGGAGAAAACATAGTTAGGACATTCGGTTGTTGGAGTACATACGCCTATATCGTAAACGTAAATAGTATTGATAAAGTGTTGTATCAACTTGAAAAATGGATACCACAAAGCATAGGCATTGACTACTCAATGATACTTATGCAGCCATATCTACATACATTTGCATTTAATCCTGGCATGGTAAAGCAGTTAGATAATCAAAGTGATATTGGCACAGGGATAACTAAGTTTAGTAACTTTGAGAAATTAGGGGAACATTGGTATAAACAAAAAATGTAAAATGAAAACAGCGATATTATTATCTGGGACTGCATATAATTTTAGGTACTCCATAAAGTCTATTATGGATAATATGGTTATACCAAATGATGCAGATGTATTTATACTTACATCAAGATACAATTTAAGAAGAAAAACACCACAAGGGGAAATAGTAAGTGCAGATAGCCCCAAAGAGTGGCATGAAAAATCTTTAGGTATGATAAGAGATGAAACATCCCCATTATCAGATGAAGATATAAACTTTATTAAAGAAGTATTTGGTGAATCATTGAAATCTATAAATATTATAGATGATATGCCACAATATATGGAGTATTTGGAACAACAGAGGATTAATATGATGAACACTGTTAATCTATATCGAAGAACGACCCATTTGAATCCGCCATTTGGCGGAGATGTAGAAGGTACTTTTAATAATAACATTAGGTGTGTAGTGGATCAGTATAACAATATAAAGAAGTGTTACGAGATAATGGAGCAATATTCATTATCAAATGGCATAGAGTACAATTATGTAGCGAGAGTAAGGATTGATTTTATTGTACCAGAGAAGTTTGATTTTTCTTGGTATTATTTGAATCACGACCATCCTTATTTATATTCATGTGGCAGTTTTAGAAGGGATGTAATTGAATGGGCTGATGAATTCTGTTTCTTTGCAAGAAAAGAGACAGCGAAAAAAATATTTAGTAATCTTAATTTAATGGGTTTTATTGTAGATAAAAAATACAATACTTTCCATCATGCACAAAATAATGATTACACATTTGCTGCGGAAACACAATTTTCATTATTACTATATGAACTTAATATAACCGTTGTTAATCTTAAAATATATAGGTCATCATGTTATACAAATGGGGGAGATGGGTTTGATTATCTTAACTATATGTTCAGGTTTGATAGTGTTGATTTATAGAATGAATATAAATTAGTCTGTGAAAGTGCGAGCGATATTAATGAACATCTAATAACAATGGCTTATTAATCTTAAAAAATATAAAAAATTATGAAAATTAAACACAGGGTACAGTTAGTGGATTTATTGGAAGAATTAAATTTAGGGCATCTAAATACAGCAGAAGTTGGTGTAGCCGAAGGGTATTTTTCTTTCGAAATTATGCAGAAAACAAAAACAAACCATTATTTAGTAGATAATTGGGCAACTATTGATAATGTTACAGGAGACGGTAATTCTGAGCAATCTTGGCATGATAAAAATTATGAAGATGCAAAGAAAAGGAATGACAAATTTGGTGACAGGGCTATATTTTTAAAAGGGTTATCTATTGATATGGCTAAAGAAGTGCCAGATAATTCATTAGGGTTAGTATATTTAGATGGGGCGCATTATTATTCAGGCGTTAAATCTGATTTAAATGTGTGGTTCCCCAAATTAGTTGAAGGTGGCATTATGGCTGGGCATGATTATCTTAATCCTGCTTATGGGGTAAAGGAAGCTGTACATGAATTTTGTGCAGGAAAATATGATGTAAATACAATAGAAGAAAACCATGTTGATGATGCAGGGTTTTACTTCATTAAAAAAACATTATAATGCTGATACCAATACAAGAAATAGTACAAAAGTATAGACCACAATTTACAGGTGTTATTCACGGTGGCGCACATTATGGCGAAGAGCATGAGGATTACCTATCAGCAGGAATAATCGAACAAATATGGATTGAACCATGTAATGAAGCATTCAATGTTTTAAGATATAAATTGGGGAATAAGACAGGGGTGAAACTATTTAATTGTGCGTGTGGGGCATTTCAAGGTGAAGGTAATATGTTTGTATCACCATCAAATCAAGGGCAAAGCAATTCACTACTGACACCCGATAAACACCTGCAACAACATCCATCCGTACAGTTTACAGAACTTGAAGAGGTGATAGTAACAAGACTTGACTATCTACCATTCAATAGAAAAAAATACAACTTCCTTGCACTTGATGTACAAGGGTATGAAGGTGAAGTGATAAAAGGGGCAGTGAGTACAATGGAGCATATCGACTATGTATATGCAGAAGTAAACAGAGACTCAACGTATCGTGGGAATATGCTCATTGAAGAAATGGATGAACTTCTAAGTGACTTCCAAAGAGTAGAAACAAAGTGGGCATCGGCTAATTGTACTTGGGGTGATGCATTTTGGATTAGAAAAACAAAAATGAAATAACAATATGAAAAAATATTTAATTTTAGGTTCATCTGGAACAATTGGGAATGCAATTACTAAAAGATTGCGAAGTGAAGGTAATTGGGTTCGTGGAGTTGATATTAAGTATTGTGATTTCAATACTTCGTATGCAGATGAATTTATATTATCTGATTTACGGGATATTAATAATGTAAGGAAGGCGTTTCATTTGCCAGGTGAAAGGTTTGATGTCGTCATTGCGCTTTGTGCAAAAATGGGAGGGGCCGAAATGGTCTTTTCTAAAAAGTTCGATAGTCAAATAATTTTCGATTCAGCACAACTGAATATTAATATTGCCAAGGTTGCATCTGAAATAGGATGTGGTAAAATACTATTTAGTTCAAGTGCTTGTATGTATGGACAAAACTTACAAACAGAAACAAATAGCGTTTCATTGAAAGAAAGTATGGCATGGAACGAAGGTGGTAGGCCGGATTCTGTTTATGGAGTTGAAAAGCTGTTTGCAGAAGATGTTTATGATTCATTCAGAAGAAATGATGGATTAAATGTAAGGATATGTAGATTCCATAATGTATTTGCTACTCATGCTGTTTATAAAGGCGGGTTGGAGAAATTCCCTGCTGCTTGCTGCCGAAAGGTTGCCGAATGTCCTGACGGTGGAGAAATTGAAATATTTGGAGATGGGTTACAAACACGCTCTTTCTTATGGGTTGATGAAGCACTTACAGGGGTATTTAAACTATTGGATTCTGATTATCACCAACCGATAAATATTGGTTCAGATGAAAGTATAAGCATAAATGATTTGGCAAAAATGGTTATTAAGTTTTCAGGAAAAAATATCACAATTAAAAATGTTCCTTCCGATGTTGTTGGGGTAAGGGGACGTAATTCAGATAATACCCTTATCGAAAAAACTCTCGGATGGAAGCCCACACAAAAATTAGAAATAGGAATGAAAAAACTGTATGATTGGATAGATACTGAGGTTAATCCTAAAAAATAGTATATTTGCCTACAAAACATAAACAAAATGAAAAAAATATTTTTCCTGCTTATCGTATCACTTTTGTCATTTATGTCAAAAGCACAAAACAACACAATAGAGGGTGCGTTGACAGCATACGGATCATCAACATCGGATAATACTACACTCACAACGGGTACTGCCGATACTGTTTATCTGAAAGGAACTATTCAATCAACAGGGCAACTTACGCTTTCTGCTGTTTTAACTGGAGTAACGGGGAATACTTTTACCGGACGAATTACAGTATTCGGTTCGTTGGATGGTGCAAGATATTATCCAGCTTCCATAAATGCACTCGACTCAACACAAGTAACACTTTCAGCCGTTGCAATGAGTGGTTGTCCAACATCACAAACGGTAGACGTAACAGGTGTCGTATTTAATTATACTAAATTTTTTACATTTTCAACATTGGGTACTACATCAGCAACAAGCGCACCATCTGAAAATAGTTATAAATACATTATTATAAGAGTTACGTCAACAGCAGCCATATCTGGTACACTAACAGTTAGTGGAAGGTATCTTTGTCGTAGGTCATCCGCATACTAAAATGAAGTATATTTGTTAGATATATGCAGACCTATATCCTACAAAAAGTATATGAATACGAAATACCTGATGTACCAACCAATACAAGAGAGATTCTTAATTGGGAGATTGATGATCCGTTAGAACAGTATTGGAGAAAGCCAATTGTGCCAAAGAAGTTTACAAGTTCCAGGGAGGAACAAGAATTTTGGACATTGCAGATTGATAGGATGTTCAACGGTTGTTGGTTCTTCAATAAAGGTGAGGCCACATATCTTACAGGGGCGCATTATGAGTATCTTACTTTTTATGTAGGGAAAGACCCAATTGAATTTTGGCACGTACATAAGGAACTTGCATACTTCGATGACTTTGTAAATAAATCACCCGTAGCGGTGGGGAAGTTCATTCTGAAAGGTCGTAGATGTGGGGTGACACAATTTGAAAACTTCCTTACACTTCGCGTTTCAAAATCAGGAAGAAATAAGCAATGTGGATTAATGAGTACGAATTTGCAAAAATCAATTCGTACTATGTTGAAGCCTATTCGTGATGGGCTGAAAAAATACCCTGCCAAGATAAAACCAAAATTCAAAACAGGTTCAGGTAATAAACTTCTTGAAAGTGCAATTTACTATACTGATAATACAGCCGATGAATCAGAAGATTATTTAGGTGGGTGGATACTTCCACTTGCCACCACATCAACAGCATTCGATGGTGATAAACTTCACCGTTTACAATTAGACGAGGTATTGAAATGGGAAGGTGTTGACCCAATGGATATAATCGAACCTCAGATAAAAACAATGAAGCTGATTCATACAGGGGAGATAATTGGGAAGTGCGCCATGTTTTCTACAATGGGTACTGATTTGAGCAAGATGAAAAAAGCCATCAACTTTGGTGCAAGAATATGGGAAAGCAGTAATCCAGATAAGCGAGATGAAAAGGGACGTACCCCAAGTGGATTCCTAAGATATTTTGTAGGCGTGTATGAATACATGGGTATTGATAAATATGGGTTTGCAGATAAGGAAAAAGCTGAGATTGAATGGCAGTCAGAAATTGATATAAAAATCAAACAATTCGGTGATGGGAGTAAAGAACACATCGCAGAATTAAAGGCATTACCACGTACCCCTGAAGATGCATTCGATACTCCAGAGCAATATTCAGCATTCAATAGAAATGGTCGTGTAGGTAAATGGGAAAGAGAACTTCTTTCTAAGCCGGTTGCTGAAAGGGGATACGTTCATGGTAAATTTATTGAGGATGTATTCGGCAAAGTTCAATTTGACACTGATGAAAAATATGTGAACTATGGGTGGTCAGTCAGGGGGCATATAATTGACAAGCCAAATAATATTACCTATAACGGAACAGTATATTCACTACCAAGGAATCCAGAAGGCATTGCAGGTTATGACCCATTCCGTATTGATAAGGATGATGCTATTTCTGAAAACCTTTCAAGTGCAGGTATGTTGTTCTTTAAAAAGTTTGACCATTACTCAAAAAATGGAATTGAGAATGAATTAATAGCAGAATATTTTGGGCGTGAAGAAAATGGAAATGAGATGCATGAACAGTGTGCGCTTGCTTGTCGATATTTTGGGTTTATGATTGCACCTGAAAGAAACGTAGGTGTATCATGGTTTAAAGACAAAGGATATAACCCTATGGTTGTAATCAGTCCTTATGATGGTAAACGTGGGATACTTATGCAGACAAGCGAACAGAAAAACGTATTACGTGATGGGATGGAATTGATTGCAGATTATTTGCGAGAACCAAAAGAAGGAGAAAGGGATTTCCTTAAAACAATTGTATTCCCAAATACAGTATCACAATTAAAATCATTCACCAAAGACCAATTAAGATATAATGATTTGATTGCGGCTTTAATACAGGCTTTTATTGGTGGCAAACAAGTTAAAGGAACGGCATTGGGCAATGGTAGTGCAAGGGCTTTATATAATACCTTTTGGTAAACCTATTTTTTTCTTTCTGCAATTTCCTCTTCCCATGTTTTAGATTCTCTTCTTTTAGATATAGAAGTTTTCCCTTCTTGTTTAAGTGATTCATCAAGGTTTTGGAATCGTTTTTCAATCAATTCAATAATATCTTCTAAGTCTTCCTCCAACCTTGGTAAATCAGAAAGAAATTTACCCCTATCATTCAACATTTTTTCATTTACACCAAGGGTATTCATTGCCATCCTTTTGCATAATGCAATGTGAGTAGAAAGGGTTATGTATGAAGTGAATAATCTATCTTTTTGCCATTCAACGTAATCGTATATAGAACGCTCTACCTCTTCTATATCTCCATCAATTATTTTATTGAACCACAAAGCCCATGTATCATCAAGTTCAATTTTATTACTATCAAGAATAGACTTTAGGACTTCTAATTTTACTTGTGTCCTATCCTTGTTGTAATCTAACCACTTACACCCATTACTATAAGCAAGTATGATAAAGGATGTGCAGACATTACCAAAGTGCTGCACATCTTTTGCTTTATCAAACGCATATATCGGAGAAAATATTTTATTTATATTGTATTCAAGAAGCATCCCTTTTATGAATGATTCATCTGTTACTTCATGCAGGTTTTGCATTAATTCATCATAAACTTTCATGTGGGTGTAGTTTCTTTAAATATTCTCGTTCTTTTTGTTTTTTTAAAAAGTACTCTCTATTTCTTTTTTGCAATTCTATTTTATCCATTTTATCCATATATGGTAAGACTACCCCTGCAATAAAAACGTATATGCCACAAGATGAAATACATAGCAATCCAAACTTGTGTGCAAATGCTACAATAAATGCTAAAATAAACGTAGCAATAAAAGATAGCATCATAATAATACAAAGAATATCTCTTACAGTTTTTTTATTATTTTGATTCATGCGAATAGATTTCGTTATTTTTTATAATGCAATTAATTGTAGTAGTCCTGATATTATTTTTAAACACTGCAAGAGTAGCATTGGTTTTGCCTTCGGTGAATTTATGAGTTCCTTTTGGTGTATAAATAAGTGAGGAACTATCAACCTGCAACATACCTGATAATACATACTTCAATTTTAAGGTGGTTAATTCTGTTTGAGAGTTAATCGTTGATTCGTGATATATCATAAGGTGAACGCCATGCCCATTTGATGTTTTACGAATATCTTTTTTCAGTAACTCGATATGTACTTTATCATTACCACAAACCTGACATGGGTTTAGTAGTATAGTGGCGTAATCATTGAGTGATAACCCTATCTTGTCTGCTTCAAATTTTAATTCATTTCTCTTTTCTTGTGTGATATAAATCTGTAATCTACCTGTTTTCTTGTTTGTGCCATTTTTCATAAAGCAACTTAAAATAAGTTATTCCACAAATATACAAAATCGAATAAATAAAACAACTTTTACTTTTGGGTTGTAATCTAATATATGCAAACAAAATGAGTACAGAACCACAAAATATTCGCATTTCAGGTGAGGCACAACAAGCCACACAAACTACTACTGCAACAGAGCAAGTAGCACCTGTTACAACTGCGACTGAAGCACCTGTTACAACCGAAGAATCTACCACAGTAGCAGAAGTAGCCACTACCACAACTGAAACAGAAAGTAAAGATGTAGTTGTAGATGGTGAAGAAGCCGCCACCCAAACAAACCAAGAAGAAGTAAAGGTTACTGTAACTGCCGAAGAAGTAAAACAAACCGAACCTGCCGAAGTTGATATTTGGAGTAAGTTAGGAATGACTGAAACCGAATTCAACGAACTGAAACAAATAAAAGAGGAAAGAAGCAAGCCTGATACAGAAAGTAAAGCATTTGCTGATTTTACTCAGTATGTAGTGGAAAAGAAACTTGCTACAAAGGATGAAATACTCGAATTTGAAAATATATCTAAGACTGATGACAAGTCTTTGGTATATGCAAATTTTGTAGAAAAATACAGAAAAGACAATCCTGAATTTACTTTATCAGATGCCGATATTCAAGAAGAGTTTGATGCAGAGTACTTCATCGGTAACGGGAATGAAAAGTTATCAAAGCAAGGGCAAAAAATGTTGGCAGAAGAGGCTTCTGAAATCAGAAAGCCAATTACCGATAAAATAAATGCCTTCAAAAAGGATTTTGTGATAGGAAGCAATATGGCTTCGTTCACTCAACAACAAAAAACAATCGTTGAGGAATTTAATAAGCACAAAATATCAAAAACAGTAAGTATTGGTGGGCAAAAAGTAACAGTTGAGGTTGACCCCGCAATCACTTTCGATGAATTGAAAAATCATTTTACAACTACGGATCAAGGGAAGGCGCAAAATAATTTATTGTTTGAAGCATTTGTTCAAGACAGAACGCAAAGCGAACAGGCAATTGGTCAATTAATTTCGCACATGGCGAATACAAAAGCTGAAAGTAAAATACTTCAAGCAATAGCTGATAATGCATTTGAGCAAGGTCAGCAATCAGCGAAAGATAAATTACCTGGCGCAACTGCACCATTTAATTCAAAACAAGAAACAATATTGGCGAATAGTCCATCATCAGTGGATGAAACTGAACAATACAAAAACTACAAGAAAAAGAATTTTTAATAAAAATAAACTAAAGTTATGGGAGCAAATAGTTGTGCAATATCCAGTTTTTCAACAGCCTCTTGTTTAAGCGGTAAAATACCTTTGTATAATGAATTCAGAGATTGGTATTTGAAGCCAGATATCCGAAAGGAAGCGGTAATCAGAGGTGATATGCCGGCATTACAGGCATTACTTATTGACCTCAGACGAATGATGTCAAATGATGGTATGGGTTACAGGACTGTAAAGTCGCGTAAGTACTTATCACAGGAGATTTGCAGTAACAACCTGCAATATAACTTTACGGCAGCCGCAACAACCACAATCACTGCTGCAACGTCATTCACACTGACAATTTCAAGCCCGTATTCTTATAACGGTACTTATTCAGTGCCTACTGCACAAGCCGCTACAAGTGCATTGGCAGCAATCAAACACAGAGCAACTGCAAATGTTGGTGGCGTGATGCAAACATTCATCGTAACGAGTGTTTCAACTACACCTGCAAGTGCGCTTACGGTTACATTGTCAACCATTAATGGTCAGACAGTAACCATCGCAAATGGCACAAGCATCAAATTTCAGTATGACCCTACAATCATGTATGAGAAAAACTGTGATTTGTGCATTCCAACTGAAGGTTTCCAATCAGCAGCACCAAATACCATTCAAGGTAATATCCAAAAATTTGAAAAAGGTCTTTGTATCTGTGATGATGATATTGACAACTATGCATTCGATACTATCCCTGATAAAATGCAGGTATGGGATCCAATGTCAGGTAAAATGGTGGATACATGGTGTTTGCCAGCAATGAAGCAAAAGCAATTGAATGACATGATGGTTTATTCTGAATTGTACAACTTCTTGTTTGGACGATATGATGCCGCAACTGATACAGGTGTAAACGGTATCTTGCCAACCGCACAAGATCGTGGAAACTTCAATATGCCAATCAATACCCGTGACAAGGCATCGTTCTTAGCCACATTAAAATCAATTGCAAAAGCATATACCCGTCAAGGGATTAAGTCAGCAGTTGTTTTCGGAGACCAAGAGTTTATGATGAACGTAGATGATATGCTTGCCGGCATCGTAGGATACAACAACTTCAACTTACCTGTATGGGCAGGAAGCGCACAAGGAATGGTTGATTGGTACAACTTCAAAGGAATCAAAAACATATTCGGATTAGGATTTGATATTCAATTTATTCCATTGACAGGATGGGAGCAATTAGGATATGATTCTTTGATGTATAATTGGGGATTTGTAATGCCGATGTCAAGATATTATGATAGTGCCGGTAACTCAGTTGCGCCAATGGAAATTGTGAAACTTGACAGATGTGATGGTACTGAATTTGGTCAAATCAATAAAAATGGAATCGGACTTTGGTACGATGATACCCGCGAAAGAGGTTGTCGAAAAGTAAACTTCTACGGAAGAAATTCATTCGGACTTGATATTCACTGCGCTCAAAACTTAGGTATTTTGACAGGTGGACGTAAGTGCAGCTTCTAAGTAATTGTGTAATCTATTAATTTTTATATATGCAAAACAAAACAAAATTAGTTCTTTGGATTAGACCTGACAAAAAGCCTACCCTAATGAAACAGGGGTATGTTAAGGACAACCAATATGTAGGTCAAACAATTGATGTACACGTTATGCCACCGATGCAATGGATTCCAAACGGATACACCGCATACGTTGTGAAGGAGTTGGATTCCACTGGGAAATACAATGGTAAATTCGAGTGGAGTACACCTGAAGACGAAAAGGCAGAACAAATCAATGTTCGATGGCTTAAAACTTGCCCATCACTTGACAAACAATGGCAAACCGATAATAAAAGGGATGCCAACATGAGTGATGAAGAGTTGGTTGGTTGGGAGTTCAGAAGTGGTGCAGAATACGAGATTGATGCCAATACCGAAAACAGAGGTAAGACATGGGTTGAATTTTTGCAGCACCACCAGGATAACGGGAGTAACCCGCAACGTGACACAACTCAAATGCCTCTATTCGTAGAAGTAGATGCAGTAAAAGAAGTTGAAAAGAAAAGGGACGACTTCAAGGAAAGAAAAAGAGCATTTGATGAAGAAGAGGCGATACTTGAAAACGATGAAAGGGTGGATGAGTTGTCAAAATTGTTTGGGTTGAATGTTTCGACTTATGATGTAGAGACACGAAGACACCGTTTGATTGAAGTAATGAAATCTGATAGCAAAAGTTTTTTTGAAATAATTGACCAACATCAAAAAAGTCAAAAAAACAAAAAGCCAACAAAAGAAGAAAAGACTGTACCAACAGCAACAACAGAAAAAGTAGTTTAAAAATTTATAAAAAATAAAATTGTAATACAATGGCAACATATCAAAATCAGTATAACTTAGGATTCCTAATATGGGATAGCAAAAAAGGATTAAATTGTACCCCATCAGTTCCGCAAGCTATTCCTAATCCTGCTCAGTCTCAATATAGACCAGCATCACTTGTGCCAAAAAATTTAACTTGTGATGGAGATACTCAATGGGTTATATATGATGATTATGAATCATTGAATACAACATGGGGTGTTTATGCCACAGGGCAAAGAAATGGTATTGCTCAAAGTGTACCTCAACCAGACGGGACTACAATTACATATCTTTGGGATATTAAAGGTATTGTAAGTTCGGATGCACCTACTGTTAATTCACCACTTGCAAAAATGGAAGCATGGATTAGCCAAAATGTTGAAGACCTTGATGAAAATGGTAATATTTTGAATGGTGAATACAATGGATTAAACTATTCAAGTTATCCTGCACTTGCCGGAGCAACAACATACTGTTATACATTCACAAGAACGGATGCCGGAGATGAACAATCAATATCATTGGTTGAATTATTCTACGCAAACAATATGGTGGGAGCAGGTGCTACATTCATCAGCAGAACAGCAGGTGTTAGTACATACAGAATTTGCTTCAATAAGCCTGTCGCTCAAATCGGTACTGCTTCAGGTGATGGTAGTTTCACACTGACAACATAAACTCGCATATATAAAGGGATTACACTCTTTTGGAAGGGGCTATTGGCGAAAGCCTTTAGTCCCTTCTTTTTTTTGAAATAAAAACTAAAAAAAATAAACTCAATGGCTTGTAATAATCCAGTATCAGTAAATAATACAGTATCCCTAAGCACAGACATACTTGGATTTAGTACGGTGTTTAATCCGTATGAAAAAACAGTTACGTTTGATATTAGTACATTGTCAACATTCGGGGATGTATTCGGCATGGTATTGGCGTTTAAAGTTACCGATCCGATTGGTAATGTGATTGGTGACTTAGATGATAGTTCTGACGAGGTAATTAATATTGGGGCAGGTGGTACAACTTTGACAATTGATTTGCTCACAGGTGGGGCTTTATTTTATGGGACATACACTATTAATTATAGATTATTCTTTAACCTTGTATTTTATGTAGATTATAGCCTTGAAATAAATGTTTGCTATGATAGCCGACTTGAAAATGCAAACTACATAAAAGGATGTATCACCGTTGATACCAATTGTTCAAGTGCCATAATGGTGATTAAAGAACAAACAAATTTCAAGTATAATGGGATGACACCTATTGCAAGCGGTAAAACGTATGCAGGTACAATCACCTATCCTGATAATTATTTGGCGCAAAGAGAGTTTGCACAATTGCCATATCAAATCAGTTTGAATGGAAGTATCACAGGATTCTATCAGGTAGCAGTAACCACCACCGCCAGGTATGCCTTGGATGATTGCCACAGTTATATTGATGTCACCTTTAAAAATAAATGGGCCGATGATGTAAATTGTGCAGGTACATTGGCTACGTTGATGTGTTGCTGGACTAAATCACTCGACATCGTAAATAAAGGCGGTACTTATGGCGCACAAATGGAAGAGAAGATGCAAGATGCATCACCCGTTTTCAATATGGCGTTGCTCGCTGAATTCAATGGTAAAAACAGTGAACCATTCGTAAAAGAATTACAGAAATTATTGGGGTGTGATTGCAAATGTCAAAAAGGATTGCAGATACAAGCTAATCCAATTTTAATAGGAAATAGGAATGTATCTCAGGCTTGTGGAACTACCGTTACCACAGATGAAAATGGTGATGTGATTATTTCATCATTAATAGTCACATTCGGTGATTGTGCTGAAGAGTATGGGTTCTCATTCACTAAATCAGCAGATGGATGTACCCAAACATGGTGTTTGACGATTGACTATAATATTGTTCAACAACAAGTATTAGATGCTATTGCATCAAGTTCAGATTATGTCAATAATTGGAAAGACATATTGGGCATCAATAGCTGTCCATGTAGTACAAAGGTTCACCTTATTTCTCAAACAGGGGCATCACCAACAAGCGGTTCACCATTATCATTCAGTCAAGTCACTATTTGTAATGGTGATATAGTAACATTTGCAGCAGTAACGGTTACTTCTATATCAGCCATTGTAACCGCCTTGAATGCAAATACAAGTTTGACAAACCTATATGGCACATTCTCATTATCGGCTAATGGTACAGGGATAGTTTCAAGTTATGTTCCTACAAATGGTTCATGTCAAGTAATTATATATTTATATCAAAATTGTGATAATACAATCATCGTAAACGGTGTTCCTTTGATTATAGCAGCAAATAGAGTAAGTACATACTATCAGGTATTGAATGGTACTTATTTTACAAAATCAGATAAGATAATATCATTCTATCTGCAAGACCAAACTACAATCACAGGTGGGTTAATCTCTGAAATACAAATGACAGAAACAACCCTCCCTGATGTTGCAACTATCACAGCAATTAATGATGGGTATGACCTTCTTGGATTAAATCAATGTGCAAGGGAATTGGTGGTAAAAACAGGTACACTCACATTTGATAATACAAGTACAAATGGTTGCAAAACAACAACCGTAAAAAACACATCATACGCAAGGGTTGATAAATCAGAAAGATGGTCAGCCCCTTACCGTGCAAATCCACAAATGAATGACCTGCCATATTACGGTGACTATATTTACCGTAATGATGTAATCTATACAAATAGATATGGTATTGATGGAGCAGGATGTATTCGTATATACAATACAAAAACAGGAGAGGTTCAACAAATTGCAGGAAATTTGAATGTAACAGGACACCCAGCAGTAGCAAATGCAGTTTATGGTAATGCGGTTGAATACTACTACCCTTCATCTGTTTATGCTGATAAAAATGATATTGTGAATGGTCACGCCACCTTATATTTTGCAGCTTGGGGTGGGGTTCTTTGTAAACTACAAAGAGTAAGAACCACAGAGTGTGATGAAAGAGCGAATTGGATGAACTATATTATTGCAGGAGCAGATGATGGCACATTAGGTTCTCTTCCAACAACAGGTAATCTTGCTCGATTTGTTACACCATACGGGGCTAAAAGATTTGGTACTATAAATAGCGTACCAAGTTTTATTATACACAATAATGGTCAGTCAAGAATTGATTTTATCTATTATGGTGGTAGCGGTTCTGTAAATACTTCTTCAAATTGGAATGTTGTTGCGTTCCCAATTGCAGCAAATTATCAAATCAATGTAGACAGAGAGACATTCATAAGTGGTGATGTGACATACACAAATGCACTTGTTCTTTATGTTTTTGGTGCGGGTATAATTAGAAAATACCAATATAAAGGAAGCGAAACATCTTCATCTCAATTAGTTGATGCTACAAAATATGTTACCACCACCATTATCAATCAAGCATTAGGTAGCGTTGATGGGGATACAAGCACAGTGGGTAGAGTTTATAATCCAGCCACCCTTTCTAAAATAATATACAACGGATATACTACCTACGTATTCAGTGAAGAGTATTTAGGGGCTATTCCTTCAAATAAACAGGTATTAAGAGGTTTCTACTCCCCAAGTGACGGTGTATATACATTGGTAACACTTGTTACTGCAAACGGTGGTGGGTTCTCTACATTTGGGAATGATGTCACGGGTAATGGATGTACATTTGGTTTATTCTACCACCCAATAAAAGCGAGATACTATGAGTTCCCTTCAATTGGTGGAATCAGAAAACTTGCAATAAATAATGGTACTGAAGCAATCGTTTCAGGTCATTCATCTGGGAATTACATTCTACTTGCAGAGGAATCAGGGGCAGATTCAAATTCAGCCACAGCACAAGATATTATCACAGGAATAGTCGATACCAATTACGAGTTAATAATCACATAATACATTGAGCAATACAATCCTTACATGGCAGGAGGTAATAACCGCCACCGTTGAATTGGCAGGGAATAAAGAGCAAAATGCTCATATCCCACCATACATTGCTTCCAATGCAGGGAGATTGGTGACTGATTTTTGCTTAAATGAAATTGCCAGGATTTATCCGAACAATAATCGGATCGTAGATAAGGGGAGACCATTTCTGAAACGAAAATTGGTTGAGGTGGTTAACGGGTTGGCTACCATGCCACCTGATTATAGAAATATCCTATCCGTATCCATCGCCACCACAGATAAAATGGATGCACCATGTGACTGTAAAAATGATTGTGACCAATGTGATGAAGAAGGGATAAAGGATGATACAAACGGTGGATTGTATGAGAACGGACAGCGTACTGAACCATGTAAATACAGAGAGGTGAAGATACTCACATCAAGTGAATATGACCTTGCAAGTATGAGCCGATTGCGTCCACCTTCGTATGAGAAACCAATAGGGATGTTTGTGGATAGAACCACCTTCAAGGTATGCCCAAGAGAGGTGACTTATATTGAGGTTAGGTATCTTAAACACCCTGTAAAATCAGAAATCGGATACAAGATGATGCCAGACGATACATGGCAAATTGACACCGCATCACCAAGCTATGTAGAACTTGAATGGGAACGAAATATATTCCCTGAGTTCTTCAAAGCATTTACCTCACTTTATGCATTACATACAAGGGATGGGAATTTGGTGAATTGGAACAATCAATTAAAAGAAATTGGAATATTTTAGGTAAATTTGAAGCATAAATTAAAACTAATAAATATGAAAACTCAAACAGTAAAAACAGTAACAAATTCATGCGGTGGGGCCGGCTGCAAGTACCCAATTAAAAAACTCCCAACATTAATCAAGGTAATCAAGACAAGTAGCATTAAAAAAGCGGCTTAATATGTATTACCATCTGATTATCCACTTTGCAGTCCTGCTTGTGATAGGAGGACTGTTTTGTTTAGGGCTATTCATGTCATCTCGCGGTGAAAGTGAACAAGCACCTGATGGAACTTGCATTGATAAGTGGGGAATGATATTCTATCCAATCACAAAATTTGCTTGTAAAACAAAAACAGAAATTGTTTATTACTCTGGGTACGAACTTAAAGTTTTTTTCAGTCAGTTGATTAAAGACTTCCCAAACTATTGGGATAGTTTATTTTGTGATATGAAAACAAATGTAGGCTCACTTGAAACAAATAATTTAAAAGAATGGTTGATGATAGTAGGCCAAGTTGAAAATAAATACGGAGTAAAAATATCAACTGATAATGAAGGTATAATTAAGATTTGGAAGGAGTATGAAAAACCTGTTTACAATAGTTTTTTCTGCAAGCCACTTATCGGATGTTACAAATGTTATGCCTCTATATGGGGCAGTTTGATATTTTGGTTAGGAACAAATTTTGCAATCAGTGTTGGATATTTTGAGAGAGATTATTCAGTACTTATTCCTTTGTGGATAGTGTATTGCTTATCATTGGTATCGGTGAATTGTATGATGTATAAACTTGTAAAGGATTAATGGGAAAGACAATCGCGCAATTAGGGGAGTTGATTCAGCGTTTAGTTGAGAATGGGGTTATCCGTTCTGATAATAATTTGAATGTTGATGACTATTCTGATTTAGTATTGGCTGCAAGGGATTATCTGCTTTATCAACGTAAGGTGAATAACATGAATTTGGTGAATGGTCAAGTGGTATCAGTACCAAAGGACTACCCAATTAAAGATGGCAAGGTGACATGGGAAAAAGGATTTTGTGTACAAGGAATTGATGGGGCTATTTTGATTAATGCAGGTGGTGAAGAAATGTGCGACCTTATCAATCCGATTGCGCCAAGTGCCAGTGCATTGATTTGTGATTCTATCTTTTCTTACTATATACCAAATACAGAATATTGCACCTTCAAAAACCTACCAAGGAAGGCAAAAAAATTACGCATATACACCATAGCCGGTTCAAGTGTTGATGATGTAGTAAGCGAAGATTTGGCATTTATGATAATTCAGCAAGTATCGAAATTAGGTCAAGTGAGTGATGCTCAAAAAACTGATTCAAGTGCCGATGGTAATAATTGGACAGATGATATGAAAGCCCAAGTACGACAATTAATCAATCAACCTAATCAGATAGTATAATGACCAACGTAGCCTATATACCCGTTCAAGATGTAATCAAAACCCTATGCCTAAGAGAGAATGATACCAATATGAGTATGGGGGCTATCTATTCAAGTTACCTTCCTGCGGTGTATAATGATTTGCGTTTTGGAGTTACCAAAAGAACCACCACCAAAAAATATTACATTGATTTAACGAATAACAGTTTGGCATTACCTGATGACTGTTTACTTGTTATCGGTTTGGGTTATTTAGATTCATGTGGGAGCATACAGCCAATTTGGTACAACAATCGGATACCGACACCAATGTTATTTGAGAATACCGCACCATGTAATTGTAATACTTGTGGTGAAGAAAATACTTCATGTGGACTTATAAAATCATTTGACCAAGTTGATGAAGAAGTTGTAATAGATGGTGACACATACACGAATTATGTGAAGACCGTAATGCTTGAAGATGGAACGGTGATTAAGTACACAAGAACATGGGGTATTCAAAGTAGTAGTGATGAAGTGAATTCAGTAGTGCCATTTGATACACAAGAAGAAGTTTGCGTTTTGGATGTTTTGCCTTGTGGATGTGTGGCTACCACTGTAAGTAATACTTTGAAGATAAAGGAGTGTTGTACATTGAATACAGGATGCGGAATGTACTCAACTTCATGTTGTGATAACCAAGCCACCAACACATATAAAATTGATGTACAAGGAAGGCTTTTACTTCTATCGGCAAATTACGATAAAGATTATGTCATTATAAAATACGTCACCGCACTCAATGAAGCAAGTGATTATAAGATACCGACTATCGCATTGGAAACAATGATAAGGGGTATCAAGTATTATGCAGCATTGGATGATAAAAAAGCACCTGCATACTCAAGAGGTCAAAACTCAATGACCCACCGAGTATATAAAGCGGAATTGAATAAATTGAAGAAAAGATTGAACCCTACGAATTGGGATAGATTGATGGATTCATTGGGCGTAATGTCCACCAAGAAACAAGTAAAACATTGCGAATAGTTGGAACAAGTAAACATACCGTATTTCCCGATTGAACTGAACATGGATTTAGATTTTTCTAAGCTGAATCCAAACCAATCCCCCTTTTTGAAAAATACAAGGTTCCTATTAAACAACAATGCCAATAATTCAAACAATAGCGGTAATGGTGCAGCTATCGGGGCCAACTTAGGAAAGATAACAAACGTACTTTCAAATGAACTTGCAGGGAGTTTGACATTACCTGATGGTGAAAATAAAACCATTGGTGCATACGAATTTCAAGACTTGAATGAAGGTTATTGGTTTGTGTGGAATAGCAATGGTGAACATACCGTAAATAGGCATGATGGTAATACAGGATTGCTGCAAATAGTTTACCAAGGTAGTTGTTTGAATTTTGATATTGACCCGTCACATTCAGTACCCGAACACAGATGTCATATCAGAATAAGATTTAAGGCAGATACATTTGAACAAGGGTTAACCACTGTTTCAGAAAAGGTGGTGTTTGAAAAAGAACTTATATTCACCGATGCAAAAAATAATGTCCGTCAGATAAACGTATTAGCAAGTATCGGTAGTGATAGTTTTACTACTCCATATTATGCACCTGTATTCCCTCACCTTGAAGAGAAATGCGACCTCATAACGCTTGCACCAATAGCCCCGATATATGCGCCACAATGTACCCTTATTGAAAGGACAGAAGCCACAGATGCAAACGGAGTTGGTACGGGGCATTCTATTGATAAGGAACTCCCAAATAAACTATTCAACCATGCACTTCAAATAAGCTATCAGTTTGTTTATACAGACAACAGACCTTCATCAGTTTCAATGTATTCAAAGCCAATTATTGTTGGTGGTACTGATTGTGCTGAACAAGTCCCTGAGACATTACCAAGGTGTGCAGATGTAACATTGTGGGTGGGTAATGCCCACGTTGAAAAAATTAATATCTTTGTAAGAGAAGCCCCTAACGGTAATTGGAGCCTTTACGATACTATTGAAAAATTCAACTGCGATGATACTGATAGTTATTGGGAACGAGATATTGATATGCAATGGAATGATTATGGATATAACAGTTCCAAAAACGAAATAACCTATACATTCTGCAATAACAAACAATGTACTCCCGTTGACCAAGACTTATTCACCCATATTGAGAACCAAGTACCATTTGCAAGTCAGGCATTATCACAAGCAGGTGACGCATTACTTTTAGGTAATAATCTAAGAGACAGCGACAATCTTCCATGCGAAGTACAAGAAAGATTCACAGCAAGTATTGAACTGCAACCAGACGACCCATGTGCAATTGAAAAGAGAAAGATTATTGTATATATGCTAATCAAGAATGCAACATTTGATGCTGATGGTAACGGAAACGAATATGAATTTTTGTGGGGAGATAGCTCTACCGGTTCAAATAATTCTATTGATGGGCATTATTATTTTGGAGGATTCGGTAAGAGGAATAAGAAGGGAGATCTAACTAATAAGCCAAAAATAGCAGTAGATGATAGGTGGAAAGACTATAAACAATATGTACCAGAATCCTTAGATGGCGGAACAGGTGGGTTTGTTGGATTATTGGCAGGGACTAATAGGTATGCTATATCAAAGCAGGTAAAATTTAATCTATCAGATTGCACAGAAGAAGATTTTGGAATATTGTTTAGGGATGTCACAAAAATGGGTAACAAAAACGGTAGTTTTGACGATGTTATAAATGCCTTGTATAGCGGGGAATATATTTTTTTGCAGAAATTTGTTTTTGAAGATGTCGCAGCAGGTAAATATGTATTCAGAGTAGCAGGACATAGAACAGGCACATCTGTTGGATACGAAAGAACAAGTACTTATATACAGGATAGTACGGAATTAAATATTTGTGACATTAATGAATTCCCCAATCAATCATCTGCATTAAAAAATAAATTTGAATGGACTATTGACGTATGCAATGATGGGTATAACTCTTTACAAGATACAGGTAGTGTTATGATTCTTGAAGACAATACATTACCTGATTTTGAAACAATTTCACAAGAAATTGATAACAATGTTATTGATTATAATATTGTAAGAGAATTATATATATACGAAGATTCTTCTTTTTCTATCCCATACGAAATGCAAACAATATCTTATGAAGAAGGTACTGTTACAGATATATTGTTGGGTGTTATAAAATGGAGCAATGTACCCCATGTATTTGTGCCAAATGACCCATTGCCTATATTATATCCTGCAATCGGATTAAGAGATGGTACTACTGACAACAAGACGACAGACCATAATGGGTTCGTGTATCATAGGGAAAGATTTTGGAGAATGAGGGTTATAGGAAATCCGTCAATACTTGATTTTACAGCACAATTTAAAGAACCCATTTTCGGAAAACTTAGAGTGAATTATGTTGACGAATGTAGTGTAAAAAATACAGACTATTTCAATATAGGGAAAACACAAGTAAGCCCAGCAGTAACATTCGTCACAAACTATGCAGGAGTTGGAATGAAATGCCTTAATGGGACATTACAAAAGTCATTAGATACAGATACGAAAAAATGTGATAGAGTATTGATAAAGGGTCGGTTAATTGATGAAAAAGGAAAACCACTTACGGGAATCACAGTTGGCTATGAGCAATCACAATTTGTAAGAACAGATGGATTTGGTGGATTTAAGATTTACGCACACTACGCAGCAGACCAAAGAACAAGATGCGATAATTTTATTATTTCAAATAGTGGTGGTTCGTGCCAGGTAGTGTGTATAGGGTGTGTGAATTGTTGCTCATTGATGTACCAATCAACGTGTTTGCCACCATGTGTAGATTGTACAGATATTATTATTAATAAAGGGGTGATGACATTCCAAAAAATAAGCCAACCAGACAAGGGATTGAAAGGTCGTTATGGATTTGGAGTTATAGGGTGGGATTATTATGGTCGTGTTGTCACAGGTGGGGTGAATCTTATTGAGTATTTTGATGTGTATGAATGTTGGAGTAAGCACCCACTATTGAGGTGGTTTTATAGTAGTGGATTGTTGCCAAAAGAAATTAAATGGTTGACGTTCTCAATTACGGAAAATCTGAATGGGACTATTTTGCAGTGGGTGGCAGATAAATTTCAGCTATTGGATTCAGAAGGTAATGTCACCACCAATAAAGGTAATGCCCAAGCGGTTGCGGTCAGTATGCAATCACTTTTAGCATATAATAGTAGTCATAACTTCAATACATTAGCCACCTATCAATTTGTGAAAGGTGACATATTGAAAATAATTGATGATTGTGAAACCCCAATACAATACCTTATCAGTGGTACTACATTTGGGGTGGTGGATAAGACCGCACTTGAAACAACCGTCACCGTTTCAAATAGTGCAGGGTCAGCAACAAGCAAAACAAACTTCGCCACCGATAATGGGAGTACAATAATCATTCCTTACGATAATCAGATTGATGACTTACTTACTAAGTGCGCGATAAAAATTGAAATAGTAAGACCATATCAATGCGAGAATAACCTTAATCCTTATGGGGAACAAGATGTATCTATTGCAGTAATTGACGGTGTGCCATCACAAACACAAAGCCTTATTGAAGCATGGGATACATACAAGATTTACAGGAATATTGGTAAGATAAAAGATTGCGATCAGAATCCAAATGATGACCCGTATTTCTCAAATAACGTAACAGACTTTTGGGGTAAATCGGTGACAAGTTGGGGGCGTGTACTCACCGAAAACCCATTTGCAGAAAGAAAGTGGAAAGGGAAAGAAATTGCAGAATCTAAACTATGGATAAACAACGGAATCATAAATGGATTAGCTACCTTCTGGCAAGAAAATGTGAAAAACTACGAAGGTTCAGACGACATTGCTTCTATCAAAGCAGACGGAAAACTTTTACTCGTTATAACTACTCTTAATTGGTTCACAGCCCCGTATGCAGCACCATTCTTACAAGTTACTGAAGGTGGGCAAATACTTGTTCCTGCTTCAGACAGATTAGGGAATGAGCAACTAAAAGTAGGAATGAACTTTGGTTGTAAATTAGAGCATACGAATACGATTATATACTACGAAGGACTTGTATATTGGTTTGATAGTAATAATTCAAACCTGATAGTATGTGATTATAGAAGTGCCACCGATGTAGCATTAGAAGGCGTGAAGGGGTGGTTGATGTCAAAGAACAAGTATGTGATTGACTACAATAGAAATGTTGCTATTGCTGATATAATCGAAGTGCAAGCAGGTTATGACCCGATGCACAACGAATACCACCTCACATTCAGAAGAAGAGATACGGGTGGATTTGAAAATGAAAATAGAGAACCCGTAATTACTGACAGTGAAACAATAGTATTTAACTCCCAAGCAAAAAAGTGGGTAAATTTCAGAGGATATACCCCTGAGTATTTTTCCAAATTGAGAAATGCAGCAAGCGGTAGTCAATTCATAACGTTCAAAAACGGACAACCATACCTTCATAATAATTTGACGGGTACGCGAAATACATTCTTTGGAGTTACACAAACATCGGTTATCGAAGTCAGTGTGAATGCAAATGAGAGTAAGGAGAAAATAATGTTGGCTATCACTCAGGAATCATTACCGAATAACTTTTTTGTGGATAGGATAGTCACCTCCGAGAAGAACTCATTCAGTTATATCCCACAAAACCATTGGGTAAGAAAAGAGAATACATGGTATGCACCTGTATTGAGAGATATGAGTAGCTATTTTGACAATAACGTAATGCAGGTAAGTACATTGATTGAAGGGAAAAGAATGTTTGGTAAATATGCGCTTATCAGATTTGTGATGGTGAACTCAAAACAGGACGTTTACAATGAATTGGGTAAGATTTGGGTATTGGTGACGGGTAGTGAATTATCCGAAAAGCCACAAATTGAGGCTAAATAATTGAAATTTTAGGATTATATTTGGGAATTATAAAAAAGTAATATTCGATGTGGGCAACTTTGATACTCGGTTTGGCACAATTAGGGTACGGGGCGTATCAAAAAGGTAAGGCTAAAAAAGCCTACGATGCCATAGGTGACGCTAATTATGACATATCACAACAGTATTACGATAATGTAGGACTTGCAGAAAATTTAGCCCAAACAGGGTGGAGTGCGGATGCAACTAATTTCTATACACAACAACTTCAACAAGGATTACAAAGTTCCACATCTGCAATTTTGCAAGCAGGGGGTAGTATAAACGATTTTTCAAAAGCATATTCAAACTTCACCAATGGCGTGAAGTCGTTTGCATTGGAAGGGGATAAACTACGTCAATCAAATCTTGCAAGGTTATTTCAAGAAAGAAGCGCACTTGCACGTGAAGAAACACAACAATGGGCTATCAACAAGTACAAGAAGAACCAAGACCAAAAAGCAGCAGCAGCACAATGGTTGGCAGGGGCAAATAATACCATGAACCAAGGACTGAATACCACCATACAAGGTGCAAGCCAAGTAGGACAGTATTACATGAGCGATAAAGCACCAAGTGGGAATAAACAGAACCCTTATCTTTTGGAGACAACAGAAGTGGCTACGGAACAACCTACTTTCTTTACAGATCCAAACCAAAATAATTTCGGTTACAATGCAGGACAACCGATAACACAAAATCTTTATGGTAATGGAACTGATGTGAATTATAATGTAAACCTTTGGGGGAACCCACAAATACCTCAGTAATGGCAGGAGAACTCGCATTAGGAACGATTTTTAGTTACACAGGCAATGCAAATAATGCATTGGGTTCGGGTAATTATGGTAATGAAACATTGCTTGATACCACCCCTGCTACAAATGCTGCACTTGCACAATTCGGAGCATTCATCCAAAAGAAACGTGATGATGAATATAAGGATTGGCATAATAACACAGTAAAAGCCATTACCGAAGCCAAAGCAACAGATGGAATATATGTAGGTGATTCACAGGCGGTGGGTGCGTCCCTGAAAGCCACTATTGAATCAATGGTAAAAGACCCTGCCGCATTTCGTGGTGATGCTTTCTTGAAAAATCCTGAAAGTTTTGCAGCACAACAAGCAGTTTTGGCTGACCATGCAGCATTGGTAAGTCAGTCCAAAGCGTTTAATTCATTGTTGAAGAATTGGGAGAAAACCACATCCACAACATCTGATTTGAATAACGAAGTGAATGCACTCCAAATTGAACAACTGAAAAAAGCTACTCCAGAAGAAAGGGTAACACTTATTGAAAAAGTACATCCAATATCAGATGGTGATAAGGAGTTACAAGTGTTTGAAAACTCATTTTATAAAGCACCTGAGAATAAGATTATATCATCTAATCCAAATAGTGTTGATTCAGGAATGGTTGACAATATCACAACTGGAATATATAATTATGATACTTATTTACAAGGGTTCAAAGCATCTAAAGGACAGTATCTTGCAAAGAAGTTTGAGCTTGACAAGTCATTACAAAATACATTTGGCGAAGATGTGAATGCCTATATCGAAAGTGAAGCAAAAAATAGGTTTGGTGAGGGTAAAAAAATAATTGATAAAGTCACACAGAAGCCAAACGAAGCCATTAAAGAGAAAGGACGTAACGATAGGAATGCAGCCAATAACGAAGCCAAATTAGAAGCTGCAAGGATAAGCGCACAGACAAGGAAAGAAGTTGCAGAAGTATCAAGGCAAGCAAAAGAAGAAGGGGTATATCCAGAACTTTCAAAAGCATTAAGTGATTATGTTGTCATTGATAGTGCTATGGATGATGAACAACTTGACATTTCAGAAATGAAAGGTGTTGCTCCTGAAGTTACATCAATATCTCTTTCTACGAAGTATAGATTGAACCCAGAATTAAAAAATGAAATTGAAAATTATAAAATACAAATAGGTGTAGATGAGAGTACCGATAAGCCTATTTATCAGAATGCAGATAATCTTGTAAGAGTAGTTGGGAAAGATAATCTTGTGGTTTATTACCCTGCTACCATTTCAGAAAATCAATATTTCCTTGATAATAAACACCCATATAATTCATCAAGATTAAGGACTGCTATGTTAAGTGCAGCAGGGCGAACACAAAGAAGTAAGTTTGAACAAGCACACCCAGAACAAAAGAACCTATTTAGTAGTACGGAGGTAGAAAAAGTACCAAGTAAATCGAAAGAAGAAGTTGCCGAACCCGTAGTGCCTAAAACAAAAAAGCCATCATCAGGATTAAAATGGAAATAAAGAATGCCAAATAAAGAATTACAGACATACTACAATTATCTTAAAGCAAATGGGGCTGATGTGCCACCAACAATAAATAGCTTTGAAACTACTTTAAGTGATAGCGCAAGTGCTTCACAATACTATACGTATTTGAAAGATAATGGGTTTGATGTTCCTGAAACTTTAGATAGTTTCACCACTACATTTGGGTTAAAAAAAAAAGAAAATACAGACGTTACAACTTCAGATGGTTCTACATCAGTTTCAGAAAGTCAAAAAACGAATTCTCCATTACTTTTGGCAGACCAAACAAAAGGAGTAAATGACCAATTTAATAAAATAGCATTACGGGGTGATGTGCCTGTTAGTGAGGTGACAAATGTATCTGTTTATCCTTCACAAAAAAATGGTGAAACAGATGTTGAACACGTCAAGAAAGTAGCCCGACAATTATCTGATAATTTCGTCCCTTCATACGCAAAGAATTTCGTCAATTCAAAAATAGATAAGGCTACCCCATTACAGGTGGAGGCTGAGGTTGATAAACAAAAGTCAGAAAAAGATAATTCAGCATACGATAACTACAAAAAGAATCAATCCATAACATCATTTAATGATAGAATGGTGAATGGTGATTTGACAGAAGAAGATTTTAATGTAGTATCTCAATTTGTGCCAAAAGAAGCAATGCCTTCTTTGAAGTCAAGTTGGAATAATAACATGAGACAGACAAAGGAAGTAGTGGATGGTTATTTGCAAAACAATGTCGAAAAACTCAACCAATTAAAAACAGGAATTGAAGGTCAAATATCTTCACTCGATAACCAGATAGCAGAGATTGATGATAGTTCTCAAATGTTATCACCGGATCAAAAATTACAGAAGTCAGCATTACAAGAACAGCGCACTTCATTACAAGGCAAACTTGATATTGGCAACAACCTTATTCAAAAACGTGCAGAAGAGAAATTGGATGCCATTGGTGATGGTTTATTGAAGTCAGGTGCGTTGGGTATGTTCACCGATAAAAAAGGTAGTAAGGTAGGTAAATCATACACCTATGACGAATATGGTTTGTTATCAGATGAAGCAAAACAAACGATACAGACCAATGTAGAAAGTTTCATTGCAAATGCAGACCCGCAGACAAAATATTTACTTCAACAATATGGTGGTACTGATAGAGAAAAGCTGAATGATAGAGTGTATCAAATTGCAAGGAATAAAATTGAGTACGAATATCCTGCAAAACAAAAAACACTGTCTGAAATATCCGAAACATTAAAAACAAAGCCAAAACAATTTCAAGAATTGGCTAATACTATTTTAGGTTATCGAGATGAAGAAAATGTAAAGAATACAGCAGAGAAATTCAAGATGGTTGGTGGTGCAAACTTTATGGAGTTACAGCATTCAGTAGGGCAATCAAATAATGAACTGAATAATTTCATAAAGACAATTCAATCTTCATCTGGTGAATTAAAAGCAAAATTTGATGAATTAGATGCAAGTTACAATAACCAAGAAATATCAAAAGAAGAGTATCAGAAAAAAAGAATTGAAGTATTAAGAGATAACCCACAAACACAATCATTCTATAATAGATATGCTCAATCAATAACACAGGCACAAGCAAAAGTTCAATCAAATCTGAATAATTTTGTTGAACAAAATAAAGTTGACCTATCAAAGTATATCAGTGAAGATAAGAACGGTAATATTTTGTTTGGTGGAATGGAACCAACAAAAGCAGTTCAAGAGTTATTTCGTATAGATGGCAAGTATGCCAAAAACTATGCTGATAATGCAGCAAAAATACAATCAGGGAAAGAGAGTAAGGGGAATGATGTTTTTGAGACAGCCCGTGTACTTAGTGGTTTTGGTGATATTGGTGCATCATTCAATGTTGGGTTAAACAATGGAACGAACAACCTGGCAAACTCCATGTTCACATGGGTATATGACAATACGGGTATAGATAACTTTGGGGAGTTCGCTAAGATTGCACAATCAAAAGCTGAAACATCAAACCTGATAAATGAAAGTGATTTTGGTAAGGAACATTTTGGAGAATCAGAACAAGGTGATTTTTCAAAACTTCTTGACCCTTACTATATAGCAAAAACAACAGGTGAAAGTTTACCGATGCAAGTGCCTATTATGGCTTTGACATTCGCCACAGATGGTATTATAAACGCTGCTTTACTTAGAGGTGGGGCATTGGGGTTATCAGAAGGTGTAGGAGAAGCATTAGCACTTACAAGAGCAGGGCGTAATGTATCTCGTTTTGCAATGGGTACGGTGAATGCGATGGGTGATGCGGAATTGACACAGCAACAAAACTATATTGATTTGGTGGCGAAAGGTATGCCGAAAGAAGAAGCAGCCAAAGTAGTACAAAAAGGTTTTTGGAATGAATTACCATTAGACATTGCAACGGGTATTTTTGAATTTGAAAGTTTGGCAGGGGCAACTTCACGATTGACATTCAAGAACGCTGTAAAGAAAGCAGGTACAGTAGTCGCTGAATCTGCAATAGGTGAGCCAATACAAGAAGTAGGTCAAGCATACTCCTTAGAAGCAGCACAAAATAAGAACTCAAATATTGTTGATTATCTCGGAACAAAAGATGCGTTTAATAATGCACTTGGGGCAATGGCAGGTAGTTTAGGTCAAGGTGGAAGTACAGCTATTTTCAGTACTGCAAAAAATGCTATTGCATGGAATAGGTTGTACAATATTTCAAGTTCTGAAATGAGGGATGCAGTGCGAAGTATGGCGTTATCTCAACAAGTAAGAAACGGTATTATCACCGAACAACAAACAGGTAAGCCAGCAGTGGATATTCAACTTACAGCACTTTCAGCGAAAGCAGCAGACGCAAGAATAGTAATTATATCCCAATCATCAACAGATGAAGAAAAGCAAAAAGCAAGCAAGGATTTAAAAGATGCAAGACAAGCACATGACTATATCACCACTTATCGTGACGAACTGAATAATATTGGTTATGATGGTAGTTCTGATTTACCCGTCACCACAGATTTTAAACTACATAACAAAGCACTTGCAGCATCTTATGAACAAGCACTTGAACGTGAAAATAAAAAGACTGAACCCAATAAACAGAAAGTAAAAGAGTTATCCAAATTCGCAGACTTTTATAATGGGGTGGTGGATAATATTGATAGGGGTAAAACAACTCCCATCTACGCATTAAATACCAAACAAGGTCGTGTATTCATATCAGAAAACACCGCTAAAACTTTGGCGCAGGGTAATCGTAATGATGCCTTTGAAGCCTCTGTAAAAAGTGGTGATATCACGGGAATTGATGTGGTTAACGACAATGAAACATTCAAAGCACTTGATAAAAAATTAAAAGATAATCAACAGGCTACCGTCACCAATAACTCACAACAACAAAATGCAGAACCTATTGAAGTCACGAATACAGAAAGCATTACATCTAATGGACAAAATCAAGTTCAAGGAACACCCGAAACGAGTACTGAAGCTGTCACAAATAATAATCAAACTCAAAATGCAGAAGTAGTCATCCCATCAAGAACAAACGACCTTGTAAATAAAACATTCACCGATGAAGAAAAGGTGAAGTACGCAACCCTTGACCCAGAATCACCAGAAGCAAAACAAATGGTGAAGGATAAAAGAAAAGCACTCGCCACCACCGCCCTCGAAGAGTTTAATAAAAAAGCAGAAGTAGGTAGTAGCCCAATTTCTGAAAATCAAAACAGTCAAGAAGCTACTACTGAAACTGCACCAAGTGAAATTTCATCCTTCGCAGATAGAATGGCTAAAGGAGAAAAAATGACTACTCCAGAAGATTTGCAATTCTATGAAAACAATAAATCTGAAATCGAAAAGTCTTTGACAGAAAAAGCGAAGTCAGAACCTACACCTACTAATAGTAATCCTGTATTAAAAGATGTAGAGAGTACAACTAAAGCATTACAAGAAATTGCTAAAAATCGTATACCATTTACATTTACATCTATAGATGAATTTGGTAACACAAAAACTATTGAATTAAACAAAGGTATTAGTGAAGATAATAATGGGTTTAAAGTACGAGATGAAGAAGGTGGTTCTTATATTTCTATTAATAGTATTTCCAAACAATACCATCAAGCCAAAGCGAATGGCAGTAATCCAGAACTTGTAAAAGCAGTAGAATCCCTACTATCTAAAGAACAAGCACCACCTGCAAGTGATGTAGAATTTACCGCTAAAGGTGGAAATAAAGTGGTTGACGAAAAAGGAAGCCCATTAGTGCTTTATCATGGAACAAGCAAAGGGCTGCAAGCCAAAGATTTAAAACAAAGTGGTCAAGCAGGAGATTATGGCGAAGGTATTTATTTTGCAACAGACAAAAGAGAAGCAGAGCAAAGAAATGCTGAAAACATAATTGAAGCAAATGTAAAATCAGACAAACACCTTGTAATAGGTTCAAAAGAATATTTTGATGGTATTTATAAAACCTTAGAAAAAAAATATGGTTCTGTAATTCCTCAATATGCAATTGGTGCAGAAGCTAAAAAAGCTGGATATACTTCTATTGAAGTAGAAAGACCAGAAGGTAAATGGATTATTGCATTTGACGGTGCTAAAATAAAAGACAAATCCACCACCCAAGAAGTAAAGGTAGTAGGTAGTGGTGTAGGGGGAGATGTGGTTAAAGAACCGAAGGCTTATGCGGAAGCTACCGATGCTTATAAGGCAACGGAATTAGGTAGCAGTGAAGATGCTAAGAGTAAAAAGCAAGCACTTGTTGAACAAGCCGAAACAGAAGAAGGAAAGAAGTTTGTTGAAAGCGAAGTATCTAAATTAGAAAAAAATGATGACGGAACAATAACTGTTTTCAGAAGTGGAACATTACAAGATGGACATAATCCAGCTACTACAAGTAGAAAAACGGCAGAGATTATTGCTGCTGAAAGAAAAAAACAAGGACTAAGTTCTGATATTGTTGAAGTAAGAGTTAATCCCTCTGATATTTCAGTAGTAGTTAAAGGCATTGAAAGTGAAGTTTTTGTTAAAGTGGACAAAAACAATAGAGAACGCATTGAGCAAAATACTACACAAAAACAAAAAACTAAAACAGAGCTACTTGCAGAAAAAGATGATGTGCAAAAAGAATTGGGAAAAACAAGAAAAGCACTTAGTGATTCTGAAAAAGCATTTAGCGATGGTACTTATCCTTTTTCTGAAAATGTTTTTAAAGATGCAAATAAGAAACAGAAAGCAAAAATAAAAAACCTTGAATGGCAATTATCTAAAATTGATAAAGCAGTAGAACAATCCCTACCCACCCAAGAAGTAAACACCAATGAACCAATAGCAAGTAGTGTAAATGTTGTCGATACTCCATCTGCCGAAAAAAAATCAGCATCCAATGAACCAATAGTAGGTGGTGATATTGATTTAACAAAAGCCGAATACAAATTAAGGCATCCACAAAGAAATAAATTAGTATTTGTTGACCCTGATATAATATCAGAGTTAAATAAACTGAGTACTTCAGAAGAAAAACTTAATTGGCTAAAAGAAAAAGGATTGATTACTCCAATTACAGTTGACGGGAAGGAGTATAATGCCATTGATTATTCTGATCGGGTAATGGTATTAGTTAAGATTGGTAAATACAATGTGCCATTTTATATCAGCACAGGGCAAGCAGGAAAGAAAAATGTCAAAGCTGGTAATTGGTATGTTGTATTTGGTATTGGGGAAAGTGGATGGATAAACAAGGGTTCAGAAGAGTTGATTAATAAGCAATACGACTTCCCTGTATTCCAAAAGTTTGCAAAAATATTGAATGAAGGAGTAGGTAATATTCAAAGCAGAGAGAATGATGGTAATGGCAAAATGAAATCAGGTATAGGGTTTATGAATTTCGGTATTTCTGATATAAATCAGTTTAATTCTCAAATGAATTTACCAATTACCCCTGCAAAAAATAATACAGATAGCAAGACATTTTATGAAAATGTAAATAAAGTCATTGAATTAGTAAATGGTGAATTGAAAAATGTATCTGCTATGTTGTTGGATAGGCTTTCAAAGGATGACCCGAATTACGATGTTCAAAACAAAAAAAATCAAATTGGCAGTCGGGTTCAAAAAGCAAAAGACTTCATTTTAAATTATGCCAAAGACAACCGTTGGATTAATCCGAAAACAGGAGAACGAAGTGAATCAAGTAAGGCTGAATTTGAACCAAGCATAGTCCAGATAAACAATGGCAAAATATCATTTGAAGATGGAAGACATCGCATTCTTGCTGCAAAGGAATTAGGAATAAGCAAAGTAGCGGTTGAAGTACCACGTAGTCAAGCGGAATCATTCGAGAAGGAGTTTAATAAATCAGAACAACAAGTCACCAATAAAAATTCAGATACATGGAGTGTTGGTGATATATTGCCTTCTCATAATAATTCACCTGAAAAGGTGATTAAAAGTATTGACAGAGAAGCAGGTAATATGCTTGTAGTGACTTTTGAAGATGGAACACGTGGTGGGATTGAAAAGAATAAGGGGAAGTATCTAAGTAATTCGGATAAATATAAAGAACAAAATAAATCAGAAAGCGAATCAAGTAATTTACCAAATACATTAAGTGGTATTTATAATAAATACAATAATGGGGATGATGTAAATGCCTCATTTTCTGACTTCGTATCAGATGTTGAAACTTATGCAAAAGAAAACCAAGATAAAGTATTATTAGCAGCAGTTGATAGTTACAAAAGAGAGCAAGAATATGATTATAGCGTATCAGGAAGAGGTGATATGCAGACTGCCGAACAAGATTTTGAGAACATTGTTAAGTCTCAATTAAACAAAAAAGTCACCAATAAAAATTCAGATGAAAACAAACAAAGAAACAACATTGATGCAAATGGAAACATTCTCAATAAACCAACAAACAAGGAGGAACTTGCAGAAATCGAAAAAGAAATTGCAGATTTTGAAAAAGAACTTGATGAGCAAGACAAGCAAGTAGGTATATCTAAAAATGTTCTGCCTATAAGTGATATTATTGTCAATCCAGGGGTATTCCAATTTAAAACACAAGATGAAGATAATGGTGTAAATAGATACGAGAAACTTGAAGGTAAATACGATAGGAATATAGGTGGTAGCATAGGAGTTTGGGTTGATGAAAAAAATGAACTTGGTAAGGGTAAAGGTAAGGTGTATGTAGTTGATGGTCATCACCGAATGGATTTAGCGAAACGTAGTGGCGAAAAAAATATAGATGTATTCTATATTGAAGCACCGACATCAAAAGAAGCAAGGCTTATTGGGGCTAAAAGCAATATTGCACAAGGTAGAGGAACTGCCATTGATGCAGCAAAAATTTATCGGGATGCCACACCTTCTCAACTTGAAAACTTTGTTCCTAAAAGCAAAGTAGGTAAGGAAGGGAAGGAATTATCTAAACTTACGCAATCTATTTTTGATTTGGTGGCACAGGAAAAGTTAGATATTCAAAAAGCTATTGCCATATCACAAGTAGAAGAAAGTAAGCAAGAATTGTTTTATAAAGCCATAAAAAGAATTGAATCGTCAGGGTCAATTAAAATGACACCAAAAGGTCTTATGGTGATGGCTGAAAAAATAAATAGTGGTGATGTCGCAACCAATAAAGTAAAGCAAGTAGATTTATTTGGTACAAGTGAACAAGATGAATTGCTTTTAGCCGAACAATCTCAATTAGAGGCAGACATAAAAGATGATTTAAGTAGAGATTCAAGGATATTGGGCAATGCAAATAAGAATAAAGAGGTTTTAGAAAGAGCAAAAAATGTAGTAGATGTAGAAGGTAATGCTAAACTTGCAGATGAAAGTAAGAAAGCAAGCGCACTGTATGATACTTACAAAAAAAGAAGTTCAGTAGCGGGCATAATTATGAAGGCAACTGAGGATTTGAGTAAAGCAAAAGATAGAAAATTAAAGCAATCAATTCGAGAAAAAGCAAGTGAGGATGTAAAAAATGCAATCCAAATTGAATTAAATAATGATTTCGGTAATGCATCACCAAAACTCATGGCTGCAAGTGACGCAATACTAAAAGCACAAGCAGCTTTCCAATCAGCTAAAAGAGCATACGACCAAAAAAGAAAAGAAGTATATGGTAATGTGGTCGATGATGCGCTTGATTTATTTGGAGAAAGGAAGTCAGTAGCCAATACGTTATTTGGGGCTGATTTGGGACAGGTGGAATCATCAGCAGTACAAAGTATCCTTGCACCATTTAAAGCTAAAATGGACAATGCAAGGGCAGCACTTGAGAAGGCTAATCGTGATGCACAATCACAGGGTTCATTATTTCAGTATTCACCAAAGAACATCGCCACCATTACAGAGGAAGCGTTTGATAAATTGGTGGGCAAACTCAAAAAAGCATTCCCCAATACAAGGGTATTCTTTGATGAATCAGAGATGAAAGCTAAGTTGGTGAAATCAGGTACACCACAAAACTTAGTCAACAAACTTGGTGAAGTATATGGGGTGAAGTTCCCTGATGGAAGTATCTATTTAAACCGTTCAAAATTAAACGCAAATTCACCTATCCATGAGTTCTCCCACCTATGGGAACAACTAAATCCTAAATCATGGAAAGAAGGTATTGAACTTATAAAAGGAACAAGAGACGGAAGGGCTATATTCCAATCCATAAAATCACAACCTGCATACAGTGGTAAAACAGATAATGAAATTTGGAGTGAAGCACTGAATACATTGATAGGGTATAAAGGTGAATCAAAAATCAATAACCCAGCATTACTCAAAAGATTCAAGGAATGGGTAGTACGTTTCTTTAAATCACTCGGTGATAAACTCGGAATACGAAACCTTACCTCGGATGATAAACTACAAGACTTCACCTCAAAAGTATTGGGTGATTTACTTGGTGGTAAGCCAGTGGTGAATCAGGTATCGGCACAACCACTCGGCATACCCGAACTAAAAGCAAGTGTAGAAGGTGGGCTTCCATTATTCATGGCTATGTCAAATGATGAGATACAAAACAGGTTCCCTGATTTAGATGTAGACATAGTTGAAAAAATAAAGGTAGCCGCCACCAACAATTCAATTCGTGATGGATTCAAAGACATGATGGGTAAACTTGTAGACATGGGTGCATTTGAACAAACAGAAGCAGACCAAGCAATTGAGTTATTCGATAGTCTACGTGCAGAAATTGAGGATGATAAAAAAACACCAATAAATGAGCAGCCCGTTGAAGAAATCGCAGCAGGTGGGGATATTCCAAATAATCCACCACCACCACCAAAAAACAAAAGTACCGATAATCCAAGTTCAGACAATGAGTTTATAGCCAGAGTATTTGATAGGACTATTGATAGTTTAGGGTTCCCATCATTGATAAATTTAGAAACGGGTGAATTGCTGAAACAAGAAACAGCAAAGACACAAGGTGAAGTCCAAGGCAGAGATGTATTAGGTGATTATGTGAAACTTGAATTAGCTACCTTGAAAGAAATAGGGGTAGAAAATGTAAGGGTATTCCAAGATAAATTTGGGAATGATTGGATGGATAAAGTTGCTTCATTTATGGAGAATGAACCATATCGGGGTAATGTAGCATTGAAAATTGGTGTACTTGCAGCCATGAGTGAAAAACTTAATTTTGAAATTGATACAACATCTGATTTGGATGTAAAAAACAAACTATATCAACTTCAAGATAGAATTGATGCCATTACTAATTTACAGGCAAGACAAACATCACTCGGACTTACAAGTAGAAGGTTATTGAGAGATTTTGCAACAGGGAAGCCACTCACACAATATTTGGATACTCATATAGTTTCAAAGGAAACATCCGAATTGGTGGAATCAATAAATAGTGCATTATCAAAAGTGCATACTGACGAAGAATTAAATAATGCACCACCATTACCACCAACTAAGCCTAAACCACAACCTACAAAAAGCCAACAAGCAAAAAAACAAAGTAATAAGGACTTGAAAGATGCCTTATCTCAAAAATCACAAAAAACAGGATTCAGAGATAATAGTAATGGAGTGAATGTAAAAAAAAGCGGGGTATCATTGCTCAAAGATGCAGTTAGTAAAATAAAAGAAATTTCAAAAAAAGGTAAATGCTGATAGATACTGAATATAATTTTGGGGATATTGTTTATCTCAAAACTGACCCAGACCAGATAGGTCGGATGATTACTGAATTTACAGTATATCCAATGGGTATTTTATATTCACTTTCTCATGGAGTAAATACCACCAAACATTATGAACTCGAATTTTCAAAAGAAAAAGATGTAATACAAACACTATGAAGTTAAATTGCTTGATAAAGGACACCTCTATTATACAGGATATACACGATGCCATTATTGGTATCGCTAAAGATAGATTTGAGAATGGTCAAAAGATTGACTTTAAAAGTATGTATGGGTTAGTTCGTGACAATGGAGTTGAAATTGATGCTGAAAGTTTCGGTTCAATTTATAATAAGGCATTCGGTGATATTAATAGCGATGCCATCACCACAAGAACAGAAATCAGTGAGATAGTAGGCAGACAGACCAAAGACCTTCAAAATAGTATAGTAAATGATATTTTGGGAAAAGAAAAAGCCCCAACAGTACAAGAGGTAGGAAATATATCACCAGAGAAAAGAATAGCCAATATGGTTGGTAGGTTATTCTCAAAAAATGCATTCCCAAATGCTTCTGAAACAGTAAAAAGCGAAATGAAGCAGATGGAAGATTTGTTGAAAAAATCAATGGCTGCATTACTTCCGAAAAAATCAAAAGTTGATACCAAGACCACCGAAAATATACTTGAAAAATTCTTTAATGTAGATGCATTTGCTTTTAATACATTAAGTGGTGGCGTGAATAACATGGAGACGCTACATACTGAATTAAAAAAAGAAATGAATTCATTTGTTTCGGGTATCACAAAAGGGCTGAATGAGAATGAAGCAGAAATAGTACAATCAAAGTGGGATGACTATACAGAGAATTTAATGAAGTCAATGTATTCATTACTCCTTGGTAAAGCAGAGAACAACTACCTTTTGAATGAGTTAATGAAAGATGTAACTATTGATGGTAAATCAGTGGTGGATAGTAATGATAATATTATTTGGAGTAAGTTATCCCGAAGCGGTAAATCAGATGAAATAAATCAGCAAGTAAGAGATAAGGTATCGAACATAAAAGATGCTGAAGGGAATCCGAAATACAATGAGAGACAGGCAAGAATGATAGCCGACCATGTAACAGGATTGTTTGAACAAAAGAAAGCTGCTGCAATAGCAAAAGATGTAACTAATGATAGGCTACAAAGGCAGTCAATCCAAAATCTTATTTCAGACTTCATAAAAGACAAAGGTTTTTTTGATTTGATGAAAGATAAAGAAGGCGGGTTGACATCATCTAAAACGAATTGGAATGAGATTATAAAAAAACTACAATCAACTAAGAATAAAAAAAATACCATTGATAGTTTGGTTAGTGAGGTTCGTGACTATTTTGAAAACAAAATTGATGCAAGGACACCGCAAGAGAAAAAAGAAAAACAAGATAGGATTGATAAGATTGCGAAGAAGTTAGAAAGCCTTTTGATGGATAAGCTATCACCAAAATCATTCCATACTGACGCATTTGATAAAATAATTGCATTGAAAAATGTGAATAATGCAAACGCATTTGAAAAAGAAACACAGTATGCGATTAATAAATTAGTCGGGGTATCTGATTTAGACCAACAGACATTAAATAAACTACAACAGATAGCCACCATAGCTGAGAATATAAAAAATGCACCAACAGATGTTGACGGCATTAATATAAATCGTGGTGATTATGCACTACAAGCAATCGGTCAATTAAATCGGCAGATAAAAGAGTTGCTGAGAGAATATAAGACTGATAAGTCAATGCAGCAAAAAATAGTAAAGTCTTTGGTTGACTATATGAATACTGTTACAAGTACATTGCTTATCAATCCGAAAAATATGTCAGAGAATGTCATTACAAATGTGGCTACTGAGTTGACAGAATCATTGGGGTTAGCATTACAAAGTCCAGGCGTTTGGATAAATAATATAATCCCAAATATCAAAACATTTTGGAGTGCCTTTTTATCTCATATTGGTGGCGGTTCATCACTTGATATAATTTCAGATGAAGAGTTGAGTATAGATGTGCCAACAGGTGAAAGATTAAGGCCATCAAAACTAAGAGAAATAAGAGAAAAGCCAATTGAGACATTAATCAGTACCCCTGCAATGGCGGTGAATACATTTATGAGGGTATTTATGAACTCTTTTGATGTTGCAATAGGACAAACAATATTGAGAAAACATTTTTTAATGAGTACATATACTGCATTGAAAAATATGGGGTATAGCCAAAAAGAAGCCACCACCATGTTAAGCAGTGCATTGAATATACCCGATGCAGATATGCAGGATATCAATAATACAGTTGATGCAATCATAGCACACATGAAGTCAGTTGGGTTGACCCCAACACAGGCAGATAAAGCATTGATAAAACAACAGGTATCATTATCTCAAATTGAATTAGTACTTGCTCAACAGGTTCAAAACAGTGAGCAAATGAGACAGTCCACCAAGGCTATCCTTGAATCGGCAAAATCTACTTCGAGAATACTTACAGGTAAAAAAAGAATGCCACTTACTGATTGGATCAGCCGGTCAATATATGCGGGTGCAGATTTGGCAACCTCAATACAACGAGGTTCATTTAAGGCCACGCAAGAATATGAGCAAAAAGGTGATTTAAGTAAAGCTGCAAGGGCTGAATTAGGGGCAGAGGTGGCAAAGAATACAATGGGACGATTTGCAGGTGGTATGGCTAATTTCATGGTTCTTGCTTTGAATGCAACTCCTTATGGTGCAATACAAGGGTTAAGCCTAATGAATCAGGCGAAACAATTCCTTAAAAATAATGTAGATGCCAATAGCATGACATCAGGGGATGCCGATGCCATAAAAAGGTATTACGAATTATCAAAATTGGCTAAATCTGTATTCTTACGGGCAGCAGTAGGTACATTAGCAATGACAGGATACGCACTGAAAAAATCATTTGGAGATGATGACGATGATGATTGGATTGATAATTTAATGAAAACAAAAAGTGGAAGACTATTTTTGTATAAGGAATTACCATTAGGGATGGCATTGATGGCTACCATTATGTCAACCCAGAATAAGAATACGGTGGATAGATTAGAACGTATGGCAGAGTATTTAGGCCAATTATCAGGTACGGATAGGGATGCTATGTCAAGGTTAGTTCGTGATATGAGAAGTGCGAAAACAGAATCAGAACATAGTAAGTCTGTTTATGCATTTTTAGCCTCATTCCCACCAAGCGGCAACCTGAACCAAGCCGAGCAAGTCACCAAAACAATAGATGTAGTAAAAAGCGCATTTGATAAGGATAAGATAGGTGCAGTTAAGAGAGACGAGACATTAACAAAAGCAACATACGCCCAATTACAATCATTGATGGACTACTATTTGCAAAACGGGATGATTCAGACAATCACAAGGGCAGCAGACCCAAATAAGCCTTTAAATAGGTTTGAGAAAAAATAAAAAAATCACTTAATTTTACGTCATGGCAACTGATTCATCAAATATATTACAGGCAGAAAACATAATCCAAGACTTCGATATGGAAGTTAACGAACAGTGGGCATTAGATTTCATAAGAAGAAATTTAATGTATGCAAAGCCATTGGTGGATGTAAGTAAACTTGAAAAGTATAGAAGTCTTGATTTGGGGGAATTCACCGCAAGTGATTTACAAAAATTGAAGGAGTATTTTGACCCTAAGAATCAAGAAACAAATGAAGGTGGTACTGCCGAATACATGAGAGGTGGATTTGTTGTATGCCCATTGATACATTCTCTTCTAAATATCATCAAAAAGCAGATACAGACAAATGTAGTATCACTTTCAGTAAAGGGTAGCGACAAGTTATCGGTGGATAAGAAGTCCACAGAGAAACTACGTATTTTGAATAAGCGGAACATGGTGGACAACATCAATTATGTTCTTGAAATGTCAGGTTATGCACCAATAGAATACAATGCCAACCTTGATAAAATATTTGTAGGGGAAGGGGATGAACAAGGGATGGAAGAGAGTGCAGGACTTCTTGAAAAGATAAAGGCAGAAGCGCAAGATGATTTCGATTATCAGGTTCTTGAAGAATCAGGAATGCTGAAAGATGGCGTAGAGATAAGCCACGAAGAAATGATTTCCCACAATATCGAAAGAACAAAATTCAATGTCAACATATCAGACGGGATAATCAGCGACTATATGCAGGTGCAAACATTGTGCTATCGTTATTACACATCTGCTATAAATGGCTTACCCGAATGTATCTATGTGAATCCATCATCAATATCAACATCACCATTCCAAAATAAGGATGCAAGTGATATGGACTATTGGAGATACATATTCCCTACTACATGGAGTGAATACATGAAGTTGATTGGTGGTTCTTTATCAAAAGAACAAAATAAAATGGTTTGGGAAGCAAACAGAAATAAATTTGGGTACGGTACAAACATGAATTTTGATGAATGCTATTTTCAACCAACATACGGATTCCTAAACACCACCATAGTATTGGGATATGTTGAATTAAAAAAGCACGTTCACGATAAACAAACAGGTAAGTATTATGACGTATGGAAAAAGTTTTACTACATTCCATTGGCATTAAGCGATAGTGTTGAGAATGCAAAAGATTTAATTTTAGGTTTGGGTGACGTACAAGATATGTACCGTCACGGGACAAACTTAGCCTATTCAAGTCCATCTATCATCATAAGAAAGGACAGAACCAAATTGAGTTTCTATGATGTAATGAATGTTGAGTTTGAAAGAATGAACAAGGTGTATGCTCAATACATAAATACCTTCGCAAGTTTCATCCCAGAGGGCGTTATTTTCAATGAGGAATCCATCAGGGCATTAGCAGATGAAATCATTGCAGATATGCAGCAAGATAATGATGAAACGAATGCTGAAACAGCCACATCCATACAAGCAAAAATAATAAGAAGGGTTAAGCAATCAGGTAGCATGGTTGCCAAAAAAAGAAAGGGTGATGATGATGAAGAAAGGCTTGATAACCCCACTTCAATCATGGAAAATAAAATCCTCATTGACTGTGCTGGGTTAATCCAAAACTTAATGACGTTGTACAATATGATGTTGATGTCATTAGGGATTAATCCAAATCGTTTGGCGCAAGAACCAAAACCAAGAACCACCGATAGAAGCATTCAAGGAGCCACCTCACAATCAGCATTCGCAACAATGGATATCGAAGAGGCGTATCAATTTGCCTTGACAAGTTTTGGAGAAAGACAACTATACTATGACCAACAGGTAATCACCGAGTTCAATAAAAAACTTGAACCACTGACAGACAGAGCCAAAGAAATGGCAGCAGTTATAGGAAGGAAAGGGATTAATTGGTTAGAGGTTTACAATGATATGCCAGCGCAAAGGTGCATATTACAAGTTGAAGAAAAGCCAAGCGAAGCCGACAAGATGCTATTCCTTAATTACGTCAATGAGAAAGAGAATTTAGGATTATTGCCGCCAGGAACATTATTGATGGCGCAAAGTATTGAAAACTTCAAGTTAGCGAAGTTATTTGTGAATGCCGTATTCAAAAGAACGCAAAGAATACAAATCGAGAACCAACAGGCATTGCAAGCCCAACAGCAACAAGCAGCACAACAAGCATTCCAAATGCAACAGCAAGCAGTACAAGCAGAAAAAGAACAAGATGCAGGGCTTGAAGCAAGGCTTAAAACTTTGGAAGAAGGATTGCAAACTCAGGGGAAACTTAGGGCGCAAGATAATTCAGCAGCAAATAAGAAAGAAATAGCAGACCATGAAGCGGCATTAGAACAAGCAACAAAACAAACAGAAGCATTATTGTAAAATGGCATACTTCACATTAGCAAAAAATAGTAAACTTTGGGCAGTAGCAGGTACGGTAGATGTGATATACTGTACAGTAGTGTATGAACAAGGCATTAATCCTTCGTCTGATTTTTTAGATACGGATAAAACAATATTTGCATCCGCTTATGTTGATTTAATTAAAGTTGATTCAATATCACTTAAAAATACATCCGCATCAACAGTTACAGGAATATGTATTTATGTGGATGAAAATTTATTGATACCATGTTTTAATTTATTGGCAGGTCAATCAATTCTTATTGACGCAAGTGGACAATCATTCCAACAAGTATCACCATCGGTTGATGTAAATGTAACTTGTAGTGGTGGAGGTGGAAGTATTAGTTGGCAGACATTGGCAGACGAAGATTTTATATCAGGCGTATTTATTGCAGAAGACAATAAAGGATACAATATACCACTTGGAGTATTGACATCAAATAAGATAATTGATATGAGTGCAGTGGCTACAATAAACGAATACTGCTATCAAGATGAAACATATATAATAAGATTTTCTCCAGTTGATGTATATAACTTTGGTGGTTCAGAAGTGGCAGACCAATTGCTTGGTAGAAATTGTACACGAATACAAATGATTGATTCAAAACTTGTAATTACAGAATAGATTTTATATGAAAAAAATAATAATAATACTTGCGTTAGCCTCAATAACAATTTTAGGGTATTCACAGGCACAAACAGGTGGTGAAATATCAGGTAAAACGGTAAAAGGCACAAGACATTCGGTAAATATAGATTCCACAGCCCCAAATAGATTTTGGTTAAGTGTGTTTGATAGCCTATCTCATGTTTATCTTAGTGGGATAAATACAAAGATACCTTCAGGGTTGACAGTGAACTCAAATAGACTTGCAATATATAGTCCTGATAGTATTAGGGTTTTTGCAACTAATGGATTTGGCTCAGGCGGTGGCGGTGGTGCTGTAACGATTGATACACTTCTATATGCAAAGAAGGTTATATCTCTTGGGACGGGTGGTAATACTATTGGTGCAATTAGTAATACATCTTTTGGCGTCACCAATGCAGGGACATTTGCTGTACAAAATACACCATCCGCAACTGATAGTTCAAAGTATAGAAGCACGTTTCAGATTAGCAACTTTCCAGCAGTATCACTCCCAACAGGGGCAGCTACATCTGCACTCCAAACGACAGGGAACACAGCACTTGAACTTATGGATGATGTGGTCAATACAAACGGGGCAGTTCATGGTACACGGTCTTTTCTTGTCGCAGGTTCAGACGGTGCAAGGGCAAGGGCATTGTTAACGAATACAAGCGGTAATTTAGAGACGAAAGCGTGGAGCGTTGATAGTGCAATTTTTGCATCTATAAATAGTAAGTTAGGTGGCACGTTGACAGTTGGTAGTCACGCAGTAACTAATGCAGGTACATTTGCGGTACAGGCGACGCAATCAGGTACATGGAATGTGAACAACGTATCAGGTACTGTATCATTGCCAACAGGTGCAGCAACGGAGGCAACATTATATAATATTTTTGGCGAGATTTTAGATCAGGGTTCAAACTACCTATCACCGACTAAACTAAAAACGGACAGCATTTACACACGGCTTGGCACGGGCGTGACTGTCAATAGTCATGCGGTGACTCTCGATAGTAATACGCAGCGAAAGGGCGTTGTAATCATAGGCGGTTCGACTTCGGGAACGCAATACGCTGATTCTGCACAATCAGGGACATCAACCGGAACAGCCGCAATGATGAGAGTTAGAACAACGGCCCCATCATTAACAAATGGCACATTATACTTCCCAACCATGACGACTAAAGGCGAACAAGCTGTATTAGCACTACCTGATACTGTTAGTGGAACAATTACTACACAGAATTTATCCGCGTTCAGAACAGCAACAGCAGGAAGTGCCGTAGTGCTAAATGTGAATGGCGCAGCATCGGCATCAGTACAAGTAAGGGGTGTATATACAGGGGCTTTGACTTTGCAAGGCACAGTAGATGATTCTGTTTGGGTGTCCTTCACTACATCGCCTTTTTATCGACCAGCTTCAGGTGCTACGGCTTCCACAATAACATCTGCTGATACGAATATCCACACTTTTTCTACCTATAATATTAAAAAAATTCGTATTACTGGTTTGGCTGCAATGACGGGGACAGCGTCCGTATTCATTAGTGGAAATAAATCCCCAAATCAAGTAATAGTAAGTAATACATCGGGTAGTGCAGTTAATATACAAGGTACAGTTACTTCATCAGGTGCAGCAACAGAAGATGCGGCAGCAGCAGCAGGGATGGGGACAGTATCTATATCATTAGTAAGGTCAGATACACTTACATCAGCGACTACAAGTGCCAATGGTGATATCATGCAGCCAGCAGGTACGAAGAATGGAGCCATCATTGTCAAAGATGAAATGACCCACCGTGTGACCTACCGCGCCACTTCCGGTAGCTTCACCCCCGCCGCATCAGCAACAGATATTTTCACCATAATAGGTGTAGCTTCTAAGACGATTATGATTACAAAGATTATATTCTCTGCAACACAAACAGCAGGCGGAACATTCAATGTGTCATTAATCAAAAGGTCAACGGCTAATACATCAGGTACGGCACAAGATATGACAGCAGTACCACTTGATGCCTCAGATGCTGCGGCAGGTTCAACGGTCAGATATTATACTGCTAATCCTACACTTGGCACTACGATTGGTTCGCTTGAAACTGTGCCTATATTTTGTTCGGCAACAACGGCACAGCCTGAAAAATATGAGTTCAATTTTGGGGAGAATGGCAAGCCTGTAATACTTAACTCGGCAGTGCAAGCCTTATCGCTGAATTTTGGCGGTGTTACTATGACGGGAGGTGCTTGTTTTGTAACAATCGAATGGACTGAAACTTGGTAAACACAATAAAATAAACAATATGAAAAAGCTAATCTTCATCTTACTGTTTTTGCCATTCATGGTAAAGGCACAGACGCAAATAAAAATAATTGAGAACGTAAAAAACATTGTTGATGGGGTAGCAGATACTACCTACCAATTAAGGTATGAGTTCTATATTCCTATCCCACCTGCATTTGTATCGTTGCCTGATAAGGAAGCTACATTGCAATCATTCAAGGCGTTATTTCCAACCATCGAAAGGATAGACGGAAGCAATGTTGTCTTTCGACTGAATGATAAGTTTAATAACTCGGATTCAGAACAATACATCAAAGGCTACATGATAATGAAACGGCAACTATTTGAAAATGAGTTGAATGCGATTCAAGTAAATGAAGCTGATTGGTTGACGGGGCAGACATTTGATGGAACAAATTGGATTTGTAATGAGTAAATTAAAAACCAATAAATATGTCAATAATTAAGCAAGACGAAATTACGCAGACAAGGATAAAAGCATTGCATCCATTGATAAGGGATGAAGTAGTTAAATTAGTTGCAGAAGCAAATACAAAGCTGCCGGACAATGTAGAAATAAGAATAGTGCAGGGATTGAGAACTTTTGCGGAGCAAGACGCATTATTTAAGCAACGACCAAAGGTTACAAATGCAAAAGGGGGTCAGTCGATTCATAATTATGGGTTAGCAATTGACTTCGCTTTGCTTGTCAATGAAAAAGAAATCAGTTGGGATACGTCAAAAGACAGTGATAAAGATGGGCAAGCTGATTGGTTAGAGGTGGTGACTGTCTTCCTTCGTGCGGGCTGGACTTGGGGCGGTAATTGGCGTACATTCAAGGATATGCCACATTTAGAAAAGGCATTTGGTAATAATTGGCAGCAGCTATTAGAGAAACATAAATCAAAGCAATTTATTTTGGGAACAGAATACGTTAAACTGTAATTTTTTGTGGAATAATTGTAGGTATCTTACTCACACATTTAACTATATTTGTCCTTAGAATATACGGGAATAAAAAATAGACAACGAGTAGAATGGATTACTGACAAAAAAGAAAAATGAAATGACATCAAACACACAGTATTTCACGAAGAATATAAAGTACATCTTTGTCGAATACAAAAAGAATACACATCTTGTTTTGTCATTTATTTTCTTCGCATGGGCATCGTGGATGACGTACAAATATGTAGATGTTTCAAAGACAAGCCAAGTGAAAATTGATGCGATTCGCGAGATGTATAAAAGGGAGTATGAGCCGAGAGCAAAAACAAGTGATTCATTATTGACAGAGGCAAAAATAGCACTGGTAGAAGCAAAAACACAGAATGAATTTTATAAAAAAATAATTGCAACAAAATGAAAACTTTAACAGTAATAGCAATAGGATTGGTATCATTATTTTGCATTAGTACCAACAATGATGACGTGAAGTATCAAGAACTTGATTTCTCAAAGCACGATGCACTTGTCGCATCCGTAGTATCAGAACTTAAAACACATGACAAAATCTATGAAAAGGGCCAAGATTATTTGTTGGATACTATACATCATCTGGGAACTGGTCATCGCAGCCGTACTAATGAATTGGCAGCACGTCCCCATATTGTTGTTGAAGATAAAAAGGTGCGAAGCAATATTGTTCACATCCCTGTTTGCAAGTATAAAACAGTGGTTTATACAATCTTCACACCAAGAGGGGCGCACGTTAGAGGGGATACATTGGATGCTTCTACATACGAAATTCTAACACATCGAAATAATAACTAAAAATCAGCATCATGGCAAACAAGGTAAACTTAAAATGGGAAAATTGGAACAAAGCACCTCATGGGGTGTTATCCTTGCTCACAAGTGCGGTGACAGCCCTTACGATATTCGCACCACAAGTACTTGACATCATTCACCAAGCCCCTGTTGAAATACCAACATCAATTGACGCATGGGTGACATGGTGTTTGAAAATGGCAACTGTTATCCTTATGGGATTCACCACCTTTAGCGGTAAGAATGAAGATAGCCCAAAGGATGAACGCGAAATACTTGAACCCGAAACCGAAAAGCCATGATGAAAGAAGATTTGTACACAGCCCTTTATCCTGAGTTTGCCCCTAAACTTGAAAGAATGAATATCAGTTACGATGAACAATTCAATGCAGCCTATTCAGTAGCATCAGGTAAGCCAAATGTGGAAGGTGCAATAAGAAACATACTGTCAGTTGTACTTGATGAATATGCAGCCACAAAGCCGAAGAAAGAAGCAGGTAAGGTATTGAGATGGTTTGCAAGAGTAGTATCTAAAATAATGCCGTTCATAAAGAAAAAATAGGTTAGTGGGTTTTATATGGTTTATTGGTTCGTCCCCCGATGTCATGGTCGGGGGATTTTTTTGTAAAATATAGAATAAATATTTGGAGTATTGGAAGTATATTATATATTTGCAGTATAATAAATACTTATGGCAAAGAAAACAACAGTAGTAAAGAATATCGAACTCTCAATAGAGGATGTTCAAGTGTTGACTATACACGCTTTGAAAACAAAAAATTTAGTATTTAAACTTTTTGTACAAAACCTATTATCTGATTTAGCTAAAAAAATAGAAAAAGAAAATTTCTCACAAACTTTTAAATAATGACAAAAGAAGAAACAGATGGTCAGTTAGTAAACATTGAACGTGTCGGGTGTCCGTTAAATTACGCCCAACGGTTCGCAGATTTGCGAAGGCAGGGGATTTTAACCACAAAACTAAATACGAAGCAATGAATTTCAAACTACTACAAATGTTCATACGAAGCCGAGAACCCCCTGCTTTTGCAAATGTGCTGTTATAACCAGTGCTTTAGATTAATTAACTTAAAAAAAATAACAATATGGAATACCAAAAATACATTGATTTAGGATTTCAAAGAACCGATATAAGTTGTAATGTCGAGTTCAAACAAACAGGCTATCACGGATTTGCTTTAGAGAAAAAGCTAAATAAAAAACAAATGGTTTGTGTAACGAGTGGCGAACTTGATAAGCCTAAATTATACATAAAAAAAAGGAATAGCGAAACATATCACATCATACCAATTTCAACAGAAGCGGTTATTGATTTGTTTAGCAAGTCCGAGAATTTCGATTATATGACTACTGCTTGTTAGCATTGGTTATAACATTTTGCAGATACACGCTGTGAGCGTTGGAATGAGCGTGGGAGAATAGCGTGTATGTGCTGTTATACGTTCGGTTTGCATGGGCAGCATTAACCATATTATTAACTTAAATAAATATACAAATGATAACAATTGATTTAAACAGAATTAGAGAAGCCTTGCCAAAAAGAGCAAAGGTTACACTTGGAAAAACGGACAAAGGAACGCCATACATTGAATGTATAGTGAGATTTCCAAGCCTATACGAAAAAGGCAGTAAAGAAGAAGAAAAAGACGTTGAGCAAGTGTTTAATTGGCAAAGAGAAATTATTGGCAAGGATAACATAATGGAATTTTATACCGAAGAAACAGGCTCTCATTGGTATATTTATTTAAACAGAAAGCCAATGGAATTTGTAAATGTTGAAGATGAAGATATAAACTCATTTACAAAGATGAAGTTGGTCGAGAACGGTGCGTTGGCAAAGCAAACTGACGTATAACTGCCAGCTATAAATAACACATTAAAACAATACAAAATGGACATAGAAAAAGAAAGAGAAAGTATTGCTGCGATTAAAGTTGTGAATAATATGAAAGACACACAAGATGCTCTTTACCAGAGATTCGTTACCTTGCTAAGACATAATGCGCCAAACTTGAAAACATCGCTATATGAGCCTCGTAAGAGGTATAGTGGGGATGCGTGTATTATTAGTAGGTTTGAGATAGTCAAGTGCGCATAACGGTTCGGGTATTGCCGTTTGGCAGATAAGCGAAGGCAAAGATTTATAAACGAAAACTTTAACTTAAAAAATATATAATTATGAAAACGAGAACATCATTAAACTACAGAACCTTTGCTTTTGCTTATGTGCTGTTAGGCGATGCCCTTTTCGAGAATTAAATTAGTAATAATAAATATAAATACAATGAAATTAGAAATTAAACATTTAGCGGCTTATCTGCCGTATGAATTAAAACTAAAGGAAGGTAAATTATCTTCAATCAGCCATAGGTGGAGAACTTTAAAATATGTGGATAGCGAAAACGATGATTACAATACATCATTTGAAAGAGTAACACCATTATTAAAGCCGTTATCACAATTTGAATACGACCACATTGTTCAAATAAAAGAACATTTAGGATTAGGTCACTGGTGCGACCACTACGACCAATATTTTGATGCTTGGTTTGATGATGATGAGAGTGTGCAAAAATTGGTTTTACAATGTCCTTATGAAATTATGCAATTCTTTTTAGAATGTCATTTTGATGTATTCGGTCTTATAGATGCTGGACTTGCTAGGAGCTGTCATAGGGTTTCGCCTAACGTTTTCGGGCTTGGCGAAGGTGGCGATTTTCACCACAAATGTTGATGCGGAGAACCAAACTTTGATTAACCACAAATGTGTCTGCGGAGCACTGAACCGCCACTTTTGCCAAACCCGTGTTATACGCTGTTTGTTTTAATTTTTTGTGCGGAGGGAATTAATCATTAAATCATTAAAAAGAATGTTAGATATTAGAAATATAGATTGTATGGAACTGATGGCTCAATTTGAAGATAAATACTTTGATTTGGCTATTGTTGACCCACCTTATGGAATAAGTATGGATGGTGGAAAGATTGGTGGAAACAACTTAGGAAAAGCCAAAGACTATACAAAAAAAGACTGGGACAAAGAAGCCCCACCGATTGAATACTTTAATGAACTGATAAGAGTATCTAAAAATCAAATTATTTGGGGTGGAAATTATTTTGCTGATTTGTTGCAACCAACTAAAGGGTGGATTTATTGGGATAAAAAGCCAAACGGAGAAAACTTGACTTTTTCAGATGGAGAACTTGCTTGGACAAGTTTTAACAAACCATTGAAATCTTTTAGTTATGGATGGATAGGATTCGGAATGTTAAATAGTGGAGAAAGAAAAATACACCCAACCCAAAAACCTGTAACATTATATGAATGGATATTACAGAAATACGCAAAGCAAAATGATTTGATTTTAGATACCCATTTAGGAAGTGGAAGCAGTAGGATTGCAGCGTATAAAGGCGGGTTCAACTTTGTAGGATTTGAAATAGACTGGGGGAATTAAACCCACAAAAGCCGATTAGAATTACAGTGTGGACTTCAACTTGAAAGAAGTAACAGAGATGGACACATCAGGGAAAGTGGAGAGCAATCTCCACCCTGTTTTTGAAGAAGCGTTAAAACCATTTGGAATAAGATAATATGGACTGGATAAAATTAGAAACCGAAAAGCCGACAATCGGGCAAACTGTTTTCTCTTGGGGGAAACAAGGAATGAGAATTTGTATTTACACAAACGAAATTGGCTTTTTCGGCAAGCCCAAAAAAGAAGCAAAATTTTCTAACCTAATGAGCAAGTGGAGAATTATTGACGAAGATGTTACCCACTGGATGCCATTACCAAAACCACCAACAGAATGAGATACGAAACTGATTTATCCGAATTGGATATGAAACTACTAAAACAAATTGCTGACGAAGAAGGAAGAAGTGTTCGCAAACAAGGTGCATTTCTTCTATCTGAAATTATCAAAGACAAAGCAAGATTTTCTATTGTCTTAAAAAAGCGTGGGCAAAAAAAAGAAAAAAATTAAACCCGACTTATTATGCCGTGCTTTTCGCATGGCATACAATACGGTGTTACCCGAAGTTAAAATGGGCAAAACGAAATCACTAAAAATAAATATAAAATGAAAAAACTACTTTATTATTCGCCATTCATTCCTGTAATAGGATTTATAATTCACTTCTTCTGGATAGTATTTGACTATAAGATTTATTCAGTTGAAGAAGATGAACCCAGATGCTATGTGCCAATGCTATTACAGGGATTATATTTCGGAGCGATAATGTTCATTGCCCATTTTAATTTTGGGTAACGTTTACGGCTTGGCGAAGTGGGGGAATTAACCCACAAAAGCCGATTAGAATTACTAATGTTCAATAACAGATAAAAGATGATAAAAAGCAGTCAGCCCTCATTTTGCCAAACCGATGTTAGCGGAAGGCATGGGTTAATTCACGGAAACGCAATGGATTTAATTTGTGATTTAGATGACCATAGTATTGATTTAACAATATTAGACCCAGATTATCAGGATTGGGATAAACTTTGCGAAGAAGGTTTAATTTGTCAAGCCGTAAGGGTTACAAAACTAACTGGAAACATTATTTGCTTTACTAAGCAGCCTTTTGATTTTGAATTAAGAAACGAAGTAAATCACATATTTAGGCGTGAAATTATTTGGAGTTTTTCAAATGGTGGTGCTTGGGTAAGTAAGCGAATGCCACTTGTATCCTTCCAAAAAATATTTTGGCTTACATTGAGTAAAGACTTTTATGTAGATGTAAGAACTGGATTAGATTACAATGAAGGCACAAAATCAATGAAGCGAAGTAGTAAGGTATTTGGAGACTACAAAGCGGAAGGAAGGCAATTTGATAAATCAGATGAAGGAACTTGGATAAGAGACCACTATCATTTTAATAAGCCACATACGGGCAAAATACCTGCAAAGCCAAAAGATTTGATACGGATACTTATTAAGTGCTTTTGCCCCGAAAATGGAATAGTTTTAGACCCATTTTTTGGAAGTGGGATAGTTGGAGATGTTTGCCAAGAATTAAACAGAAATTTTATAGCATACGAAATTGACAAACAAAGGGTAAAAATGTTCAATGATAAGCAGGGTGCTAATGCTTTCCGCTAACGTTTTGCAGCTAACCGAAGGGCGCATTTTTAAGCGGTTAGTTTGTGCGCCTTCTGGTTAGCTGCTGTTATAGGAAGTTTTTGCCCCATAACCGTAAAAACGGACGGGTAGGTTACATCAGTCAGCTCAATGGTAACAGAGGAATAAGCGAGTATCTGCTGAGAAAGATATGTGGGCTGATTGGGGTAAAAATTTTTTATAACGGTTTGCAGATAAGCGAAGGCACAAATAGCGATGGCTTTAGCGATGGATTTGGGCTTTTGCTTATGTGCTGTTATGCCCTCGTTGCGGTTATTTGGCAGTAAACTTCATTCGGAGAAAGGTTTTTTTGTTCTTTTTTTAGGGTGGGGATAAAAATGTTAATAACTTTTTTTACTTACCTATTGTGTATATGATATACTTGATGTATATTTGTATCAGAAATTAAAACAACAGCAAAATGAAAGCAATAATCAACAGAGAACTAAACTTCGGAATATTAAACGGAGTAATCACTAAAAATGATGAAATCAGAAAAGTTGTAAACCAACACTTAAAACAAGGAACTGCAAAGCTACTTGTTGACACAGAAGAAACTTTGATGTATGAGTTGGGCGAAAAAAAGCCCAACTCTAATATGCACCCAATTTTGAACAAGCACTAAAACCATTTGGAATAAGATGAGATACCCTATTTTATTTCTAAATAAAGAAGGAAAAGAAGTTGCACGAATATCAAAAGATTTGTCTATTGATGGCACTCCAAGATATAGTGTAAACCCAAAATGCCCTGAAAATACATACACATTACAAGACTGTTTAAAGGATTGGCAACCTGTATATAAATACTATGTTGGTGATAAAGTTGAATGGGTTGGAAGGTTTACTAAAAGTAAGTTTGATTGCATTGTTAAAAATGTAAAAAGAAAAGATAATTTGATACGGATTGTTGCTGATAAAGAAGCAGAAAATCCTTTGATATACCCACATTATTACGTTGAACCTTCAGAATTAAAATTAAAGCAATGAGTCAGAATTAAAATTAAAGCAATGAGAAAGAATATTGATATACCCGAAGAAATAGTCAAAGACTTAAAAAAGATGGCTATTGATGCAGATAAAGATCTTAAAAATTTTATTCAAGACCATTTAGTTTTACTTGTGCGTGGGCAAAAAAAAGAACAAAAAACTTCCACAAATGTCAAATCGAAGCGGTCATACAGCAATGGGGCATAACGGATGGTGCTATGAGCAGGTTTGCCTTGCAGAAATGTTCAAATTTAGCACAAATGTTATTGGCAAACTTGCTTATAGCACGTGTTATACGCTGGCACGGTTAATTAAACGATAAACTTAAATTGAAACGATAAACAAATTTTTATTAAAATGAGCGAGGGCAAAAAAGAAATATTATTAGGTGATAGCATAGAATTAATGAGAACTTTTGATGCAGAAAGTATTGATTTATGCGTTACCGATCCACCATATAAATTAACAAGTGGCGGATGTAAAGGTGGTTTAAAAATAGAAATGAACACCATTACAAGGGAAGAAAAAGAAAGTGGAATTATGTTTGAAATACCGCCTTTTTACAGATGGATGGATGAATTGTTTAGAATTATGAAAAATGATACTCACTTTTATTGTATGAGTAATCAAAAAAACTTATCTCAAATAATTTTAGATGGTGAAAAAGTTGGATTTAAGGTTTTGAATATTTTAGTATGGGACAAAGGGATGCACACACCACTTGGATATTATATGCAAAATATTGAGTTTGTTGTTTTATTCAGAAAAGGTGGAGCAAGAAAAATAAACAATATGGGAAGCACGGCACTTGTAAGCATTAAAGGAATAAGAGGCAATAAAATACACCCATCAGAAAAACCTGTTGAATTATACGACCACTTTATTTTGAACAGTAGTAAAGATAATGATGTTTGTATTGACCCATTTGGCGGTAGTGGAACTATAATTGAAAGTTGTTTAAAGAACAACCGCCAATTTATAGCGATAGAGAAAGACCCTAATCATTTTGAAAAAATGAAAAAGAGGGGATATTTTAATAAAAAATTTGAAACGCAAACTCTTTTTGAAAACGAAATGTAGTGCTTGCTTATAACGGTATCGGGCTATAAGAAGGAGGCGAATTAAAGCACAAAAGTATGAACGAAGCACTACACTTGATTAAAGCAATAAAGTTGATTAGAAGCACTAAACCGCCTCTTTTTTATAGCCAGTGTTATACGCTGTTTGTTTTAATTTTTTGTGCGGTGGGGAAATCATTAAATCATTAAAAAAGAATGTTAGATATTAGAAATATAGATTGTATGGAATTAATGAAGCAGTATGAGGACAATTACTTTGACCTTGCTATTGTTGATGTTCCTTATACAGATAATTATGATGCAATGAAACAGATAAGTGTAAGCAATAAAACTAAGTCAGGAGATTACCACTACAATTCATTGACAAACGCAAAACCTACTGATGAATATTGGAAGGAATTGAAAAGGGTAAGCAAAAACCAAATTGTGTGGGGTGCAAATTATCTAATTGAAAATTTAACATCAACACCTTGCGTAATAGTTTGGGATAAAAATAATACTGGAAACTTTGCTGATTGTGAAATTGCGTTTGGAACATTCAAATCGGGAGCAAAGATTTTCAAATACACTTGGAACGGAATGATACAGCAAAATATGAAGGATAAAGAAATTAGAATACACCCAACACAAAAACCAAAGCAGTTGTATAAATTTCTTTTGGAAACTTACGCAAAGCCAACTGATAAGATTTTAGACACTCATTTAGGTTCGGGCAGTATTGCTATTGCTTGTCATTATTTTGGCTGTGATTTGGTTGCTTGTGAGATTGATGAACACTATTACAAAGAAGCTATGAAACGAATAAAAAACGAAACCGCTCAAGTTGCTATTTCATTTAATCATTAAATCATTTGAGGGTGGGCAAAAAAATTAAAACAAATTGCGTATAACGTTTTGCAGCTAACCGAAGTTGGCGATTACGAAGCACAAAATTTCAAACTACCACAAATGACAATACGAAGCAATACATTTCAATTTACTACTAAGCCGCCAATTTTGGTTAGGTGCTGTTATGTGTCTGTTTTCTTTTTCATTTTTTGTGCGTGGGCAAATAATTAACTAATTAAATAATTAAAATATGACAAAAGATTGGAACGGAAACAAAAAGAGTGTTTTTACTTCATTAGGAGCAAGTAGCCACGCCCAAGAAGAAAGAGAAGTACACGACTATTATGCAACAGAACCAAAAGCACTTGAATTGCTATTGGAATTAGAAACCTTTTCAAATAATATTTGGGAGTGTGCTTGTGGTGGAGGACATTTATCGGAAGTTTTTTGGAACGCTGGATATAATGTGAGAAGCACAGATTTAGTTGATAGAAACTATGCAGGAGAATTGATTGATTTTATAGGAATTGATAATGTAGAAATGTGGGATGGAGATATTGTAACAAATCCACCTTACAAGTATGCAGAACAATTTGTAGAAAAAGCACTTTCTTTAATACCAAGAGGAAAAAAAGTTGCAATGTTTATGGGTATTCAGTTTCTTGAAGGAAAAAAACGTAGAGAGTTTCTAAAAAGGTTTCCTATCAAAACTGTTTATGTAAGTAGCAGTAGATTGAATTGTGCAAAAAATGGCGATTTTGTCAAATACAACAATAATAGTGCAAGGTGCTACGCTTGGTATATTTGGGAGAAAGGTTACAACGGAGATACAATTATGAAATTGTTTAATTGAGCGTTGGCAAAAAAAAATGAAAAAGAAAATTGCACATAACATAAAATATGTATTACACATACTTCAAACACAATAAAATCAATACTTTACAATGAATATTTCTGAACATATAGCACAATTCAAGCAGGAAATGAAAAGAAGAAATTACAGTGATAATTCTATTGAAAATTATTCAAGTTGCTTATCTGTATTTTTTGGTCAATCAACAAAGGATCATCCTAAAAACATAAACGAATCTGATATTAAAGAGTTTTTATTAAAACCAAAGCAAGTTAATACTCAAAGGAATTATCATTCAGCAATAAAAAAGTTTTATGAAATATGTTTACATCAAAAGGATAAATTCAAGTATATTCCATACGCTAAAAAATCACAAAAGTTACCAATAGTACTTAGTCAGGATGAAATTCAAAAAATGTTTGATGTATGTGATAATTTAAAACACAAGGTAATTCTATCTATTTTGTATTCTTGTGGACTTAGGGTAAGTGAGTTGGTAAATTTAAAGTGGGTGGATATTGATAGGTCAAGGATGGTTATTAATATTATCCAAGCAAAAGGGGGTAAGGATAGACAGGTGATGTTATGTGAAAACATCATCCCTCTTCTTGAAAAATATTGGAAGGAATACAAGTCAAAAGAGTATGTATTGAATGGGCAAAATTCATTACAGTATTCAGATAGAAGTATCGGTGAAGTAGTAAAATCGTTGGCTAAAAAAGCTGGAATAAATAAACGGGTGTATAGCCACCTTATGAGACATTGTTCATTCACCCACCTTGTAGAAAATGGAACAGACATAAATCTGATACAAAGATTGGCGGGGCATTCATCAGTTAAGACCACCGCAATTTATACCCACATATCACATAATATAATTTCAAAAATAAATTCACCATTAAACAATATTAAACTATGAAACTACAAGAGAAATACAGGGCAGACATACCCGAAGGATATGCGGTTGAGTTCCCTGAAGGAAGTGGGATTTATCATCTTCCGATATTTCGTATAATCGAAATGATGGGAAATGACTTTGAAAGATATTCCACTACAAATTTTCATTTTGAATACCTGCAACGTGGTCACGATTGTATTTTATCAGGGAGTATATCACTTACGGTGGTGGATGCTGATTGCGGTGAACATACGTTTGTGGGTGGTGCAAATTTCAACCTGAAAAGATATGCAGAAAATGAACACTTCATCGCCACCCTAAAATCAGAGTGCATAAAGAATGCAGTAAAGCACGTAGGAAACACTTACGGGTTAAGGCTTAATCAGGGGATGGTGGATATACAGACCTTGAAGCAGATTGAAAATGGGGATTATACGCCACCACCAAAACAAGATAAAAAGCCATCAGCCAAAAAAGCAATTGACGATATTTTGAAAAATAAAACAGACAAATAATTTATAAACAATAAAAACATAAACCACCATGTCAGACACACAAACACCAATCGAACAAGAACCAAAAACAGTTGATACCACCGCAGAGGTGATAGTAATTGACAGAGTACAAGCAGCCATCCAAAATGCAGAACGGTCATTCTCTGAATTGGTGAAGGATAGCAACATTGAAAAGAGGGCGAAGGAGTTGAAAGCACAACTTAAAAAAATCACCATAACGGGAATTGAGGATAAGGATAATTACAAGAAGGTGAAGGAGATTTCAAAAGAATCTTCCAAGTTAAGAATTGCAATCGAAGCCCGTAGGAAAGAACAAAAAGCGGATTACATCACCGTAGGTAAAAAGATTGATGAATTAGCAGGTACATACCAACTTCTTATCAATCCGGTTGAAGATGATGCTGATAAAAAACTTGAAGCCATTGACAACCTGAAAAAAGAAGCAGAAGAGAAAGCAGCCAGAGAAAAAGAAGAATTGAAGCAATCCCGTATTGCAGAATTGGTGGCTAACGGATGCCCCTTCACAGGTAGTTGGTGGGTGATAAATGACATCTCATTAGGGGTGCAACAAATTGAAGAATCCACCACCGAACAATGGGATGCTATGATTGCAAAGGTGAAGTCTGAGAATGAAAAAAACATCGCAGCCCAAAAGCTGAAAGAAGAGCAAGAAGCCGAAGAAAAAAGAAAGCAGGATGCAATCAAAGAAGAGAATGACAGGGTTGCAGCACAACTAAAAAAACAGCAAGACGACCTTGCAGAACAACAAGCAAAATTCGCACAGGAACAAGCCGAATTTGCCCGTAAACAACGTGAAGCAGATGAAGCCAAAGCAAAGCAAGAAAAAGATCAAGCAGAGGCTAAAGAACGTCAGACACTTACTGCCAACGCAAAGCCATTTGAGGACATTGGGTATAAATTCATTTATAACGAACAATACTGGTTGTTGACTATCGGGAATAACCACCATAAAATTGATAAATCAGCAATGCTTCGTGGTGGTGAACAACTTATGGTGGATGTCAAAGCAAAAGTAGCCGAGTTCACAGATTTGAAAGAAAAGCAAGAAGAAAAAGAAAGACGGGATTCCAGATTAAAAGGCAGGATAAATGAACTTACTTCATTGGGTTTTATTCTAACAGAAATGGGAGAATATGAATGCACCGCCATCACTGAATTAATAAAAATAGAATCAGTAGATGCTGATAACGATGAAACATTTAATGAGTTCATTGCCCACGTTAAATCATCTCTGGCAGATGTAGCAGAAAGTGAAAGGAAGTCAAAGCAAACTGATGTAGAAAATTTCAATGAATGGATTGCACTTCTAAAAAAAGTAACTACACCAATTTTGAAAGATGAATCACTCAACCAAGAAGCAAGAAACATTGTAGCACTATTCATCACTAAGTAATGGCAGTTCATTTTGTAAGCACAGAAGGTTGGAGTAGGGAACAATGGTTAGAGTACAGGGTTCGCGGCATTGGTGCATCTGAAATAGGGTCACTGTTAGGTATGAATCAGTATCAGTCAAGCCTTGAGTTATTCCACCTTAAAATCGGCAGGTTGAAACCAAGACCAATGAGTTTAAGGATGAACTTAGGTCACATGAGCGAAAATCTGATTGCGGAACTGTGGGGGTATTGGGTGGAAGATAAGGTGAAGTTTAATTACAATGTCACCAACAGAATAAAGGTGAGAGAATGTGAAGACGTAAAAGGGTATATGTACAATGATAAGTACCCAAACCTTTTTATATCTCTTGATAGGAGGTTCAAAGATGAAAGATATGATGGGTGGTGTAATTTAGAGTTGAAAAATAAAACGTCTTTGAGTTACAAGCAATTCACTAACAGTATGAATCCGGTTGAAGTTTGTCAACTGGCACAGCAAAATCTTGTAAGCGAATATAACTATTCAGAAATTTCGTATTTCGTTGATAATGTAGATCTCCAAGTACTCCCAATGACGTATGCTGAATCATTATCAATGGAATCAGTAATCACCAAAGCTGCAAACAAATTTTGGAAGAATGTCGAGCAAGCCCGTATCTACATAAATCAAATAGAAAACGCAAAGACGAATTACAACAATAAGTTGGTGGCTGAATTAGAGTATGAACTTTTACAACTTGAACCACCACCAGATAATACCGAGTGTTACTTCGATTACTTGACAGAACAAGCCAAAACAAAAAAACAAACGGTGGCTATCAAAGGAGACCAAATGATGCTTGACAAAGCCACCAAACTTTTAAAATTGAGAGATAAAAAAAAGAAGATTGAACAAGAAGAAACAGAACTTAAATCAGAACTTGCCAATGCAATGAGGTTGGCTAACAAATATGAAATCGAGTTCGGTAAAAATGGTAAAATATCCTTCTACGGGGGTAGGTTCACAAACAAAGTAAAATAGAAGTATGTCAGGATTAAGAAAGATAGCAAGGTTATTTGGTGGTATCACCATCAAAGGTAATGACGGTAAAAAAGTGGAGTATGAATGGGATTATAAAAAGAATATCCCTGTTGTAAAAAAGACAAAAAAACAATCAGTCAAAAAAATAAAAAAACCATGATACAACTAAAATTAGACATCAAAGAACTTAATCAGGATATGTTAGGTAATGTCCAAACAGTCCGAGAGAACTCCCAAAGGGGTGAAGAGGTGGTGAAAATACCACTTGATAAACTTGTAATCCGAGAAGGGTTTAACGTCCGTACAGATTATGGTGATATAGAGGGATTAGCGCAGTCAATCCTTGAAAATGGGCAAACGGTGGCGGGACGGGTGGATATCCTTGAAAACGGAACATTCCTTCTTGTTGAGGGGCATCGTAGAGTGCAAGCCTTATTCCACCTGAAAGAGAACGGACATCAGCCGGTATTCAAAGCTATCGTGAACGGTAAGAAAACTACCGAAGAGCAAAGGATAATCCAGATGTTCACAACCCAAGATAGCAAGCCACTACAACCACATGAGATGGCAGAACTATTCAAACGATTGGTGAACTTGGGATATACACCAACAGAGGTTGCAAGTAAGGTAGGTAAATCATACGCCTATGTATCACAAATGCTGTCTTATTCCAATGAATCTAAAGAGGTGAAGGATGCAGTTGAAAAAGGTGAAATAGCGGTATCAACGGTGGTGAAACTTCAAAAAACAATCAAGTCACCAACAGAACGAAAAGAAGCCATCATCAAAACAATTTCTGAAAATAAAAGTGGTTACGTCACCGCAAAAAAAGTAGAGAAAATGTCAGGGCGTGACCCCAAAGAAATGTCAGCTACAAAAATTGCAAATGCAGTCTTTGACCAATTTGTAATCGTAAACAGTTCATGCCCTATTTCTGTAAAAGAACTCACGGGGATTATTCAACCATTCTTATAATATGTATCTACCCGAAACAATACTACTATTCACCACCAATAACAAGGTACTCCACCACATCCCAATAGGAAGGGAAACAAAAGAGTATGTACAATCAAAAATAGACTTGTACCTTATGGAAATTGGTGAACGTGGAGTGCTGAATCCTGATAACATAGTATGCTACATTCAATATAAATCTAAAAAACAATAAAATGTCGCAACTAAATGCCAATATACCTTATCAAGAAGCATGGGTAAGAAACTGTTTCCTTTTTTCAGATTGGAGTAATAAGGAGTTGACCAAGTGTTACATTTTTGGTGTAAAGGTAGTTTTGAATAAACCATTATTATTTCATTGCCAATTAGAGAATGGGGTGGTATGGTTCTCACTTCCTATTCATGCTTTTGTTCATAGGGAACTATTTGAAAAGCCTTGTGATAATGAGCAGGAATTACTTTCTTTATTACAATATTGGAATATGCAAAGTTCTGATTGTGCAGTAACCACCTTTAGCTATTTACAAGGGTATAAAGTTGATTGCTTTAATCGTAACAAAGAGTGGATGCGTGGTGAGTATGTATTTACAATTGACGATTACTATTCGGATAATAATAGTTTGCCTTTAGGGTATGCCAATGACGCTGATAAAAAGTGTTTCCATATTATTAAGTTAGAGAATGGTTTTTATTGTGCATATCCAAATAATTTCATACGATGGTTCAACCTAAATTTTGTAGATGCTTATGATAAGCCACCAAAGTATAAAAGAAACTCATGGGATTGGAGTGCAGAGTACATTAAAACAGAAAAGAAATGATGCAATTTAATAGCCCAATACCAGTCATTATCAAAGAAAATAATGCAGAAGCAATGGCAATATATGTAGTTCAAGGTGGTGCATTTGAAAACGATATATGGACAATTTGTTTATGTGATGGAGGGGATATAATCCACGTTAGAACTGACCAAATTAAAATGTATAATAATAAAACATTTGATATAAATGGTAAACAGTAAGAAAAATAAAATCGAATTTATTTGTTCATCATGCGGGGCCAAATTCCCAAAATGGAGAGGTCAATGTATTTGTTCTAAGTGGTCAACAATTAAAGAAAGAGAAATCACCCCAAAGAAACATTCAATTGCAAGGGTATCACCCAAGAGAAAAGAAGATAACAAGCAACCTGATATCCACCAAGAAGAACTTGACAAGTGGTTTGAGATGCAAAGAAAATTAGCCTTAACAGGTTCTCATGTATGTGCTGAATGTGGGGTGGATGTGAGTAGTGATTTGCTTTCGGGTGAAACATGGATATGGAGACGTGTGCTTTGTCACATATTCCCGAAGTCCAGGTTCCCAAGCGTACAAACCCACCCGTTAAACTGTATCATCTTGTGTTGGCAACATCATAGTACAATGGACTCATCATGGAGTAAGGCAAAGGAGATGAAAGTATGGGAATTGGTGGTGAGCAAAGCAAAAGTAATATCAAAACAAATTTCAGAATCTCGCGGGAAATTACCTGAAGAATTATTTGTTGATTAGGAAATTGTTTATCTTTACTAAGTATTTGATTCATGTTGTGTAATTTAAAAAGCCACTATCCGTCAGAAAGTGGCTTTTTGCTTTTAGATATGTAGGTTATCTATTTATGTTTTGAATTATTGATATAATTGGTGATAATATTTTGTTCGTGTGGATCTCCTTCAAACCTGTTCCATATCACCACATCGTCTTTGGTTATTATGTCCACCATTCTTTGACGGGATATGTATAAGGCATCACCCAAATTTGAAAGTTTATTTTTCTGAGGAATGAAGTATAGGTGGTGGTTGAAATTGCCCCGCTTATCGTCTATGATTATTTGCACATTATCAAGTCCTGCCCCGTGAAGTCTAAAGTTCACATTGCAGGTTGCAAATAGAATCTCCATCCGTATATGTTCCTTCCCTTCTTTGAAGTATGCGTGGTATTGAGCCATTAGTTCTCGCTGAATGAAAGGTTAATCTGATTGGTCATCAGCATGGATATTCGTTGGTATAATTGTGACTTTAAAAAATGCTGATACTCTTTGTGGTTCATCTTGAACATATCATCACCTCTTTGTCTATACTTCACCAATTCAATATGGGTATCGTCTAAGACATCTTGTAGCTGCTTGTGGGCGTGGGCTATGTTGTCATCTAAGAAGTCAGCATCACCGTTGTAGTGGCATCCTACTAAGGTATTATAGTTTTGAATCACCTGTTGTGGTAACTGCAATTCAATCAGTTCTTGTAGCTTTTGAAATTCTGATAGTGGCATTAGTAAGGGATGTTTAGATGATTCAAAATTAAATCAAGTTTTCGGGATAATTCTTTCACTTCCGACTTTATGCCTGATTGAATACGTTTTTGGTATCCTGAACTGTAACCTGAATGGATGGCGATAAGTTCCAAAGTAAGTTCTTCGGTTGGTTCATCACCTTCCCATATTTTTGTATTGAAGTCAGAATCAATAATCACTCCTTTCTCTCGTAATATTTTGGCATAGTTGGTATGTATCCCATATTTTCTGAATACCACCGATGTCGGCTTCCTGTTTCCATCTGAATAGACTGCATATATAGCCTTCAGTGCATTATGGATATTAGTTTCTTTGGCGTTCATTGTACTTTTTTATTTTGTGGTGATAATCTCTATTTCGCTGTGTCTTGAAGACCTTGAATTCTTCGACTATTACATCCAATAGGCTTGTGCCGAAAATGTACCTTAGTGAATCAAATTTATCTGTTGAATACCCCTTCTGTTTAATGTCAAGGTAGGCTTTTTGGTATTCATCCAATGGGTACTTAATCCCCTGGGCAAGTAAAAAACTTTCAGCAAAGGTGGCTATCGGGCATTCGTATATTTTTCTGTTCTTATTCAACGGTTGTGCGTTTATCTATTAAAGTTTCAAATTCATTAATACTTTGTTCATCTCCCTGAATGATTATTTCAAGGTCTACGTTTACATGAAGTATCCAGTTTTGACTATCCACCTGAAATACATCAATGTCAAGTTTCAATACTGCTGCCACCTTTGCCATCTTTTGAATGTAGCAAGGCATATTCTTTAGGCGGGTGTTACGTTTTATTTTTCTTAGCATAGTAGTTTGTTTATCAGTAATACCACCACTATCACCACCACCGTAATAACAGCAAGCAATTTGTAGTCTGGTTTCTTTCTTTGGGGTGCTTCAAAGGCATTGCTTAAAACTAATAATTCGTTATCCATCATAGTATATTTATAAGATAATTTATCCAAATGATTTAATAAACCATACAATAAGAAGCATAATAAGTGCAAATACTAAGAAGGCGAATCGTATCTCCTTGTTGATGTTGTGGTGTGGTTGTTTCATGTTTGTAAAATTATGATTTTAGTTTGTTTGAAATAAATTTATCAATGCAGTCAATGAAGTTATCATCCACCTCTTCACTTGCGCCCCAGTCTTTACCAATGTGCATAGTTTCAAATTCATTTGTCCATTCTTTTGCAAGTTCGTATAATCCACCTGTGCCTTCTTCTTCTGCTACCTTATGGATAACTCCACCTGTTGACTTGTCTAAGGCTTCAACGATAGCTTTCACCATTTCAAAATGAGTTTCATGCCAGTCTTCAAATCCATTAGGGAATTGTTCATTTGGGATAAGGTCTTTAGGTGGTTTATATCCTTGTAGCCTGTTCGCATAGTCAATTACTTCACTCTCTGTAAGGTTGTGCATGGTGGAATCCTCATAGCCTTTTTTGAATAGGTCTATGGTGGTCATCACTCCATCTGTCTTTGGTTTGATTGTAAAACCTTCTATTGTTAGGTAATAGAATGCTTCAGGGTAATTTGTAATTCTCATAATTAAAATTTGTAATTTTTTGTTTCCTTTCGGCATTTAAGTTGCCAACTTGTATTGTTCATTGCAGAAAATCCAAATTCCAGCTTTGATAATTTTTTCTTTAGTACCAATCCTTCGTACAATGGTGTGGTTATAATGTCTTGATATAATTCATTAAATCCAAATGTGTATGTAGGTGCTTTGTATATTCCATCTATTTTAGTACAGCATAAATGATTATAAGACATCAATACTCCATTAATGGTAACTATCATTCGATTGCAAGGATATAATACCTCAATAAGTGTTAATCGTTCCTCAACCGTTTTTCCGATAAGCCATTCATCATTGTAAGCAAGAATATCCCAAATTACAAATGAGTGGTTCAAGTCTTGCCCAAATTCACCAATTTTATTTTTGTTTAAGTATTCCCCTGCTATTACCATTGTGCCAATTCCTCTATAAATAGGCAGTATATTTGCCTTGAAGGTAGATAGTAGTTCCTTATGCCTATTCCATGCTTTAAACTCTGTTTTTGTAAGGAATACAACACAGCAACTACCATTATATTTTGGTTGCGCTAAATATTCTCCGTTATCATACTTTCCCAAGTCAACCGAAGGTATTTTAACGTCCGGTCTTGGTGGGAATATGTAATTTGGTACTTTCATTTTACTTTTGTGGTTTAAGCATACAGATAGGATTGATTAGTGCAAAGGTAGCCTCAATCTGTCCGCATTGAGCAAGTCTTTCAATTGCACCCTTTTTGATACTTTTCGTTTCGGTGGCAATAATCAAATTTCTCTTATCTTCATCACTCATGTTTGATCCCATTATTGCATTGCTGATTGCTTCAATATTTCTTTCAAGTACTGATGTATCAAATGAATAAGATGTATTTTTTTCCAAAAAATCAGGGCAAATAGAATTAATGACCTCCTCTTTCTCTGGTGTTACCAATGTATATTTATCCGTAGCCATGAATAAAACCTTTGCACCCGTTTTGTCTTGGATTACGAATGATTCAGGACGCATTTTTTCTTTCTCATACTCCTTGCACCATTCAGAACGTGCGATCTCTTTAATGTCACCTTCAATCATTTTCTTTTCAGCCTCAATACTATCAAGTTCAGCCTTTAGAAAATTAAATCGTTGTACTTTGTTTTCAAGCAATGGAATTTCCTTTACTTGCTTGTCTGTCTTTTTTGCCGTTTTTGGTTCAGCTTTTTTTGCTTGTGCAAAAATGTTAATTGGTGTTGTTGTTGTGTCTGTCATAATTGGTATATTAAATTGTGAATAAAAAAATTATTGTTCTCTTGTTTCTTTCCATGTTTCCTGTTCTGCCTTTATTTCCATCTCCTGGTCATAACGCTCCCTAATAATAGCCATTGACCTCTGCATACCATAACCCACTGATTTTTCTTTTGAGTCACCGCAATCAATTAAATCAGGTCTTGTAGCGTCTGCGATTTGTTGGAATATATCTACTTTGTTCTTCATGTTAGTTTACTTTAAATGTTTTTGTTTTACAATCAGCTTCCAAATTGATAATGGATAGTTGCCCGTCTATCACCTTGAAGTCATCATCGTTTATTTCAAAATCAATATCTGAAAGTATGTACTTAAATTCCTTCACATACCCCTTGCTTTCGTCTTCGGGGTCTTGTTGGTAGGAATACTCCACCTGAAGGTCAATGTCGTGGACAGTGGCGGTGATACTCTTTATCCTGTCTTCCCGATACTCAATATCTGAACTCCACTTGATGGTGGCTACACAAGAGGTTTCAATGTCCGTTTCTTTGGGTAAATTCAGCCACAAATGAAAGTAGTTTAACTCTATGTCTTGGTTCTGTAATACGGTTCTAAATTCCATGTGTTAGTATTGTATTTGTGATATGCTGTCTATCTGCTCACAAGTGGCGTAAATATCGGTGCTTATGTTGATTGCTTCGTGGATAGTCACCCCGTCTTTTACCATGTCTGCAATACGGTTAAAATTGTCTCGTTGACGGGTGGGGCTACCTTCAAAATAGTCTGCCATGTTTCGTTCAATGAATTTTAGGACTTTCTTTGCGTTGGTGGCGTTGAATGTAAACTTTGCTTGTCGGCTTGAATGTGTCTTGTGTTGGTCACACGAATAGAATATGTATGTTGTTGTCATTGTCTTGGTGTATTATTTGGTTACTTTTCTTTTAGCTGACTTGAATAGTTTTACAGCATCTTCGTTTTCATTATGCCGGATAGTCACATTAAATAGAATCGGTACATTTGATATTGGATGATATTCTCTTACATTCAATATATCAAATATCTTTTGCATTTCTTCAATCGTAGCTTTCGCTTGTATGGTTGTTGTCATTGTCTTTATCCTAATGGTTTTAAAAATTGTTTTGTCCCTTTAAAAATCACCCTACATGGTTTCCCGTTTTTATTCAACTGATAGAAATTAAGAGATTCAAAGGATTCATAAGTCTTACTGTCTTTTGTGTGTTCTATTTCAGCTTTTGGGTGGTTCTCCAAATATTCAATGATTGCCTGTTTTAATTTCACCGGATCGAAAGGTTGACAAGTATAAATGTAATTTTCAGGGCCATGTATTGTAATATCTGATAAGTAATGAAAAGTAGTTGCCATTGTCTTAGTTTTTTGAGGTTTGATAATCTGATTCCATACAATACCCACATTTACAAGTATCGACACATTGCCCACCGTTTGCTTGCCATTGGCAGCATTCATCCGTCTTCATGTCTTTGTATTCTGTGTGGGTTAACCATCCACAAGCGGCAAAGAATAGGGCAACAAATAGTATTTTAATTGAGTTGTATATCATGGCTTAATCGTTTGGGAGTTCCATCAGGTTTAATGCTTCACCTCTCTTCACCTTTGCAATTTGAGTAAGTGGTACGCGTTCAAAGGTGCTTACCTTGTGCCTTGCTTCTCTTTCGTCTTGGGCTATCGTCTTAACGGTCTTATAGCCCCGTACTTTCACGTTATAATAGTATAGTGTCATATTAGTATTTGAAATTAGTGATTAGATTTTTGATTCCTTTAAGGGTATCGGCTTTCAGTCCGTAAGAGGTGGAATACCATCCTGTTAGAGTCTTCTCTATTGTCCAACCCTTGTATATGTATGTCTTATTCATTATCTTATGTGTAAAAGTTATCAATTGCAATACCGAAACCTTGTAATCCTTTTATAAGGTCGGTGAGTGTTTCATATTCGTTCTCACCTATTACTCCTTCGGTTACAAATTTCCCGTTTTTGGATTCTATATATCCCAATACCTCCCCGTTCTTTCTGATGCTGAATAGGTTTTGGTCTTTTTCAAGTTCTTTTAAATTTGCCATTGTTTTAGTTAATTGATTTTTCTATTTGAAGTTTTAGTTTTGAGTATTCCTCCATGTATAATTCGTGGTAAATATTAACCAAATGTTCAACTGATAACAATTTGTCGTACTGTGGCAAAAAACTTTCTAATGCCTGTTCTCTTGTACAAATACCTGTTTTAATATACCTTTTAAAATGTTGGAAGTACATTTTTGTATTTGATATTGCTGCGTGGATATTGCCCCTGTCAATAGAACTTTGCACCATTGCATTCCCACAACCTAACTGATACAATTTTAATGCGCTCATGCTACTAATTTTTGATGTGTTACCTGAATAGGTTTGATGAAATATTTTTGAATGTAGGACGGTTTATTCTGCCTATCAATCCAGTTTTGCGCTGTCTTCATGCTTTTGTATGTATTGCAAGTGGTCTCCTCCTTACCGCTTGTGGTGATGTACCAAATTGAATACTCTGTATAGTGGACTGTTTTGTATTTCATTATTCGTGGGTTCTAAATTCTTGTAGTTCATCGTTGAATAAGTCTAACCTATCAATATTATGACTGAAATTTGAACTATCTACATAATCCATTTTTTTCATCAGTTCATGTATTTCATCGGCTAACTGTGTATGTATATCTGATACTTTCAGTTTGAAGTCTCTTAACTCCTGCTCTGTTATGGTGGTGGTATTACTCATTGTTTGATATTATTACGATTGAATTACCTTGCATCTTGCAATCAAATTTCCCTTCACTCTTTCGCATTCTTCTCCCTATCTCTACGGCTTCATCATCCCAGCAAAAGTCTGCTGCTCTGTTGGCTCTTCTTATTAGTTCTACATTGGTTACTCCGTAAAATTTAGGCTTTACAGATTTTTCAAGGTCTGTCTCAATAAATTTGGTGGTGGTGGTTGTGTTCATAGTCTTTATTTTATAGGTGTTCGTATAATTTTTTCGCAAGCTGCTTCTGAAAAAAATCAACTGCCATTTGTCTTGTTTCATCCTCTGTCCTTATTGGGTTCCCGATAAGAATTGACTGATTAAAGGGTTCGCTTGTTATGCTATTTACTAACATATCCAAATTTGCTTTTACTACTTCCCTGAATATTTCAGGATTAAATTCGTTTGGCTTATTCATAACTCATTGTCTTAGTTTTGGTAAATATTGAACCCTCCTATTTTCGTTCTGTAAATATCCATGTGGGTATTAAGTATTAACAGTTTTAGTGGTATATCATTACAAACCCCTTTTCTTATTATATGGTTTGATACCGTTTGCCCAAATTTGCCAACGTAGGTAAAATTAAAAGTGTTTGTATCTATACTAATTTCTCCATCATTACAAACTATTTTTAATTCTTTTGGGCTGTGGTTTATTAACTCCATTAATCCCTCTATTCCTGTACTCATTATATTAAATTACCTTGTTTATCAAATGATATGTTTCTCCCTTCTGCAATTAAACAAGCTGCCATGCCCTGAAGGTCTAACATAGAATTACAATATTGTTTACTTGTGGCTTTAATCCCGCTTAATGTACATTCCACCTCCCAAATTAAGCCGTTTCTTCTGGCTTTAAATTCTATGCCATCGTAAGTGAAATTTTCAGCATTACCATTGCTTATGTCTTTGAATAAATCAGCTAATGAATAAATAGGGTTCGGGCTGTACTGTGTGTATGTCGTGTTCATATTATGCAAACTGTTTTAATTCTTCTTCATTTGTGATACATGAATAATCAAGTTCTCTTCGGTTCTTATGTTCTATATAATACCAATGTCCTTCTGTGCTTGTAAGTGATTGTAAGAGGTTAGCACATTGATTGGCTTCGGATAATTTAGCAAATTTGGCTACTAAATATTCATTGTTTAATTTATCACAAAGGATAATTTTTACCTTTAGCATATTAAAATAGGTTTAACCGGATAGTCTTAGGCAATGAATACTTGAAGGCATTAATACTGCCTATGGCTTTAATATAAGCCACATATAAGGGAAATGCTTGCGCTGTGTCCATTGCTGCCTTCCTTGCGTCTTGTAGGGCTTGTTTTGCCCTGTTAACAGTTGATTCCATTAAACAGACTTGTATGAATGCCTGACCTGCTAATTTTACCGCTTTCGCTGCCTTGTACATGGTTGCTTTAACCTGTGCAAATTTCAAGGCCTTGCGGCTCTTGTAAATTTTCACTCTTACGGTACGTTTCACCGTTTCAACTTCTGCTCTTCTCTTACTGAAGAGGTTAATGTATCCGGTTGTCTTTACTCCCTGTAATTTTGGGGCCGCTATTTTGAATGTAGCTACTTTCTTTTTCGGTTTGAAAAAAATGTTGTTCATGGTGTTTAAAATTTAAAGGTTTAAAAAATTGTGTTTTGTTGTTTTATAATTCTATTTTAAAAAGTACGCTTTGTACGGGGTTGGCTTCTTGTTTTGGTTGTTGCCTTCCTGTCCTTGCATCTTGCCACTTTGTTTGTGTCTTGGCTTCATATAGTGGGTATCCTTTTATTTTGCTTACTCGTTGGTTAAATCTTGCCCAAACATTTTCATCTTTAAATTCAAAGTGCATATTTCCATTTTTGTATCCTTTGTATCTGAAAAAATGGCTTTCGTACCATTCTCCGTATGTGTTTTGGTTTATGCTTTGCGAAAGTGTTAATATACCTTCGTGTATTACTTTATTATTATATCCGTATTCAATCGGATTGTACTGTATTCCTTCAGTAAAACAAAGTGCTTTTTCCATGTCTGGTATCACCCCGTCATAAGAATTTTTTAGGTGGTTGTATGTTTTTGAAGTATATCCGTACTCCTTAGCCGGATTTATCATGTAGTCTAAAATAAACTTCCTATTTACTAAAAAATGGCTGTTTGTCTTCCATCCTTTGACTTGGTGGCGGTTTTCGTGGTGCTGCTTGGTAATTCTATCAAATGCCTCTTCAATGGCTTTATTCATCCTGCTTTCTGCGGTTCCTATCACAATTTCAAACATTCTATAAATATTTTTCATTGTAAAAGGAATGTTCGTTTGTTGTTCGATAAATTTATTTATATCCTCCTTCACTCCTTTGGTGCTGTACTTATCCATTTTCATTATATTAAAAATGTATTTCCATGCGTCTCGTTGAAGGTCGTTTTTAAATTGTTGTCGCGTCTTTGTCTTGCTGTCCTCTGTACATTCAAAGCAAATGTTACCTTTATAAAATAGCCTTGTTAGGGCGTTCATTTTTATTCCGTCTTCTATTTGCTTATCAAATAGCTTAACGGCTCCCACATATCTATTTACAAGGTCACGGACTGCGCTGTATTGCATTATCCCCTCCCCTGTTTCCTGTTCTTCTCCTTCCTCCATAAAAAACCCGCTAAATTCTGCTTTATAGTTTTCCCCTGGTTTCTCTAAAATTATAAGGGCTATATGTGTTGAGGTGGTTCGTTCTGCGTTCTTAAAAACGTCCCCTATATCCCTGTAATTCCCGTTTTCTTGGATTGTATGTATAAGTCTCTGCCGTGTTTGTGTATGGGCGTTCTCCACCGTCTGTAAATTACATAAAGCAATTATTTTGCATCCTGCTGGGGCTATTTCGTAGGCGTGTAAAATGTGTTTATCAGCGTTTAAAAATGGCGGGTTCATTATTATATAATCTACATGGCTGATTCTGTCACTTTCCACCATAAAAAAATCTTCTGCAATTAACTGCGCTTTACTCTTTACAATTACCTGTAAAGTTGGATTAACTTCACAAGCTAAAAGGGTTTCGGCTCCTTTGTCTTTACAATAGTCTAAAATATCTCCTTTACCTGCTGACGGTTCTAAAATTGTTTTCCCTTGCAGGTCTTCGGCTCCTATCATTAATTCAATAACGTGGGCCGGTGTTGGGTAAAATGATTCGTTAAACATAGTATTTTACAGTTTTAAATATTGGTTATAAGTTTTGCCCGTTTTACTTGTACGAATTATAAATATTTTTCCCTTCGCACTTTCATAGACTGGGTATTTATTCCCTTTAGCATCTGTAAAGGTTTTACCCGTGTTTATGGCTTCCGTCTTGGCTTTCTTTGTGGTGATTGCTGTATAGTTGCCGTTTTCGTCTTGTTTCGCGTTCTGTGCGCTCCCTGTGATACATAAGAGGGCAAATAATAGTATTAATAAGTGTTTCATGTTGTTTTTTGTTCTGTTTATGTCCATCCGTGACGTTTTTAGTCTTTATAAATTAGCTAAGTTTTGGGCAAATTTTACAGCGTCTTCACTCATTAAATTATACCAAAGATTTTGGTATTTTGAATATCTCCAGTTGTTAGCCCTTAGTGCTTCTAAAATTGAATCCTTCGGCTTACTTGAAAAAATTATTTCAATCCCTTTTTTTGCTTTGTTTTCTCTTACTATTGCGGTCACTCTTTCGGGCTGTGGTTCGGGCTGTGGTTGTGGGTTATATCTTAAAATTTGTAACGGTTGCGGGTTGGTAGTTGGTTCGGGCGTATATCGTTCAATTTTGAAGGGCTGCGGGGTCACTGTTGCGGGTTCTGGCTGCGTGGTTGGTTCCTGCTCTGTTTCTGTGTCTTCTGTTGGTTCCTTCGGTTCGTAACCTGTTAAAATTTCCTCTATTGTGTATCCTGATAATTCAGGGCGGGCGGTGTCTTCTGTGATCTCTTCGGCTTCGGGTTCTGCGGCTTCTATTGCGTCAATTAAATAGTGGGTTATATGCTCATCAGTTGGGTTGAAATCTCCGTTCCCTATGCGGTTTGTAATATCAACACGGGTAATAAATTCGGCTTTACCTGTTAACTTTATTTTACATTTTACTTTCGTATATCCTCCGTCCTGGTCTTTTTCGTTCACCTCCCACAATTTAAAAAACGCTTCTTGTATAGTATCCCAATTTATAAATAAAGTATTTTCATAGTTTGGGACTTGGTAGCCTTCATGCCATAAAATAGTAAAGTATTCTAAATTGTGGCCGGTTTCGGCTGGCGTTGCTTTTGGCGTTGGTTCTGCTTGCGGTGGTGGCGTTGGTGCTGCGTCCTTTCGTGGGCGTTTATCTAAATTCACAAGGTTTGAAAGGTTGGACAAACTTATTAACTTGCCACTATTCGCGGCCTGTGTAATGTCTTGCAAATTGTCGTATTCTTGCGGCTTGTCTTCTTTCGGCTTTTCGGCTTCCTGCCTTGCGTTAAAGGTGGCTTGGGGCTTGTCGGCTTTAACTTGCTGCGCTGCTTTTATAGCGTTCATTTTATTTATAATATCTTGGCTTATCATGGTTTTATTTTTGTGGGTGCAACCTGTAAAGATTGCACCCGATTAGAAGTATAGATTAATTAAAATTTTGGTTTAAGTTCACAATTTTTGCAAGGCTTACAATTTTAGCGGGTTCTAAGGCTAATATTCCAGCATCCTCAACCAAATTTGCAGAAGTTCCAAATAACATACTATTTGCCCTATCGTCATAAGATGTAAAACTTTTACGGCTGACATATCCTGTTACTGCGTTGTAAGCGTTCCACGTGTTTAACTGTCCATTATTTAGGCTCATCTCTTGCCCTGCTCCATTACGGGCAAAGTTTAGAACGTCCTTAATAATGTTATCTTTTCGTGTGCTTATCACGTCATTATATTTACTACCGTTTCTCAATTTGGTAATTTCTTCGCCTGTCATAAATACGTTACTAATATAGTCCTTATATTGAGTAGGGTTTATAAGGTTATCAAACATTTGTTGATAATTCGATTCATTTACCTGCGTGTTACTATCAATCAATTTTATTACCTTCATTGCGTCCTGCATTCTGGCGGCTGCTGTACTTGTGTGTCTAAACTTATAAACCTGTCCTGATTTACTCCCCAGGGCCGCACAAAGTGTGTTATTACATACTACCCTCACGTTGGTAAATTTTGCAGTTACTGCGAGGCTCCCGTCGTGACTGTTTGCAATTACTAAAAATTGTTCCGTTATATCATCGTTACCTATTTTGATGACTGAATTTAATTTAAGGCAAATAAAGCATTTCCGGCCTTCGTCAATTGCCCCGGCTGTCTCTATTGTGGCCTTCCCGCTTTGCAAAATTTCATCTACTATATTTAAGGCTTCAACATTCTGCATCACTGCGTAATCCTTACCCAAACGACTGCCCAAAATTTTATTTACGTCTGTTCTGTAAGTGAAAAAACTATCGTCTGAAATAATAGGCTCTTCGTTTATTAAATGAATATTAGGCATTTTTAATACCTGATAGTCTAAGCCTGCCTTTTCGAGTGCGTCGGCTGCTGTCATTGCGTCTAATTTTACGCCTAAGCCGTGCCATGCTGTGGCCCCAATGTGGGCAAATGCGTTGAATCCTTTTGAGTTGTCTATTAAATGCGCCATGTGTTTTTTGACTGTTATACAGTGTCAATCTGTTTAGGGTTTATTAATTCGTTATTGAATCGGATGTAAATATATAACCCCTATTTGATATAAACTAATAAAAGTTAAAGAGATAAGTAAATAATGTTAAATAAAGTAAGTGAAACGCAATGATACCAACGGTTTAAGAAGTTATCCACATTTGCAAAATAAATTAAAATAGGGCTATTAAATAGGCAAAAATGAAGACTATAAAGTTAGTGTAATTATATAGATAAAATCTATTGTCATATCTACCCACTGCCAAAAGTCACCCACCACAAACCCACAACACCCCAACAAGGAAACACCACCACAAACCACCGCCACAGCCCCCACAATGCCATAACACCCAACGAA